>JACCDX011725355.1_pt1 | contig 15225 bp, 13 predicted proteins | sample 7449681 | NCBI WGS metagenome assembly JACCDX01 (sample SAMN15323450, study PRJNA562643) | freshwater metagenome | isolation source: river surface water | place: USA:Blue River Watershed | collected 2017-08-18
TATCGGCTACATTCATTCTAAAAGTGTCACCACGTTTCATAATACGTGCAATATGACACATCATACTCATTCTATGAAGAGTAGGTTGTCTATTAAATAATATAGCATCGCCATCCATCATATGACGATGAACTATATCACCTTCTTTAAGAACAATCGAGTTTCTATCCAAATAATAACGTAATGTTATCTCTTCGCCATTACTTTTTTGCAACATTTTTGCACCAGGCCACACATCAGGTCCATTTCTAACCAATTTAGTAAGAAAGTTTTTATTGATTTTATTGACAGTGACTGGTTTAGTTATATTTTTGGCAATTTTTAGAGGGATACCTAATTCTCTTACTGAAATATTAGGATCTGCAGTAATAACCGAACGCGCACTAAAATCAACACGTTTTGCCATTAAATTTCCTCTCATTCTTCCACCCTTACCATTCAATCTATCTTTTATAGACTTTAATGGTCTTCCAGAACGTTGTGCAACTGATGCAACACCTGATATTTTATTATCTACTTGCGTAGCAACATAATATTGTAAAACAGTTGTCCAATCATCAATTGTCTTGGATGGAGCATTGTTTTGAATTTTCTCTTGAAGTGTCTTATTGGTCTTAATAATATTTACCAAAATATGACTTAAATCATCTTCTGAGCGTTGTTGTGAGTCCATTTTAACAGACGGTCTTACCGCAGGAGGTGGAACTTGCATTACTTGACAAATCATCCAATCTGGTCTAGAAAATACTGGACTAAATCCCATAAATGATACATCTTCATCTGAAATGCGTTTGAAAATTTTCAACATCATTTCAGGTGTAATTTTTACTACCATTGGTGGTTCTAACTCTGGATTCTCACTTTTCCATTCAGCATAAATTGTCGCCAAACCTTCTTTTCTGATTTTTTGAGGTTGCAAACATCCACATCCATCTTCTGTATCTTCACCACATCTTTTTATTTTACTCGATAACGAAAAGACATATTTCCATCTAGCGTCACCTTGTAATTTGGTTGCTTGTTTATATTTTTCTTTACTAATCAATAATTTACTACACTTAAAGCAAATACAACGCATTATTTTTTGAATTACATTTAAATATTGAATATAATAAACAGGTCTTGCCAATTCAATATGTCCTGCATAACCTGGTGTTTGAAGATAGTCCAAACCATCTGTTGGACAAATTAATCCAGGTTCCAACACTCCCATTCTAGGATCAAATAATCCTCCAATCACAGGTTTATTGTTGACATATGTATCTCTGCTAGTAATTTCAGCGACAGACCCCTTTCTAATTTCATCAGGTGAAAGAATACTAAATTGGATTCCAACAACTTTTGAAACATTCATAGAGTTAAAATTGGAATTCGACATCTCTCTTATAATATATGAAGATAGATTTATATTGTTTTTATAATTCAATTTTTTTTTGCAATTGTTCACTTTTCTAAATCTGTAAAAAAATTGATAACATAGACTAACTGAAAAAGTAATGACATCATCAGCATAATGAAAGAAAATAATAATACAACAGCAGATATTGTTGCACAATTATCAATAGTAATCAATTCAAACTTTGACAAGTTAAAAAATCAAATTGAGGGACTAGAGAACAATGTCGATAAACACTCTGACAGTTTTGAGAATTTAAAAATGTTCTACAAACGAGCGTATTTACGAGAGAATGCAAAGAATGTTTATGGCACTTATTTTTATAATTAATTTATTGAGAGAGAAATAAATGTCCAGATGTGTAAAAATTAAAAATATTTATATTCTATTTTAAAAAATACATTATTTTAAATAATATAAAATAAAATTGATAACTATTTAAAATCAATAATATATAATAACTATAAGATGGCAAAGGATAATTCGAATAAATCAAAGCGTGACAATAAAAAAAATAATGTGAAAAGAAATGATAACAATTCAGATAGTAATCATTCAGATAGTGATAGCAATTCAGATAATTCAAGTAGAAGTTCAAATGATGGAGATATGGATGTAAATGAATTTCGAAAATATTTACAAAAAATATTTCCTTCAAAACATATGGATCAGAAAGTGAAAGCATTGGAAAAACTCAATAAATCAAATAAAAAAGAAAAAGAGAATAATTCTCCTAAAAAATCGAATAAATATCTAGATGATAATGATATTTGGGGTACAGATTCAGATGATGAAGAAGAACCTAAAAAATCTGTAAAAAAATCTAATAAAAAACATTTAAAGAAGGGAAGAAGAAATGTAAATGATGAAAATGATGATGATACTTCCACTATAAATGATTCAGATACATATCATGATAGCGATGATGATTATATTGACGATGAAGATAATAAATATAAAAAGGGAAAATTAAATATTACACTAACAATTGGTAGTGATAACGATGAATGGACTGAATATGAGGAAGATGATGATGAATATGACGAAGATTATGAAGAGGAAAACGAAGATGAAGAAGTTTCCACAGATGAGTCTGAAGATGAGTTGGATGATAATTCAGAAGAAGTATCCGAAGAAGACTCAAATACATCAAAGAAAAATAGAAAGAGAAATAATAAGAATAATACACCAAATTCAAAAGAAAATAAATCTAATAAGAAAAATAAATATGATGTAACTAGTGATGATGTGAATTATGATAAGATAAATGAAAATGATAGTGAAACATTAAAAAGTTTAAAAGAATTATTGCAAAAATTTCCAGATGATTTGTCAATTAAAAAATGTATTCAATCTTATGAAGAAAATGTAAAATTAGAGAATAAAAAGAAAGAGAAAAAGCAAAAAAAACAAAAGGATAAAAATCTAAGAATTTTTAAGAAGATGTTAATTGATAAGGATTTGATGGATGACATTACTTTTTATAAAAAATTGGAAATAGAACATCAAAAGAAATTAATTAAAGAAGTTAGAGAGATTAATAAAATAGCAACATCTGAAAAACCATATAGATTATCATTATTAGAATCAGATATTCCAATTAAGTTTAAGGCAGAAGCATTTAAAAAATTAAATGCACTCAAAAATATGGATGATAGAAATAATGAATATTGTAAATTAAAACAATGGGCAGATACTTTTATGAAAATACCATTTTCAAATTATAAATCTATTCCAATTAGTATAGATGACGGAGTAGATAAATGTCATGATTTTATGGAAAATGCACAAAAAATATTAAACAATGCGGTATATGGATTAGATGATGCTAAAATGCAAATTATGCAAATATTGGGACAATTTATTTCCAATCCTAAATCAGTGGGAACAGCAATTGCAATTCATGGTCCACCAGGAACTGGAAAAACAAGTTTGGTTAAAGAAGGAATTAGTAAGATATTAAATAGACCATTTGAATTTATTGCTCTAGGTGGTGCAACAGATAGTAGTGTATTAGAAGGTCATAGTTATACATATGAAGGTAGTAAATGGGGTAAAATTGTTCAAATTCTAATTGATAGTGAATGTATGAATCCAATCATATATTTTGATGAATTGGATAAAATTAGTGATACACCAAAAGGTGAAGAAATTGCAGGAATTTTAACACATTTAACAGATACATCACAAAACTCTGAATTTCATGATAAATACTTTTCGGAATTCAGTTTTGATTTAAGTAAATGTTTATTTATATTTAGTTATAACGACGAAACAAAGGTAAATCCTATTTTAAAAGACAGAATGTATAAAATAAAAACAAAGGGATATTCTAATAAAGAAAAGATTGTAATTGTTAACAACTATTTATTACCAAAAATTAGAGATCAAGTTCGGTTTAATGAACAAGACATTATTATTCCAGATGATGTAATTGGTTATATTAATGAGACACATTGTAATAAAGAAGATGGTGTAAGAAATATGAAGAGGTGTTTAGAAATTATTCATACAAAATTGAATTTATATAGATTGATGAAACCAGGTTCAAATTTATTCGAAAGTGAAATGTCTTTAAAGGTAGAATTTCCATTTAAAGTAACAAAAGACATAGTAGATAAATTAATTAAAAAGGAATCGCAAAATATGTCTGCGTTATATAGTATGTATGTTTAGAGGTTTTCGTAATTTCGGATTTTAGTATTTTCGTAATTTCGGATTTTAGTATTTACCCATAAATTTGTATTTATCCCTACATAATGAAGGTATTAATTGATTTTATACAAATTTTTCTTTTTCTACATATGAAGGAAAATTTTCAAAAACCCCTTGGGAAAGTTTTTTAAATTTTTGATTTTGGACATTTATTTTTGTCCATTTTTTTGATAGCCAAAATCTTCTTACTGAGATTTTTTTTTATCTAGAGATTTTAAATTTATCGTGACATTTTAAACGATGAAAAAAAAATTGGTGATGATAATTTTTTTTTGCTTTTTTTTAGAAAAAAAATATTTTGAGACATTTTGAGACTTTTTGAGACATTTTGAGACTTTTTGAGATTTTGGCATAAAAAAATCTCAAAATATATTATATATATGCCAAAAGAAACAATAGACTATTCTAACACCATAATTTATAAAATTTATTGTAAAGATGTCTTAATACGTCACGTATACATTGGACACACGACAAATTTTACTAAACGAAAATATCAACACAAGATTGCATGTAATAATGGAAAAAAAACTAATATTTATGATATTATTAGAGAGAACGGAGGATGGAATAATTGGGAAATGATTCAAATCGCCAAATACAATTGTCGTAACATTACTGAAGCAAAACTCAAAGAACAAGAACACCGTAATTTATTGAATTTATCGTCACGTTTATTATCGTGTGTTGATGCATCTGTAAATATACATTCTACATCTAATAAGGTCTGGATGACAAATGATGACATTAGAGGACAAAAAAATGAGACATTTTATCCAGAAATTATTTATGAGCATAATCAGTCTATACATTCAATGACAACACAAGAATCACATAACCATAAAAAATCAAGGATGACAAATGATGACATTCGAGGACAAAACCCTAATCTATGTAATCTAGGGTTTATATGTGATTGCGGTCGTTCATATAAACATCGTCAAGGTCTTTGGAAACATAAACAAGACTGCAATAGGTTATCCAAATCAATTGCAGATAAAGATTTAATTATGATGCTGATTAAAGATAATAATGAGTTAAGAAATATGATGCTGGAGCAACAAAGTCTTATGATAGAGAGCAATAATAAAGTATTAGATTTATGCAAAAACGGAACACATACAACTAATAACACAAATATGAATTATCATAATAAAGCATTCAACTTGAACTTCTTTCTGAATGAGACATGTAAAAATGCAATGAATATAATGGAATTCGCAGAATCCATCCAATTACAATTATCCGATTTAGAAAATATTGGCAAAGTCGGTTATGTAGAAGGAATATCAAATATTATAGTAAAAAACCTAAAAGCACTTGACATCACAGAAAGACCAATACATTGTGCAGATAAAAAGAGAGAAGTTATTTATATTAAAGATGAAGATAAATGGGAAAAAGAAGACCCAGAAAAGAAAAAGATAAAAAAGGTCATTAGTAAAATTGCTTTTAAAAATCAGCGACTTTTACCTAAATTTAAAGAAGCACATCCAGGTTGTAATATGGCTGAATCTAAATTCTCTGATCAATATAGTAAAATAGTGATTGAAGCAATGGGAGGTGCAGGTGATAATGATGATGAAAAAAATGATAACATAATAAAAAATATTGTAAAAGAAGTGACTATAGATAAAAATGGATTTTAATTTTTTACCAAATTGTATTTGTATTATGCCACCACATATCATTTCCCCTTTTAACATTAAATAAAGATCTAAAAATCTTTGATCTAGATAAGGGTATATTACATCTATATTTATCAGGTGGATGTGGATTACTTTTTAATTGTGCAGACATTGCTTTTTTACCAACAAACTGTCTTTGTTGTAATGCAAAATAAGTATATAATCCTTGAAAACTTAAATTTCTAATGGGTATTATATCATCATTATTTAGTTGAAAATGGCGTAAATATTCATCACAAATAGCCAATCCTGAAATGTCAGCCATATCTTCTCCTATTCCAATAGTTGCATCAAAGTCTATACCATCTCTTTCTGCAAACAACTCATATTGTTTAATAATGTCTCTCTGTATAGATTTAAATTTTCTTTTATCTTCAGGAGTCCACCAATCATTTAATTTTCCGTCTGCATCATATTTACTACCCCAATCATCAAATCCATGAGACATTTCATGTCCCAATGTAAACCCAAGATGTGCTAAATTATATTCTATTCCTCTCTCATCTAAATCTACAAATGGTTTTTGTATATATCCCTGATTAATATAAATAGCATTTTTGGAAGGAGTATAAGATGCGTTTACTATATATGCTTGTGTTCCTGTCATTTTAACAGGATATTGTGTCCAATCCATCATCGGCATATCGATGACAGATTTTCCTTCCAATTCAATAAATCGTGCATGTCTCCAATTTGCAATTTTTATCATATTTTCATTTAAGTTTGTTCCATAATCTAAATCAGGATCTTCTCTCAATTTCTCTGGTTTGCCAATAATAAATTTGAATTTATTTAGTTTATATAAAGCATATTTTTTGGTTTTAGGCGACAACCATGTATTTTTTTCCAGTATTCCTTTGAATGTTAATAGTAAATCTTTACTTAATATTGAAACATACTCTAATTTTTGTGGATCGGCATGTTTTTCCATATATTGATTTGTTAAAAAGGTATTAAATGGAACAGACATATATAACGATGCACTTACTGCATCACTTTTATTAATTTTTTCTTGACCTCTCTCAAACTTACCAAAAAAGTCAAATGAAATGTGTTCCCACTTTTTAGTAATTCTTATAATTCGTTTAAGTAATAAAAATGTCCAGTAAGTTATCCATTTTGAAGTATTCCAATTATTTACTAATAAATCAGATCCACATTTTAAATAATTTGTGCTTGATGTAATAAAAAAAGACGGAGGTGTTTTAAATCCTAAATGCTTTGAAAATTCACTCCAATCAAATCCATATTTTGTTAGACATTCTGATGCATTAATTTTATTATATGATTTTTCTTCCTTATTAGTTATATCCTGGCATCCTAATGAATTAAATATATCTACTTCAACGTCAAAAATGTCAGATGGATTGAATCCATGATTTTTTCCCAAACATGTGTCGAATACATTTTTAACATATTTATTAAATTCGTGTTTATATTTCGTTTTATATTTGATATCTGTACCATCATCGAAATATACATTTAAATCTATTAAGAAAAAGTGATGTGGATCAACATAACATCTAAATACATCAGGATGTTTATCGTCAGGATTTAAAGACCATACAAATGGACATCCAGGTGCAGTCATTTCAGAATTATTGAAAAATGCCAATAATTTCCATACATTATTTTCTTTAATATATGCATCAATGGTCATGACTGCTTCTTGTGCTAATTTTTTACTGTCATCAATAGGATTCATTTCTATAACAGAGTCATAAAAATGCTTTAAATTTTTAGATAATTTATTGTTATTGTTTCGAATATAATCTAAAATAATTTCATCTAGTTCATGATAAACTTTATCTTGTGCTAATCTAAAATCATCTATTTGTACAATATATTTTTGTTTTTCTTCTAAAGTGATATTTTTTAACCATTGATAATTAATATAGTCATAAAAATTGTCTTCTGGTTTTATGCTGCGTGGCGCGAATTTACTTAATAATTCTTTTAGAAATTGGTTTTCAAATTCATGTTTTGATATATTTTTTAAATTTTTATGTTTGACTAGATAATTTGCCATAAATGGTTTTAATCTAATGGGACATTTTTTGGTTGTATTTTTATTATTCCTTTTTCGATTTGTTTTTGGCATATATATAACATGATAAAATAAATGCCAAAATTATTTAAAACAATATTACATATAATAATATAATGTCTAATGAAGACCTTATTCAAGAAATTGTCTCTCTAAAACAAGAAATTAAACAACTAAAATTACAATTAAATAAATATGTTAATCCAAGAAAGACATATTATGAAAATAATAAAGAGTATATTAAAACACAAGCAAAAGAAAGATTAAAAAAATTAGCACAAGATAATCCAGATAAATTAAAGGAATATAGGCGACGCGCCTACATGAAACGAAAAGAAAAATTAAATAAAAATATTGAAGAAATTAAATAATTATATATAACTATTTAAAATTACATTCTTAATTAATATTAAGGATGACATACAACTACAAAACTTTGATAGAATTTTGTAAAGAACATAATATATTATTATGTAAAGATTATTCTAACGTTCCTTTAAAAAGGGACACATTTATTATAGGTATATGCGAATCCGAAAATTGCGACAATTCATTTACAAAAGGATTTCGTGCATTGCTTAAACCAAATGGATATTGTAAAGATTGTGCAAAAATATTTGGAAAAGAAAAAGCAAAAAAAACAAATTTAGAAAAATATGGTCTTGAATTTACAACCCAAGTTCAATCTATTAAAGATAAAGTAAAAAATACATTATTAGAAAGATATGGTGTTGAACATAATAGTCATATTAAAGAAATTAAAGAAAAAACAAAACAAAAATGTTTACAAAAATATGGTGTAGATGTTCCGATTAAAAATAAAGAAATTAAAGATAAAATTAAAAGAACGAATTTAGAAAAATATGGGTGTGAAAATCCTTTACAAAATGAAGACATCAAAAATAAAATTAGAACAACTTGTTTGGAAAAATATGGTTTTGAGTATTCTTCGCAAAATGAAGATGTTAAAAATAAAAGAAAAAACACAAATTTAGAAAAATATGGCACTACTTGTACATTACACAACACAGACATAAAGCAAAAAATAATAAATACTTGGTTATTGAAATATGGTTTTAAAAGTCCAAATCAGTCAGAAGAAGTTAAACAAAGAAAAAAGCAAACATTCTTAAAAAAATATGGTGTTGATCATCCTAGTAAATTAGAAGAAATTAAACAAAAAAAGAAGGAAACATGTTTATCTAATTTTGGCGTACAATATCCCATGCAGAGCAAAAAAGTTCAAGAAATTATGAAGAAAAATAATTTTACAAAGTATAAAAAAGAATTTGTATTACAACTAGATGAGGTTAGAGAGAAAGGAAAAAAAACATGTTTGCAAAAATATGGTGTTGAAAATCCAAGTCAATATCCTGATATTTTTGATAAACAATTAAAAAATTCTTATAAATTTAAATTATATACTTTTCCATCAGGAAAAGTTGAAAAAATACAAGGATATGAAAAATTTATGATAGATGAATTATTAAAAAACAATATATTGGAAGAAGATATTATTGTAAGTAGAAAAGATGTTCCTGAAATTTGGTTTGATAATGCAAAAGGAACAAAAAGTAGATATTTTATGGATTGCTTTATTAAATCAAAAAATAAATGTATTGAAGTAAAATCTTTATGGACATTACAAAAAGAAAATGTATTTATTAAATTTCAAGCAGTTAAAGATGCTGGATTTGATAGTGAAATTTGGATATATGATAATAAAGGAAATAAAATTCATACGTACAAATAAAATAAATATAACAATTATTTTATTTGTTTATCATTATGCTAATTAATATTCTGAGTATGGGACATTATTTCCAAATCTTAATTTTAGTCCATTATATTGCTCATTGCTCATGCAAGCACATCCACTGCTATTAGAGTAAGTATTTGGACAACATTCTGGTTTAAAGGGGGTTGTAGCAAACATAAACAACTCGCCTTCTGGAAGAGGAACTGGTTGTGGTTTTCTTGCAAGGAAATCTTTAACACCTTGACTTAAAGGTTTTCCAGGAACGACAGTCATATCTGGTTTACTCCATGAAGATGTATTGACGACAGAATTTGAATTTAGATCATAAGGAGAAGATTGACCAAAATTAGTGTTGGCGCCGACAAATCCTTCTTTTCCAAGTTTTCCGCCTGTTTTAGAAGATCCATTTTTTGCTTTTTGTTGAATTAAAGCTCCGGCAGCAGCAATATTACTTCCAGTGTGCTGAGTCAATAAATTTCCAGACATATCACTAGTCGTTTCATTATTTGAAAGATCAGTTTTAATTGCTTGTAAATTGCCAGACACATCAAAAGCTTCCATTAAACTATAATTACTGCAACCACATAATGTGTGACCTACTAAAATTAAATAAACAACTCCAATTAAGATTAATATTTCAAGATTTAACTTAAACCCAAAAATAGAGATATTCATTATACATAATAAATAGATAATAATTTTAGTTAGTTGGAGTTTTCTAATTTTATTTATTTTAGTTGTATTTATTACAAATTAAACAATGATGAGTTTAGATAATTATCGTAAAATTACTATTTTATTGCAATCTTTTCCTTAAGTGTTTTATGTATTATAAGCTAATTCTGCTAGCCTGTTGCAATCTCTTTCATTATTTTCTTCTTCCAACCTACGACATTTTTCATATTGCAAATCAATTAAATTTCTAAGTTCCTCAAACTGAACCCACCAATCATCAAATTTCATATATTCATTCATATCAATTTCTTCACCCTCTTCAGGCTCAATAAATTCAAAATAACTAATTCTAAATTTTTTTAACCATGATTTTAACTTTTCTACAAAATAAATTTGATGTAAATCATTAGAATATTGAAATTGTTCAGTTCTATCTTCAAAACATACATCTCTTGATAGTTGAGTATTGTACAAATTGGCAGTCATAGCATCATCAAATGATTCACTATTTAGAAAAATATCTCTCAATGTAAAATAAACATTGTCATATAACGATTTTTTTTGAAATCATTGTTATTACATAAATAAATATATTTAATTCCTTGAATTAATAGTCCTGGCATTTTTATATGTATGATATATTTAATTTTTTATAATTTTTCATTTCATTTTTTTATAAAAATCTATCAATGGCTCTGTTATAATCAGGAACTGTTTTATGGTGAATGGTAAATTGTTTTTTATTAGTTAATAAATTATATAATTTTATCGATTTTTGGTTTACTTTTATAGTTGGCAATGATTTATTAAATAAACCAATAGGCATATGTCCTTTAATATATGTATGTTCGCCTAAATTATATACATTATTTTCAAATATATCTATTCCATTTATTTCTACAATTCCATAAACAATCTCTCCATTTTCAAGAATATCATTAATTTCTATGTTATGAATTTCTTTACATGATCTATTTAAGAGAGAAATGGGTGTAGTATCAACAAACCCATAATCTAAATATGTATGAATATCTTTTGTCTCATTTAATTTATGATATGAAATCGAATTATCTAATATTTTATCTAATGTGCTATCATAAATCTCATCCCAATCAGTAAATATATTATCGCCAATTTCAATTACTTTATGTGAGGTATTTAAACAATATAAAAACGGTTCTTTATATGTAGAACATTTTATGGAGTTAGGGTGTTTGGAAACAGGAATCCATTGATTTTTATATTTAACAATATGAGAATCTGATACTAATATGTTGTTTAACATATACATATCCGAATTTTCAGATGTAACTTTTATTTTAGAAGTAACTACATTATTATTAAAGAGTATATCTCCAACTGAAATGTTAAGTATCTTCTTTATAGATCCATCATTCATTTGAATGGGTGTATTTTTATCAAAACATTTAATTTTAGGTATTTTATAATTTCCACGAACATGTAAAACATCAGTCATAAATGATAATATAATTGCCATTGGAACAGAAATGGCAACAAATATGGCAGTATTTGCAACAGCAGCCCCCCATGTAAATGGAACTGCCCAAAATGCAGCAATCATAGCGGAAAGAGATATAAGAATAATAATAATAAACTGTGCAATTGCACCCATTAAAGATTTCATTGTATAATAAGAACCTAATAATGTATATAATCCGGCAGTCATTGTTCCTTGAATTTTGTTGGTTAAATCTTTAAAACTAATAATTATTTGCATTAATGGAATCATTATATTTAATAATCTACCCATGATTTCTTCAGCAACTTTTTTTATAGATGTTCTGATTTTATCGAACATTGCTCTGACAGATTGAATATCTTGTTGTAAATAATTTGTCACTTTTTGTAAAGAATTTGTAATATATGTAAGAGGTTGTAATGCATAACCACTAATATTTGATAAAATATTTTGAGTACAATAATTGAAATTTTGAACAGTATATTCGCCAGCAGTGACGCCTTCTGGATGAGTTATAAAACCAGCAAATGGCATAATAGTTGGTTTACATCGTTGATTAGGCCAATCGTTAATAATAGGTTGGATATGAATCATAGTATGAAAATATGAAATTAATAAAATAAAAAGAATGGTAATGATAAGAAATAGCATGATAGATCCACCATATTGATCAAAATAATTCAAGTTTTCATATAATGTATTAATGTTATTTAGACCGCCATTTAAAAAGGATGTATTTGATTTTTGTTCATTCATATATAGTAAGTGGATAATAATCATTCTATTTTAGCAAATAATATTAAAGACGTATTTTTACAAAATGATCTTCCCAATCCCAAAAAGTTTCTTTACCTAATTGAATAATATGTGTATCGGTTATTAAACAACTAAACCAATCATATTTAATATTTGTAAGTGTGGCATTTCTATAATGATCAACTCTGATAAATGTTTTGGTTATATTATCAAATATAAGATGTGATCCGGTTACTAATATATTCTCTCCATTAACTCCATTTGGAATAGAATAGAATGGTTCTGAATATTTTTTATTATCAATTTTTAAGACAGATTGGACAGAAGATCCATCTTCTAAAACGTCTCCTAAATCAACATTTTTCATATATTTGATTATACCATTTTTTAATTTTACTTTAGTATTTGGATGAAAACATTTGCCAAGTGCTCTCACCATTTGTCCAGGCGGACCATTCCAAGTACTATTCATAGTTTTAACACTTCCATCCATGACATACATAAGCGATACCATAATGCCAATAGTTTTGCCCATTAAATCTTTAATACCGATTGTAATACGTTGAAATTCAATTACTAAATTTAAAAAAACACCAAAAACAGATTGAATAATGGATGTGAAAAAGGTGCGAATTTTATTAAACATAGCTCGAATATTTTGAATATCATTCATAAATCCACCTAATTGACTTCCTAATGTGCCTGTAATATATGTAATGGGTGCTAATAAATATCCCATAAAACTGCTTTGAATGGTTTGAATACAATAAGTAAAATTTTGTTCGACGTCATCAGCTAAAACCATATACATTGGATTACATCGATATAATGGCCAATTTGCCTTTATTTCTGCAATTTGACTATAATACATAATGCCTGCTATATAAATGGCAAAAGCAATATTAACATATAAAAAATGAACCCAATTTTTCCCAGATGGCATACGTTATATTAAGAAAATATATTTTAAATTGCGATATACTATTTATTTATTTACATATATCTATATAAATGATAAAAATGAATTTTCATTTAGATTTAAAGAAGTCGATAAATGAGAATACTTATTTCGATAAAAATATGAATTATTATATTTGTAGTTCAGGTGGATGTGGTTCAACTATTTTAATGAATTATTTAAGTAATTTTGGAAATGTATATCACATTCATGACAGATATCCCCCAGAAAAATTATGTTATGTAGGTAGAGAGAATTCAACAGAAGATATTTATCGCGAATGGTTTAATAAAACGGAAATTCCAAAAGAAAAAATGCATAATTATAAAGTTATTTTTTTATATAGAAATCCGATTCAGGTTATTTTTTCGCGATGTATTCAACCACAAGGTCCAAATATTCCTCACCTTAAAAATATTAAATGTATGAATAATGGTTTGATTGGATTGAAAGATGTATTAGATTCAAAAATGGATTTATATGGATTGGAAGAATTTTATGATAATTATTCCCTTCCGAAAAATCGAAATTACGAAATTTATTGTGTAAAATATGAACAGTTTTTTAGTAATATACATTTGTTTAATAAAGTGTTAGGTTTGCCGGATATAAAACAATTATATCCGGTAAAGAATGAGAGACCAAAAAAATTTACACATTTACAAGAATTGTCAACAATCTATTATAGATTAATTATGAAGATGAATGTAATGCCATTTATAAAGTTAATACCTCCAATAAACGTCGAATTTAATGACGTCGATGACGTCTAGTGTGTTTTCTTCTTTTAGAGTGTTTAGTGCGTTTTTTTCTGGATTTACCGCCACTATAGCATCCCCAATTCCAGTCAGAATTACCGCCTTTTCGATATCGTCTTCTTCCTCCATTTTGAGTAGCAAGTGAGTCATTTGCTGACCATGCAGCAGATTGCATTCCAGTAGAAGAAGCAGATGTAATTTGGTCATTGGGATTTGTTCCAGGACCGCCAGTTGGTGTATATTGCATTTGAAATTGAGGAACGGCAACTTGATTATTTGTGCCGCCTTTTTTAGTATGTCTACGTTTTCTCCCTTTTCCAGCTTGATTGATCATTTGTTGACGAGAATTCATATCTGCTTGTGATTGTGCGGCAGAGTCTCTAGCATTTCCAGTTCCATTGGCAAAAGAAGTTTGTGTGATGGGAATAATTCCAGGTGGACTTGACATTAATATATATAAATATTAAATAATTAGTTTAAATAAAATACTTAATATATTAAGTATAAATATGGACGATACACAAAGATTACAATTGCAAAATATGATTAAGGCAAATAATACGGAGAACCAAACAGACTTTATACGTAATTTAAAACATAGTCAACTTATTCGAAGTGAAGTAAATAATTTAATAATGATTAAGGCCAAATATAGAGGTGATGAAAATAAAATTCACGAAGAAGGTGTAAATGAGTGTAATTTTTTATTTACTTATTATACGGATATATATAACAAAATAAGAAAAGATGAGTTAGATATAGGTATATTGAATAAATTTTTAGATGTGTTAAAGAGAATTGAAGACGGAGAACTAGATCAACATGAAGGATCATTTTTAGTGGGGACGATATTAAAAGAATTATATGTAGATAGTGCATTGAAAAAAGCGGAAAAGTTGAATGAAAACGAAGAGTCTAAACAAGAACCTAAAAAGCCTGATGTAAAAATATCATATAAAGAATTTAAAAAAATGAAAAAATAAATATATATAA
>JACCDX010187637.1_pt1 | contig 15222 bp, 19 predicted proteins | sample 7449681 | NCBI WGS metagenome assembly JACCDX01 (sample SAMN15323450, study PRJNA562643) | freshwater metagenome | isolation source: river surface water | place: USA:Blue River Watershed | collected 2017-08-18
ATGATAAGATAGAAAATCAAGAAGAAATATTAAATAAAAATTTTACAACATTAAATGAGAAAATAGATAAGGTTAAACCGATTGTATTTAACTTACAGATATTTTTGAATGAAAATTGTAAAAATGCAATCTCCTTTGATGAGTTATTACAGCAAATACAATTTCATTTTGATTCAACTAAAACATTAACGGAAGATACATCAAATACATTATTGAAAACATTAACTACAATGACCTTATATGAAAGACCGATTCATTGTGTGGATTTGAAACGTAATAAATTGGTGATCAAAGACAATAATGAATGGACCAAAGATATGACAGTATTTAATAAACTACCAAAATATGTATATAATTCATATAAGAAGAAAGTAAATGATTGGACGGAAGAAAATCCAGATTTTTTAGAAAACGATGATACAGCAGATTTATTTATAACATTTTCAGCAAAAGAAGCGCAAGATATAGACACCTCAAAAATCATACGTAATATATCCAAGGTAACAACGATACCAAAACAAGAAATAAAAGACAAGGAATAAATTATTATGATTATTTTACCAACTATCTAACATTTCAATATCACCTCCATTTTGTTCTAATTTTTTTATCAGATTAGCAGGTGAATATTTTTCTTCTATTTTAGGTCTACGTATTTCTCTCCATACATAATCATCAATCAACGCTTTTATTTTACCTGCACTATAACACTTTCTAAGTCGATATAATATTCGTAATAGTTTAAATAAATCTAATTCTCTCCCAATAATAACAATATTTATCTGATTTTTTTCATTCATTCTATAATAGGGTATTAATTCCTGTTGTATTGGATTATTATCAATCTTTAATATCATATCTTTATTTATATGATATGGCGCATATCTAATTTCATTATGATCGCATCTCATTTCATTAACGTTAAATAAATAGGGTAGTTCAATTAATTGATTATGTTTGCAATTGACTATCTCCAAATTACTATTGAATGCTGGTAATCGTACCAATTGATTATATGGACACCATAATGAAACCAGTGTGAATGGAAATTTAGGTAATTTTGTTAATTGATTGTGTTCACAATACAATTCAATCAATGAATCATTTAATTTAGGCAATGCATTGAGGTTGTTGAAACAACATACAAGATCTTTCAAATATTTATTTAATTTGGGTAAATTATTTAATCTATTATATCGACAATGTAATGTGGTAAGCCATCTTGGTAATTTCGGTAATTGTTTTAGTTGATTATGATCACAAAATAAAGACTCTAAAAAATCAGGTAATGGTGGTAACGTAGTTAAGTTATTATTACTGCAAATTAACTTGATAAGATTTGGAGGTAATGTATTTATACGTTTGATGTTGTTATGACTAATGTTTAATATTCTGAGACAACTAAATCGTTTTAGATGAGGCATATCTAGAATGGTCATATGTGATAGATTAAGTTCTTCAGTATCGTCGTATTGGTCGTTCAAATAAATCAAGTGACTCATATAAAATAAAAAAGAATATTCCTAAAGCATTTAGAATGCAAATATGAATTTTAATTTTTTATTAAAATTGACAAAAATTAAAGTAATAAAATGAAAAAAATATTTAGTATATATATATGGATGTTAAATTTAATATGAATACAAAAATAATAGGATCTAACACGTTTAACCCACATGTAAGTTATTCAACATCTGGAAAGGGAATACCTGGTTTTTTGAAATTTCTATGTAAGTATGGTTATTCAGATTTGATATCATTCAAACAGTTTATAAAAGTGTCTAATATTTATAAAAATAAAATAGGACAAAGTGACGTATCTGTAAATATTAGAAAAGTATTTTTACATTATCTTATTTTATTTGGTATAAATTACAAAATTTCAAAATCAAAAATATTAAATTTTAATTTTAATTCTCATCATTCTATCGTTAAACAACTTAATATTATAAAATATGGATTACCTGCACCAAGACCTTCATCAGTTGCCGAAACACAATGCTCAAATTGTTCATGTCCATCAGATTTTTCACAATCCGGATGTGCATGTGCATGTAATTGGGCAGGTTGTTATGGGTGGTGTAATGGTGATTCATGTGATGATTCAGACATTCCATGGTGGTGTTAGATCATGATGTAAATATATTGAATATATATATTGAATATATATATTCAATTTGAATATAAACATTAAAATTATATAACAATTTTAATGTTTATATAAAAGAAAAAATTGAACTATGTTTATGAATATTATATCATAAAAAAAAAAGATTATCATGTTCCATCGTAAACTCACTCGTAACAATTCTGTTGGTATTCAGAAACCACAAATACCACTATTTGATTCAATGAATGGTGGAAAACCATGCTTCTCATTATCCAAAGCATGTGAAACAAATAGTCAAGGGCATTTAATATCATGTAGGATATCGTATTTAATTATGGAAGATTCATATAATGCAACATATTATAATAATTCTCAGTCACAAACATGTGTACATAAGCATTCAATCAAAAATGTAGAAGTATTACAATATATAAAATCACTTAAAGATTTTCATCCAAGAAGTCCTATTACAATTGAAGATCTTTTTAGTGATAAATGGATATATAATAAAATAATGATTAACCAGGAAGAAGAGATTGAAACAATGAAACAAAATCAATTGAAATTGGATAAGTTAAATGAAGAATTAAAAGAACTAATAATAGAAAAAGATAACGAACTTGATAGATTGAAAAATATGATGATGAGTGATGTAGAGTTAATAGAAGAACAACAAATAGTAGTTGATAAATTAAAATTGTCTAATGAAACATTAACATCAAAGAATAAAGTATTAGAAATGGAAAATATGGAATTAAAAGCATTGAATTTAAAACTAATGAATTTATTAGAAAAATCATTAGATAAATATAAACCATTTGAAACAATTGAACCAATTGCATATGAAATTGAACCAATTATTGCTATTCCATTTGAAGAATAATACTATAATTTTTTTATTTCAAATCAACTAAGGTTTGTTAAATTAATCCGCTACTATTTTTTTAAATGAGATTGGCGTAATTGTGACATTCTTATTTCTCTATCCAATTGATATAGTTTTATGTCCATTTTCCAGTATTGTTCAAATTCTTTGTTATACAGTTCAATTTTACGTTGATTGTATAATGCACCATAAATACCAAATGTAAATGTACTCAAAAAGGCAACTTGTACTATTTTCATGAATGAATCTTCTTCCATATATATTATAAAATTGAATAAATATATAAATAAAACAATATAAAGAAACATAAAAAAATGCAAAAGATTGGATCATTTTTTGGAAAACCAAATTTTAAATTCAATACTAAAGAGGCAAATACAAAATCGGTTGAATATCATAAATGTAATTTAAATGGATCTGATCCATTAATTATTGATACTGAAGAATCAACTCAATGGTCATATAGTGCTATCTATCAGTTTAATTCAATTACTCCTTTAACACAATTATTTAATTATGGTGAAGGGTTAACCTTATTAATTAGAGCAGGTAGAGATGCAATATGGTATGATAAAGTGTGTATATTCGAAGGTGAATTAATAAGTAATAGTGAAATTAATATTCCGATTGAAATTAAGATTTTATACAAAAATAACAATTTATCTTTTTATAAAAATGGAAATAAGATATGGAACAAGAATTTATTATTAACTCCATCTAAATTTATCTATATAGGACGTACAAGACATCATACTATAGAAGGAATGGATGGTTTTGTAAAGAATGTAACATATGAATATGGTCAAACCCAATCAACTACCAATGAATTAATGGATCGTGATATACAATTAATGGAAAATCAAAAATTGATATTCAATCAAATGAATATAATGAATGAAACATTATTATCAAAAAATAAACGTTTAGAAATGGAAATCATGGAATTAAAAGCAATGAATTTAAAACTAATGGATCTATTACAAAAACAAGTAATTGAAACAACTGCATATATTATTGAACCATTCATAAATGATGAAGAAACTGTTTAAATAATATTATTTTTTATTTTATAAATTTATTCCAAATCAACTAAGGTTTGTTTCATGATATGATTCATACACTGATTTACTTTTACCTCTTTATCTAGTTTACTAAGAATATTCGTTGCTATATCAGATTCATTTTCATCTGTAGCCCAATTTGGATGTTTATTTTCCCAATTTTTAATCATTTGATTTTTCATTTTATCCAATGATTCTGTAACAAGCTTACGATTTTTGGACGAATCTTCATCCCAACTATCCTTGTTTTTAATACATAAATGTTTTGGTTTAAAACAATGAATGGGTCGTTTGTAAATTCCTAATTCTTTTAATTGATTCTGAATAGAAAACCTAACAATATCAGTGATATCTGCATCCACTGATTTTGGTAATTGTAAGTTTTGAATAAAATCATCCCAATTAATCGCATCTTTACATTCTTCATTCAAGAAGACATTCACTGTGTTGTTGATGGTAGAGTTATCAACACAATTATTATAAATAACCGTAGGTTTAGTTGATACCAATTGTCCCATCAATTCTTTATTTTGAATCATTAAATCTTTATGTTGTCCCATCAATTCTTTATTTTGTTCTAATATTTGAAATACTAATGCTGACATATCGACATCTTGTTTCTTTTCACTAGGTTGTTCAACTGGTTTACATTTAAATTGTTTATGATATTTTTCAGAACATTTATATGATTTATTACATACTTCACAATGATTACTAAATGTAATATTTTTATTTAACATATTACGTTGATGTTTTTTAGTATTACAATGTCGATTATAATTAGGTAAATGATTTGTATTAAATGAGCATATATCACAAAAATAAAACATTTCTGATATAGAATAAGGTTATATTTTTAAATAGTTATGAAACAATCATAACACGTTCTTTTTTTTAACATCAAAAAATACTACTTTATTTTAACATGATATATCATAAGAATATTTCGTTCTTTTTTTCAACACAAATTATACAACATTTATAATGTAATAATTTTGACATGATATGTCATGTGCAATTTTCGTTCTTTTTATTGTAAAATTATTGGTTCTTTTTTTAAGAAACAAAAAAAGGAACGACAAAAATATTACCATATACAATCATAAATCATTAAAATTCGTCCTTACTGAAATGTTCAGTAACAACCAATTTTTACAAATCACATTGTATATGGTAATAAATATATATAACAAAATAATGGTTGTTCAAATTTTTGACCTTTTTCATTGGATTTTCCAATAATTTATTTATTTATTTCAAAAAAGTTTATGGTCTCAAATTTTAAACCTATAAAATGTATTTTACATCATTATGGTCTGAATCGATTTTTTAAAAAAATAAAAATTTAAAAAGTAAAAAAATAAAAAAAAATTAGAAAAATAAAAAATTATTTATAAAAAATAAAAAAAAAATTAGAAATAAAATAAATTTATTGTTTAATAAATTGAAATATTTAAATATATAAATAAAACAATATAAAGAAAATGTTTATTTATATTCTGAAGTTAGAAGAAGGTAAATATTACGTAGGTAAGACAACAAATCCAGATTATCGAATTCAAAGTCATTTTCATTCAAATGGATCATATTGGACACAAAAATATAAACCATTATCTGTATTAGAAATAATACCAATTTGTGATGACTATGATGAAGATAAATATACAATTAAATGTATGGAAAAATATGGAATCAATAATGTGAGAGGAGGTAGTTTTTGTCAAATAAAATTAAGTGATACAAATAAACAAACACTTAAACAAATGATAACAGGAGTAACTGATAAATGTTATTTATGTGGAAAAGATGATCATTTTGCAAAAGAATGTAAATATTTGAATGAAAAATGTGATTGTCCAACCTCTTATTTTTCAAGTCATAGACGACGAAAATGTTTATTGAATAATACAATATCCATGTTTGAAGATGAATAAAAATAAAAATTGAACTACTTTTAAATAAATAAAACAATATAAAAACAATATAAAGAAAATGTACGTTGTCCAAGTTAGTTATCATGAACTTGCAGTAGTTGGTGTATTTACAAATTATAATGATGCTAAAAAACTAGCAGATTCTATTTTGAAAGACCGAGGCGAATATGCGGTAGTATATGATATTGAATTAAATGTAGCTGACTTACGTGATTGTCAACATAAAATTATTTATGATACAGAAATGAATAACTAATAAAATAATTTTTTATAAAAAAAAATTTGTATTCAATCTATAAAATTGAATATAAATAAGGATATAAAATAAGATCAACCACCGTCAATATGTTTCTTTTCTCAGAACGTGAGAAACTTATTCAGATCAACGAATGCAAGAAGTCAATCAAAATCTTAAAGATCCGAATGGCTGCTACGCATTTAATCATGAAAGATCTGAATGAAGTCGATGACTATGTGGAATTCCTCCAAGGTGAATATGATCGAGCGAGTGATTATATTCAGTTCATGCATGATAGCTATCGTCAAATGAAGATGGAACTTATCCGACTTCAAAGTCGATTGTTTCGACATCGTCGAAATATTTCTGCGGATATCATTCATGAAATTGCAAGTTTTTTGTGAGGAGTTGAAGAAACATTTTTTAATTTTTTTTTAGATTTATTTATATTATTCACTTGTAAACAATCTATAAAATTGAAGATAAATATAGATATAAAACAATATAAAACATCTTCAACATGTCTCTTTCGATGAAACTTGACTTGATTGCACTGATTGCCTCATGCAATCGTCTGATACAGAGATTTATTGAAAGACATCACTTTCTGGTTTACCAATTGAAACATTGGACAGAAAGACGTAATATCATAATTAGGTGTATAATGAGACCCAATACCATACCACCAGAGTACATGAGGAGGGCTTCAAGTATATCAGATTGGATATGTGGTGCACATAAGGATTTGGTCAATCAGGTGATTCCTATGACCGGACTCTATGAAGATGAAATCAAGAAATGTTGGTTTGACATGATTCGATGTCAGGCTCGGATGTTTCAATTTCGTCGAAATCTCTCCAATAACGAGCAGTTTGATGTTGCCCATCACATTGCAAGTTTTCTGTGAGAAGTTGAAGAATATTTTTTTTTATTTTTTTTAGATTTTTTTAATTTTTTTTTAGATTTTGTTTTGCCACCACTAAATAACGTAGGTTGTAGTGATGTAGATACTGGTTCAACTGGTGTTGATACAGGGGATGATGTAGATATAGGTGTTGAAACTGGTTCAACTGGTGTTGATACGGGTGTTGATACTGGTTCAACTGATGTAGAAACTGGGGTTGATACGGGTATTGATACGGATGTTGATACTGGTTCAACTGATGTAGATATAGGTGTTGATACTGGTTTAACTGATGTAGATATAGGTGTTGATACTGGTTCAACTGATTTAGAAACTGGTGTTGATACGGGTTTTAATTGTAAGTGTGCATATTCAACATCTTTTTTACGAATATAACAATATTTTAAAAAAGTGTAAATAGAAAAATCTATTTTTTCATCAAAAAAAATTCTACTTAATCTAATTTTATTAAACCAAACAATATTTGTGTTGGTAGATAAATTATTAACGACTTCAAATAATTTAAGTGAATAATGATCACAGTAATAAATATCTATTTTTTTTATGTTAGTTTTTTTAAAATAGGTATCTAATAATTTCTGATCAAAATTTTTATCATCTTCCTTCCATTTAATTTGAGATAAAATAGTAGGATCGATTGCGTCTTTTATCGTAACAAAATTTGAAAATAAATTAGATACTTCATTTCCATTCACATAATCAGATTCATTTGTTGCATAAGATAATTTATATAATTTATATTGACCATTACTTGTATTTACAACAGTATCTGCTGGAATATAATAAGAATAAGGAGGTTTTATTAAACCATGTTCATTTTTAACCAATAAAGAATTAGTATTCCAACAATCATATACAGTAACTATTTTATTATTAACTTTATATTTTCCACCTAATTTTAAAAATCGTATACTTGGTTCAGGTTTAGATGACGAAGATCCCATATATTATATAAATATAATATTTATAATACAATTTATATAGATTGTATTATACTAAAACATAGTGAAAAAAAAGAATAAATTTTTAATTTTTTTTAATTTTTTTTAATTTTTTTTTAATTTTTTTTAATTTTTTTTAATTTTTTTTAAGTTTTTTTTAGATTTTTTAATTTTTTTTTTAGATTTTGTTTTACCACCATTCATTGATTGTGGAGGTTGTTCAACAGGACTAGATACAGGTGTTGATAGAGATGTAGATACAGGTGTTGATACAGGTGTTGATAGAGATGTAGATACAGGTGTTGATAGAGATGTAGATACAGGTGTTGATAGAGATGTTGATACAGATGTTGATACAGGTGTTGATAGAGATGTAGATACGGACTCAACTGGTGTATTTTCATTAAAATTATTCTTATATTTTTGATGAATATAATATACATACTTATTATTATTATTATACCTATCATAATCGGTTTTTAATAAATCTTTCAAATTAACATCATGTGAATCGGTTGAACAATATTCTTTTAGTATAATTGCTTTTACACTAATATAATTATTACTACCATATAATTTATCTTTAATCATATTATATCGTTTAAATCTGTTATACTCAATATAATATATATTTATTTCTGGTAGTTTAACACGTTTAAAATAATTTTCTATGTCACTATCATATTTTGAATGGTCCTGTTTAATCAAATTTTTAATTTTATCACTAAATACGGATTCTAAACTAACTAAGTTTGAAAATATATTATCTATTTCAAAACCATCTACATAGTCTTTTTCATTTGTTACATATCTTAATTGATATAATTTATACTGCTTACGACCGGAATATATACTTGTGTCTGCTGGTAATTTATAATGATTCTGTTCATCTACAATTAAATTTTTACTACTCCAAAAACTACATACTGTAATTATTTCATCTTTAACTTTATATTTTCCGCCTATTTTTAAAAAACGTATACTTGGTTTAGGAATAGGTTTAGATGATGAACTTCCCATATATATATATTATACATTTTAATATTAACAATATCTTTATTTCATAAAGACATAACTGTATGATTGAGTTATATGCATTATATTTTTCCATTTGAATATCACAATTAATACATATAAAATAATGATTTATGTTATTTTAAATGAAAAAAAAATGTATAGGATCATACAAAATTGAAGAAGAGTTATGATAAAATAAATATTAAAATAAGCACAATGGATTTGTCTCAAGAAATTCTCTTGATTAAATTGATTGATCGCTGCAGAAGCCTAATGAAAAGGTTAGTCATTCAACACAAGTCTCTTCGACGAAGGTTGTTTCATCTGGTACTTGAACTCTGGATACCGATCAAGTTTTATGGAAAAACGCTAATTGATTATATACCTCAACAAATGCGTCGAGTCACTCAGACAATTCCTGAAAAGAAAAGAGTGGAACGTGACCTGCTTAAATGTTCACTAGCAATGATTGAATGTAAGGCTCGAATGATTGGATTCCGCAGGAATCTTTCTGATACCAAGTCAGATGTTGCAAATAAAATTGCGACGTATATGTAGATGAAAATCATTTTTTTTATTTAAAAAATGATATATAAATATATATGTCACATGAATTAAGTGAACAAATAAACAAATTAAAAATACCAAATCAAATTAAAAATAAAATACAGATCAATAAAGTTACTGAAATAGGATTACGACCATCTGAATTTATTCAATATATTCATAATGATAAAATAAAAGAATTAGATGAACAATTAAATGATGGATGTATTAAAGATAAAAGTTTATATGAAATATCTGAAAAAAAAATAGTGAATGGATTAAAAGTATGTATACTTAATGATATGAATATATATAGAACGTATTTGGGATTTTTAAATAAAGAAGTACAAGATGAATATGTAAAAAAAGATTTATCAAGACCAATCTATTTTGCTAATAAATATTATTGTTATGCACTTGCACGAACAATATGGGGTGGTATTCATTCTTTTAAATTAACAAAAAAAATTACATTAATTGATATGTTTGATAAAGATAATATTCATAAAATATTAGAATTAGCAGATAAATACATACCAGATGAAAAAGAAAAAAACATTTTTAAAAAAATGTTAAAATTAACTTCAAATTTTACACTTGAAGATAGTATCATAAATTATAATAAATATAGAACAAAAAATAATATTAATATATATACGTCAGATGATAATATAAAGACATTTCATTTTTGTAAAAATGAAAAAAGTGATATCCATTATATTACTATGTCACATATCAATAAATTAAATAATCAAAGAGTAAAATATGATTATAATGTTAGATATATTTTTTTTAAATATATATTACCTCATTTAAAACACATAAATGGTATGATTTATAAACAAATACCAACAATATATTTAGTAGGAGGTAGATATTATAATGAAGAAATAGTAATAGATGGAAATACTTTTTTACATGATTTAGAATTTGATTTTAATGATCAAATATGTTGGGTGAATTATCATTTAAAAGAAAATTATAGAAATATACATTTACATTTTAAGATTGGTGAATATTTTAATTTATTATATCAAAATAAAATACCAAAAAATGAACATTTTGCATTATTTAATTTTTATAAACATAATAAATTAAAAGTGTACACAAAAATAAATAAAGAAAAAAAATACATATTGTCTTATAATTTAAATATGTTTGAAAATATATCTAATGATATTCAAGAATCAGAAAATATTGTAAATATATTAAAATTTATAAAACATTATAAAAACAATATAGATATTCTCTTTTTTCAAGAATTTAAATTAGACAAAATATTATTTGATCAAATTATAACGATCTTAAATTCATTTGGGTATCTATTTACATATACAACCCTTAATGGACGATCTAAATTAGTGTGTTTCACAAAAATAAAATGTCAAGCCACTATAATTGATACTACCTATAATTTAACTAAGAGTGATCATACCTTATTAAACAAAATATATGAATATACGGAACATAATATTAGAGATTTTAATATGCCAAGAAACCAAATTCTATTACATTATCATAATATGAATATATGTTGTGTTCATTTAAGTATAGGTGCACCATTATTAATCATTGGGAATGAATATGTTACTAAATTAAATAATCATATTAGAATAACACAATTAAAAAAATTGATATCAAATAAACCGGATATGATCATTGGTGATTTTAATTTTACAATACATGATAAGGAACATGAATTTTTATCTAACTATTATTATAACATCAATATGGATAATGATAATTCAACTCCACATAATCGAGTCGATCATGTTTATTATTATAAAAATATAAAATTAGATAATAAATTATTAATATGTAATTATAGTAATCATTTACCATTAGTTCAAGAAATACCTATGATATAAATTTATTTTATAAAAAAAATTTAATCTTATGCATTAAATAAACCAATAGGTAAATCAAACACTTGTTGAACTGTGCAATCTAATTTAAGTTGACTACTACCTTCTTTATCAACAACAGTAACAGATGATGCTGCGTTATGTCCTGTACGGTTAAACCGATTTAACCCATTAATACTAGCTACACTAGTATTACATTCAGGAATAGATAGAGGAACATCTTTACAAGTTTTACATACTTTCATGTGAATTCGAAGTTTTCCATTTGCTTCACGAACTGCTCCTTTAGAAGTCCATCCACATGGAGCCTGAATGGTTCGTGTAATTCCACCGTGGTCAAATGATTTTGAAGCCATATTGATTGTTTTGATTTAATGATGATAAAAAAAAGTAGTTCAATTTTATTATAAATCAATATAAATAGATAAATTGAATCAATATAAAATGTATGCAAAACCCTTTTTACAAGGCGTATTAGCATCATCATCCATTGTAATGTATTTAACAAATAAATATATGAATTCTAAGATTGAACAATATCGATTGATGTATGAAGAAAATTTAATGTATTTAATAGAAGATAATAAAAAAAGTTAGATTAAATGATAAAATATTAATATATATATATGTATAATTGTAAAAATCATTATAACATGCTTGGATATTCTACATATGAAGAATGTTGCAATGATTATCCACAATTCTGTAATGACACTAGAGATTTAAAATGTTCATTTGAAACAGAATATAAACATTTTGATTATAAAACTTGTAAACCCGAAGGATGGCCTCAACAAAATGATGATTGTTGGTTAGATTCATCATTATATGCTTTATTTTCTCCACAAAAATCTGTTATTATTTTTTCTGATATTTTAGATCATTTAAATCAAAGCCAAGATAAAGATGAAAAAGATATAGCATTATATATAAGCAATTATTTAAATGGATTAAATAATACTCAATGGAGTAAAACAGAAAATTGTAAACAAAAATACAAAAATGAAATAGCTAAATGTTTACTTAGTTGGAATACATCTCATAATTATCTACTTAACATAGGTAACGAATCAATGTATGATAGTATTTTTGAAAAAGATGGAACAGGAGATATTGGAAGAGGTCCACAAGATATATTATTTAAATTTTTTTCATTAGTATCACAATCTATGATAGATTTACAAGAACCAGATAGTTCTTATATAAATTCCGTTTGTAATCATACGATAGATAAACCATTAAAAAGTATAATAACTCAAATATTTCCAACTAGTAATAAGCGTATTATCATACTTTCTTTAAATGGTATAAATATAAATAAATGTAAAGATAGAACACAATTAGAAGAAATCAAAGATATTCGTAATTACAAACTACAATCAATTGTATCTGGTTTAGGTGCTCATATTGTAACTGATACATTATGTGGTAACCAAATAATTTCATATAATAATATGGGCGATAGTAGAAGTAATGCTAATCTAGTAAATATTTTAGATCATACTATTGATCGTTTTCTATATTCTGAACAACTTATTTTTCTATATATACAAGATAGTAGTGGTGGTAAAAAAATTAGAAAAAGTAAAAAAGTTAGAAAAAGTAAAAAAGTTAGAAAAAGTAGAAAAGTTAGAAAAAGCAGAAAATAAATTAAAAAAAAATAATTATATATTTCTTGTACAAAAAATATATAATTATTAATTTAAATAAGTGGTTACTATTGATTAAAGAAGAATATGATAGATAAAATAACGTCATAAACCATAGGTTCCATTATGTGAAGAATGGGAATACAATTATGAAGATATTATGTATAGAAAATTTAACACCCGACTTACAACTAATAAATAATTAATTTTTTTTATGTATTCAATGAACAAAATTGAAATAAAAATCAATGAAACTTGTATTAGTAATTTCGATGAAATGAATGTATCGAGTGAAATCATTGCTTTTTTCGCCAAGATTGGCGTGAAGGACATTGCTGTCCTTTCAACATATGTGGATGACACTGATCCTTTCTTCCAGCATGTTCTGTCCAAACTCCTCAGCATGAGGAACACTCGGACAAATCCCTGGAAGGAAATCATTGCCAACTACCTTCGCCCAGCGAGAGAGTTTTTCACGGGTACGTTCCACACCCCGTACAGTCAACCACGGTTCATCGAGCTTCTCATGGTCAAACTGATCATCGACAATCACCTTCGCGAGGAGGAATTCTACATTCCGGAGTACCCGGAGGAGCCTGATACGAATCGACGCCGCGAAATCGCGGCTGCATTCCAAGAACATTTGCCACCTGACATGTGTCTTCCGGACAACTTTCCGGTGGAAATTCGTCGGCAGTTCTTCGATCACTACTTCGACCAGGACTTCCGCTCCAGGTACGCGATGCTCCTTGCTCGTCCGAACACGCGTGATCGACGGGCGATGAAAGGAATCTTCCGCGAAGACCCGCAGTTTGCTCGATTGGGATTAGTTTGACTTTTTCGAGTCCCCGCACACTTCAAGAATAGGTAAGAGATACCTTAGTGCAAAACATTCGTGGATGCGTCCACTGCTTTTTTAATTGATTTTTTAATAAAAAAAAATGATTAATTTAAATAAGTGGTTACTATTTTACTATTGATTAAATCATCATTTTCAACATATTCTAATATATGAATGATGCGACGATCAAATTGTAATGATTTAAGTAAATCTAAAATGGGTTTATGACGAAATACTTTAATGAGTTGAGGTAATGTAGTAATATTATTTATTTTTTTAGTTAATTCTTCAAAATTTTTAACATGTAATAAGGTATATAATTCATGAGTTCGATATGTTTTATATTCATTCCATTTAATATAAGTTAAAATACGTCCTGTTACCATTTGAATATTATTATAAGAATGAATAGGGGTTAATTGTATTGATAAATTTTGTTTAGAAATATAATAATTGACAATATAATTTAAATACATTTCATCTAATCCATATTCATATTCTTCCATCATTCTATCTATTTTATTATCAAACAATGCTACTTTAAACGAATCAAAAAATCGTAAGGTTGGTAACATGTGATTGTTTATAAATTCAGGGATTTGATTCCATCTCCAATCTGGAAATCTTATTTTAGATGAAAACATACCTCCTGGTACCCAAAAATTAGGATTTTTTTGTAAAGAAATACCTGGCATAATTGTACCATAAAATTGTATACTAAAAATAGAATTAAATGCATGAAAATCATATTTTGATTTTTTAAATTTGATTAATACTTGTTTCCATGAATCAGTATACCAACTATCCATATCGATAATACTAATGCAATTAATTTTATTATTTTTTACAAATAAAGGATGTTGTCGAACAATCATACCAATCATACCAATATGATCTTTTTTAAATTCTGGATCTTTTAAATTGGGTAGTTCATATTTAACCCATTGTATGAATGGATGATGTTTATATTCATTGAATATTTTCATTAATTCATCATTTCTTTCAAAGCTATTATCAAAATGAATACGTAAACGATATTTATCATCCCAATAACCTTTATCATAAGATTGAATATGTTTTTTGATGGTGGAAATAAATTGTTTTCTACGAAGTGATCCCATATCCTTAACAATACCCTTAGTTGTTTTGATATAGTTTTGTTTTACAAAAAGACAGGTAGATAATAAATGATAATCATTTGGTTCTTCA
>JACCDX011494372.1_pt1 | contig 15221 bp, 13 predicted proteins | sample 7449681 | NCBI WGS metagenome assembly JACCDX01 (sample SAMN15323450, study PRJNA562643) | freshwater metagenome | isolation source: river surface water | place: USA:Blue River Watershed | collected 2017-08-18
CACCAGTAGTTGCACCCATAGTTTTTAGTGCATCGTCCGGGTCAACAGTTGAAATCTTAGTTGGCAATACAATTGGTCTAATAAAATCAAACGTTGTGTCAGATGTTAAAATTGCAGTATTGTTTGGTAGTGGTGCACCAGTTGATTCACTTAGACCGTAAGAAATAATTCTATATAAGTCTGGAAGTGTTGCAAAGAATTCAAGAGCAGTACTTGGTCTTGTTGGTGCTACGTTTTCTACATCTTCAAATTTAAAGTTTTGTAAACTTCTAATAGCAATGTTTTGACCATCGTATAAAGAAGTTGAAAGACCAGTGGCAGTTCTATTATCGTTTGCACTAGTGCTTAGGTTAAGTTTAATAACTTCTTGACCACCTCGAACTGTACCACCGCTGGTATAGGTACCGTAGGTTGTACTATCAATTGGAGTAACTAGTGTAGAATCAGCATATAATTCTATTTTATTACTAGCAGAAGGCTTAGCATAAAATACACCTTCAAGCTCGGTCATACCACTAATACTTGAAACGTATAGTAAGTCACCGTCATTAAAGTTGTGATCTACACTGGTAGTAATCTCTGCTGGGCTAGCTTTAGTAGCCGCAGTGATATTATAATAAATTTCGTCAGTAACAGTACCGCCACTAGTGAATACACCATACCCTGAAGAATCTACAGGTGTAGTTAGTGCAGAGTCGGTGTAAAGTTCAAAAGTATATTCAGTTAATGGATTGACATAATATAAGTTTCCATTAAGCTGTGTTGTACCACCAACTCCAGTAAACTTAACTCTATCGCCTGGATAGAATGTGTGTTTAGCAGTTACAGTACCACCGCTGGTCCATGTGGTCCAGTCGGAGCCGTCTACAGTTTCTGTTAATCCTGGATTTCTATAAAGTTCAAAAGTGTCTGCGCCGGTGACATTAACATAAAAGTTAGTCTTGTTTAACTGCGTCATGCCTAGGGCGTTTTCAATTCTGATAAAATCTGCATCCTGTAAATTATGCGGAGCACTAGTTTGAATTGCTACAGGATCTGTTTTGCTAGCTGATGCAATAGTTGCAGAAACAGAATTATTAACTGTTACCACAGCAGTTGCCGCATTGGTTACGCCAGTTACTCTAAATTCATAGACGTTATCGTATTCTCCAGTAAGAACTAGGTTTCTAACTTCGTAACGATTAACACCCTCATCTCCGCCATGGTCGATTTCAAGTTCTGAAGTGTTAGTTGGCAAATAGGTATATCGTTTGATATAAAGTTCAACTTCGCCTGCTTCATTGAAAGGAGTAAACGCATCATACCTCGCTACTTTTGCTACCTGACTCATGTCATCGGCTAAGATCATTTGGTCTGGAGCTTCAGTAGGATCAGCACCCTGTGAACGTAGACCGTAGTTACCGTGAGCGTTAGAACCTGCAATAGAACGAATCTGTCCACCGTTGCTGGCAAAGTAAGCAGTATGGCAGTAGTAGGTAAATGTTGAAACTTGTTCTGTTAGACCGGTGTTATGTGCAACAATACCGTAGCCAAGATCGTTAACCTGAGTAAAGTCGTTGGCTAGCATTGAACGATTGCCCGGAGTCTCAAGAATAATATCTAAGTTTCCATTGGTCCATGGAGTAGTTGGGTTAAGTTCAACTACTGCAATACCTGACATAGGATTCCATGACTTAATGTTGTCAACCTGATATCTAAATCCGCCAAAGTAGAATGCTGTTGGAGCAACCGGTTCTCTCTTGTCTAAGCCGCTAAGTGTTAGAGTAAGTCCGCTAGTATTAGTAATAGTTGCTAGTAGTCTACCACAGAAACCGTCAATAAACATACCGCCAGCAAATCTTTGAGCATTAATACTTCCGCTCATACTTGAGCAACTTTGTACATAAGGACTCTTTGATCCAACTGCACCAGCTGGATCAAGCACACACATAAATCCTCCCTGTCCTTGACCAGTGATGTTATGTAACTTCACGGCATCGTTCATTAAGAACATGTCCATATCTTTGTTGTTCTTAGGAGGGTTGTAGTCAGTGTCAAATGCATAGACAACACTGCTGATAAGATTAGAAATTACAGTGCCTGTGCCTATTTCTCTAACAATGCTAGTGTCAATAACTTGATCAACAGTTCCTCTAACAGCTACAGGAGGTTGATTTAAAATAATTTTTTGTGCAATAGTGTTAATGTAGTTAATGGCCGCAATAGTTTCAACTTGTTGAAGTGTTGGAATAACTCCATCGTAGTATCTAGAAGCCGCATCAACAACACCGGCCTTACCACCATTTTGAAGATCTTCGACTACAGCATCGACAATAAATCCAACATCTCTGTAACATAGATCAGCATCATATACTAGACTAGGATAGGTGAAATCAATAAACTCAATAACTTCTTCTTGAATGAAGGCCTTGTTAATGTCTATTAACTTTGCCGCATTTACATAGCCACCTGCATTGGCATAACTTGGACCTACATCATAAGGTCTTGCTGGATCCTTAAGATAGTGATAGCCATATTTGGTAGATTCAAATGGTAACAAATTAGATAACCCGCCAGTGATAACATCTGACACCATATCTAATAATGTTCCAGCTTTGGTTATGGCACTAGACTCTCCAGCTGGATATAAGTTAGGTGTTGGTAAAGCACCGTCGTCTCTAACTTGATCAAAACGAGTTTGTAAAGATGTATGAACAAGATTAGGAAGAATATAGTTGACGATCATGGATTTTAGATAATCCATCGCCGCCGCAGTTTCATCTTCTTGTCCTAGAACATTTGAAACAACACCTTCCCAGTATCTTGACGCGGCTAAGAATGTATCAGCATTACCGCCGTACTTGATGTCATTAGCAATTGCATCAACAATATAACCAACGTCACGACTACACTTGCTAGAATTGTAAGAGAATGCAGTAGTAAACGGAGCAATGTTTCCTGCTATCTGTGCATTAATCCATGCTACTGTTTCGTCTTTGAGATAGTCTTTGTTTAGGGTTATTAGACGATAAGCATTTGGATTATATGTTGGTGTTAACTCTAAATTATCAAATGCATTGTCTCTGTAAAAATATAGATTCAACCACGGACTTTGACTTGCTCGATCTCTTGGACGAATAATAGTTCTACGGAACTCATCGCCTTTGACCGACACGTTAGCAGGAACTCTAATAGGAAAATCTTCATAGTATATTCCGCTTTCGACACGAATTGTAATTTGTAGATCTTTGTTTGCCTCGCCAAATTCAATTCTTTCCTGTTCTAAGAAATTAAACGGAGTTAGCAATTGACAAGTAATAGTATCTTCGGTTGCACCAGAAGCATAACTCACAATCTTTGCAGTAGCGCCACTGCTTAGACCTCTTAGTAATTTTCCAGGTATAATATCAACGTTGCTTGGATTACCTTGATCAACATAGCCTTGACCACCATTATCAACTAGTACTCTAACAACTCCAGTACCGTAGTCTCTAGTAGGAGCACCGCTTACACCATCTGTAATAATATCAGTAACAATATCAAACTTGTCTGCAACAGAAGTTCTCATCGCACTAGTGACAACACCAATTGGAGCTTGTCTTTCGTAGACTGTCTGATAAGTTGTAGTCGGGTCTATATTTTGAAGTATTAGATTAGCTAGAGTTTTAGCATAGATAATACCTGCTACAGTTTCTGTTTGCTGTGAACCAGATGCTACTAGGGCACTGGCGTTTCTAAAATAACTTTTACCGGCATTGATACTTTGATAGTTTCCGTTGACTAGGACGTCAATAACTACAGCATCAATAATATAACCTACATCTCGTGAACAAAGTTCTGAATTGTAAATTAATTCAGGATAGGTTGCATTTATGTAACCTATGACTTCTGCACGAATAAATTCTCTGTTTGCAGTCAATGTACTCTGCACCGGAGTATAACCACTACCTCCAGTAAATGTAATTGACTGCGCTTTACTTTCGTATCTTACACCGTCAATGGTGTAAGAAATTGGTTGTCTGTAAGGACCAGGTTCTTGCTGAGCTAGTTCAATTAGTTCTTCAGCTTTGGCGCAGGCTGCTCCAACTGTTTGATAAGAATAGGCAAATGCTCGGCCTTCTTTACCAGGTGGAGTATTTGTTTGGCGGTCATCTCCGCTGGTAGAAACAAACAAGTTAATTTCACTGGCAAAGCTAGAGTTATCAACATAGTATTTTGTAGCGGCCTGTAGATCATCTGGACCATTAGGAGATCCAGAACCGGCTAGTGTCCCCGGATGATCGCTGAGATACAACACACCTTCCATGCTATCGCCTTGTCTACGCACTGTAGAAGTTCTTGGCAATGCTTCATTTGATACCCAGTTTCCACTTAAGGAATTGTCAAGATATGCATCTGTTAGTGTTTGAGTTCCTGTTCCAGAACTTGGAACAACAATTTTATTTGTCCCTTCTTTGGCGTCGTCAACAGTTGGATGAATGCTAAGTTGATTATCATCAACATATCTTAGATAGTAGGTTGTGCCAGCAGTTAAACCTGTTGCGGCTGTTCCAGTAGTAAAATACTTAAATGCAATACCGTCTGCACCGCTGTCAAAGCCGTGTGCTGTAATAACGGCATTACCGTTAGTCCAAAATTCAATTTCTTTTGTATATTCTGTTTTATCTGCAGGTTCTTGTCTAACACGTAATTGACCAGCCGCGCCGCCGCCAGCTTGTTGAATATATCTACGATCAGCATATCCTTTTGAAATAGCAAGACCGTCAATGGTAATAGTTGCGCCAGTTGGTCCGTGAACTGCATTCCATTGTGCTACAACAGCATTGCTGGGGAAAGCAATATTACCAATAGGCAATCCGTTAGCATTTAACGGGCCACCCAAAGCTGGAGTTGGGTCAGTGTTTAGCGAGCTAGATGTTGATCTAATTACTAGTTCGTCTTCGGCTGTGTTATCGATAGCAATACCTGTACCAGCTGACAAAGTTTTAGCTAGAATAGCACTGCCGTCCGGATTAGTAACTAGAATCTGATCGCCATCGTAGCTTTCAGGAAAATCATCTAAGTCTGTAGATGAAATTCTATCTCCAACTCCAAAGACCGCATAGAGATCTCTAAAGTTTTCGTTAACTTTTCTAAACGCCTCGCGAACGCTATCGCCGGTGCCGTCGTTACCTTGTACACCAATATCAACTATTTGTCGTGCCATTTATTTTATACCCCAAAACTTGATCCGCATCCGCAAGTGTGTGTTGCGTTAGGATTTTTAATTGTAAATGAACTGCCCATGAGTTCTTCTTTGTAATCTATTTCTGCACCTTGTAAGTACTGCATACTCATTGAATCTACTATCAATCCTACTCCATTTTCTTCTAAAGAAAAATCATCTTCTGCTATTTCGCTATCTAACGTAAAGCCATAGCTAAATCCAGAGCATCCCCCACCTTGAACAAATACACGTAATCTTACAGCTGGATTATTTTCTTCTGCTAAGATATCGTTGATTTTTTCTTTTGCTGATGTAGAAATTGTTATCATATTGGTATTTACCTTTTAATTTTGTAACCCTAATGTAAATACAAGATGTTCATCACAACAGAGTTAGAAACTACTAAACATATTAGAATTAGCAAACTAGGCAAAGAACATGAGTATAACCGCACTCGAACTTTTGCTGTGTTTCGATGTGACAGTTGTGGAGAAGGGTTTCGTAGACTAAAAGAAAAAATTAGTCCTAAGAGATTAAACAACAATTATTTTCATTGTTGTTCAAATTGTGATGCAAAAAGATTTGCCCAAAAAAAAGGCGCCGAGCGGCGCACTATATGGGACATGCCAGTTAACAGCGATCTAGATATCAGTCGACTGTAGCAAGTCCTAATCTACTAGAAATTACATTCCAGTTAATAATTTTCCATTGATTTTCTAGATATTTCTTTTTATCCGATTGATAATCCAACGCCCAAGCATGTTCCCACCAGTCGATTAGTAATACAATGTCGTTCTTAATCTGATGATTCTTAATAGTTTTAATCTCGCCATTCTTGGCTAGATAGACCCAGCCACTGCCTTGAATGCCCATAGCTTCTTTTGAAAATTTCTCTTTGAAGTTATCAAATGTTTTAAAATGTTTAACAATAAACTCACCCGCACTACCATCTGGATCGTTTTTACCGTCAGCTTTTTTATACTGTGGGAATAGTATGTTATGTAAGAATGCACCTGCTTCGTTAAAATCTAAGTCGCCTTCTCGGTCATTGTAACGAGTTACATAAGCCTTGGCTAATTTGCTATAATGATAATTGATAGTTTCTTCTGAAATTGAAGGCTCTAAGTCACCCTTGCCATAGGGTAAAGGTAGCAGTTCTAGTTTCTTGCTAGGTGTATTTTCGTTTAGAACAACGTTTTTGATAAAATTATATGGCATGTTTATATTTAGCTTATAAATAATTACCTAAGGAGGAACATTATGTTCAAAGCAATTAAAGAATTCTTTTTAGGCAAAGCACCAGAAGCCCCTAAAGTAGAAGTACCAGCTGAGGCACCTTACAAAGTAGAAAGCCCTGCACCTATCGTCGAAACAGCACCAGTTGCTGTATCAGAACCAGTTGCAGAGCCTGCACCAGTTGCACCAGCTAAGAAACCAAGAGCTAAAAAGCCCAACGGACAAGGCGCACCTAAGAAAGGTGGCCGTAAACCAAAAGCTAAAGCACCACAGGCTTAAACTAAATCTTGTGACTTAGCTTGTTCGAACAGTGCTAGTGAAGCTAGATTTTTAGCCTTTGACTCGCACATAATATCGAACTTGTCCCAGAAACTCAGTGCCCATTCGTTGACTGCTGTATTCCAGTAGAAATTAGAATGTGCTCTGAGTTTCGCTTTTTTGTGCCCAGATTCTAGTAGCGTCCGAAGATCGGGGCTGACGTGTCTGGGATGGTCATCAAAATATTCTTCCCGTGATACGCTATAATGGCAAGTAGGGCGAACACCGCGCCAACTATCAATAACCTTTTTAACACGATCATCACTAGGCTTAATATATTCTCCACTGTTAATCCAATGGTGGTGGATATCGAGTACGATCGGAACGAGATCAGCGATCTCCAAACAAGTGTCCAAATTGTGTGTAATTTCTTCATTTTCAATTGTGAGTGTGTTACGTGCTTCGGGACTTAGTCTTTGATATGCACGTCTAATACCGTCAGGGCCTTGTCGGCCGCTAATATGTACGTTAATTTTTAAGTCTTGAAATTTCTGTCCGTAGCCCATCCATCGAGCCATGTCTACGTGATATTCAAATTCTTCGATAGACCGATCGACAATAGCTGGATTATCACTTGCCAGAACTGTAAACTGTCCCGGATGAAAAGATAGACGCACACCCCTGTTACGAGCAATGCGACCAATCTCGCCGAACGATTTTTCAAGGTAAAGGCGAGCGTCAGGGCGACGCCAAAAATAACTCCAATTAGACTCAGTGTAAACTGGTAGGATATCAGAACTGAGGCGTACCATTCTAAGTTGTTCATCTAGTGTGCCAACCTTTTCAATAAGTTTTTTGATTGATTCAGTGTTTTGCTCCATTAAGTCCCAGAGCTTTTGTTCTGCTACATCCTTAGTCTGGCGGTTAAGCCAAGCCACAGTAGTAGCACCGGTATTATAAATCTTAGCAGGGTCTTTGGGTTTAATCCCGTCAACCTGTCTTGGTTCGTCGATCCACTTGCAGGCAAAACCAATTCTTTTAGTCATGTAAACTTTCTTTGTTGAGTTTAAGAATATTGTTTTTTAAAGAATTTCTAATAGTGTTGAAACTAATAGTTACTCGTCTAGCTGTATTATTTTTCTCAGTATAGTGTATTAACCAACTAGGAAAAATGATTAATAGTCCTGATCTAATTTCATATTGTGTTGTATACGAACTGAAAGGAGTCTGCTTTTCAACTATGTCGTTCATCTTTACTGGCTTAAGCGGACTTTCAAAGTTAAGAGCTACACTGCCATCATCAACGTAGGGATAAAACGCACCACTGACTACACTACCCTCATGTCGATGTGCTTTAACTTCGTGACCCTCACCGAGAACATTAAACCAACTATGTTCGATGGAACATGATTCGAGACCGGCATACTCTGTATAGATGTTGACAGCCTCTTGAAGACTATTTTTCAAATTAATTAATCTAGAGTCTGCAAGAAAGTCTGAATTTCCAATACTACTAAGACCGTTGTTCAGTAATCCGTGTTGGTGTAACGATTGATCGTAATTCTTAATTATGTCATTTACTGCGGGCAAAGAAGGATGATCGGACAAGTCAAAACAACTGGTCAGCGTAGGAAATATTGGAAAATGACTGTATCTCATTAGTATATTATACTACCTTAGATGAGATAATGCAACTACTATATCCAGTTTTGAACAACCACAGGATCCTGTACTTCTTCTGGTTTTGGATCTCCGTGAAAAACCAAAATGTTTGTATCTGGTTTGATAACAGGATTTATCACATCTTTGAATACACGACGATTACCAATTTTTACAACATCGGTCTTATTACGAACTTCCCATTTGTAACTTTGAATCCATTCTTCGGGCCAAAACACTTCTTGTTTTTGCAATTGGTTATAGATCCAATCTTGATCACCGTGCATACGTCTAGTTTGTAAAAAGTCTTTACTTAGATTATCCCAAACTTGCGGATACTGACCTTTCTCAATTCTAAAGACACTGCTATTAAATTTGTTCCAAGTCTTAATAGTTGATCTGTTAAAATCTCGTATGATGCAAAATCTTCCTGGTTTGTAGTTCCAAAGATTGTCAATGTTTTTAATTATAACTAAATCTAGATCTAAAAATAACAATGTCCCGTCAAGGGGTATCTCATTACTGAATACCCAAGGCTTATACCACCAACCTGACACAGCATATTTCGGCAAGGGTATATGACGAATCTCAGGATTCATTCCTGCAGGATCTTCGGTAATACAGGCAAAGTTAAAAGGTACTGTTGAGTGCCTTTTGGTCATATTAAACAATCTGTTAACGTAATCAACAGAGTACTTCTGACCGTGTTTGAGACAAACTATCCACTTATTAGTCATCGTGTTTTTGCGTAATTAGAAAGAAGTTCTAAAATATACTCGTCTTCAAACTCGTCAAAATATACTTCTAACAGCTTATAGTCTATGTGACTAATACTGCAACAACCCATAAGAACAGCGGCCAGATATATCATATCATCCTTTGTGATCTATTAGTGCGGACAAATTTTTTGCTGTGGCAGGAGAAAGTGTCCAGCCAAGATGTCCATGACCGGTGTGATAAAAAACTTTTTTGTTACTACCGCTTTGACGAATAATAGGCATCATATTAGGAGTCATTGGACGCAAACATGCCCAGCTTGAGTAATTGCTAGCATCAATATTTGGAAAGTTTTCCTGAACCCAATTAATCAATGGTTCAATTCGATCTCTTCGAATGTCGTAGTTCTCCCCTGCAAGTTCCGCAGTTCCAGCAACACGGAAACGATTACCCAAAGTACTGGTCACAATCTTCGCTTGATCATCTAGCAGGCTAACCTTGGGAACATATTTCATATCTTCTGGTTTGACATTAATGGTAATACTGTAGCCTTTAACTGGATAGATAGGTAAACTATCCCCAAAGTATTCAGCAATTTTAACTGAACCAACACCCGCCGAAACTACAATATTATCAAATTCTTCTAGTAAGTCTTTGGTTAGAGTCTTGTCTATATTAGTGTCAAACATGAATTCTACATTATATTTTTCTGTAAGTACACGACTTAATTCAATGCAAAATTTATGTATGTCTCCAGTCCAGTCACTTGGAGTCCAAGCTCCTCCTACTATTTCTAATATGTCACTTAGTGCAGGATCAATACTCTGTGTTTGTAATGGCGTTAGGATATTCCACTCGCATCCATTAACATTATAGAGTTCTTTTACTTCTTGTGCAGATTGAAAATATTTTTGATCTTTATAAAAATGAAGTATTCCGCAAAAACTTTGATCAAACTCTAGACCTTCTTCTTGTATAATTGATTTGTATAACTGTCTAGACTCGAGACCTAATTGAATAGTTTCTGAGGTATTACGACCGTATTCTTCGTTAAATGTGTGCCATAAAAATTTAGTCATCCATTTAATCTTACTCCAACTAGGAGTTGGGCGGATAAGCAGTGGAGCATCTTTTTGAAGCATCCACTTAAAGCCTTTGCGAACATTGCTCCAAGTGGTCCATACTTCACTATTACTAACACTAACCTGCCCGCCATTTGCATAACTAGTACGCATAGCAGGATATGATTCTTGCTCAAGGACAGTGACTCTATTTCCTGCTCGGGCCAAGTAATAGGCTGCTAGTACTCCAGTGATTCCAGAACCAATGACTGCTATGTTTTTCATTAATTAACCTTCGTAAGTAGCTGAATTTGCTTCGTGTTCAAATACTTCAGCTGAACGCAACTTAACACCCTGGCCTGTTGGATAACGTGCTTCAAACACTCGACCGTCTGGATGTGTCCAACCTCGTCCCTCTTTGTAAGCATCTAAGATTTCATTCATTGTTTGGTATGCTAACTCTGCAAATTTTTCACAACCTACAGCTTCAACGACTCGAAGATCAATGATACCCATGTTCTTAAAGCCGCCTTGAATTTTGTTTAGTTCAACAAATGTTTTGTATTCTGGATCGTCTTTGGCAATAACCATAGTGTGATCAAACATCCATTCGCTCCACTCTTTGAATGCTTTGAGTCCACCAAAGTCCATGACCCAATTACGGTCGTCTAGTGTTTCTGATTCGAAAATTAATTTGATACCAATCGAGTATCCGTGTAGTAACGAGCAATGACTGTGTGTCGAACGCCACTGTCTAAAACAGCATGAAAGTCCGCGGTCGTTACCGTATGTTTTTGTTGAAAGATATTTTGCCATCTCTTCTCTCCTTATAAAGTAGCAAGTTTGATGACATGCAGAATGTTTAAAGAGGGATGAACGTCTAAGGCCTCTAACAGTAATTATACTATATCATTAATAATTGTCAAGTTCTTGATAGCCATCCATGGCTTTGGAATTAGCCAATCTGTAGTTTGATGTTGTATAAAATTTATATTTTCAAAATGAGAAAAAACTTTACCTAATTGATAAATCCAAAAGTCTGGACTTACTCTTCTACTGTCGTGCTTGGCATAGTTAGCGGTATTTTTATATACGTTGTTTACAAAACTAGTTTTACTCCAAAGATCAAACCCTAAAAGGTGTACCTCTTGAGGTTCTTTAAGAGCGGCCACAAGTACAGCAAACGGTCCGGAGTTCCAATGGAATGCTTGGTCTGCTTTGTTCTTACCAGTAAATGGTAGCTGTGGAAGTTTCTTTACGTTTGTGTAATCAGCGTAACGGTCAATCCACTCTTCTCTAGTATGTATTGTTATACCAGCATTTAATTCGTTTCTTAGTATTTCGTTAACCATGCGTTGATCAACAGCAACGTATTCGTTACAGGTGTGATCTCGATGTAGGGCATTGCACCCTATGACAAAATCTTTAATTTGATTTAGAGCAACGGAGCTTCGACTTTGTCCGTTGCCTACTACCCATACTTTCTTCACAATTATCTTGTGGCGATAACTCCGAATGGTAGCCATTGACCTGGAGTTCCGGAAGTAACACAGACCCAGCCAATGTAACTGCTAGCTTTAGGATCAGTGTTCCAAACAATGTCGCCTTTGTTATACTGACCGTATGTAGGTATACCAGATCCTGTTTCAAACTTTTTGTTATCAAAACTTACAGAACCAGCAACAGTTAATCCAACACCTTCGTCTGGACTAGCTACGCCGACAGCAAGTTGACCATAGATAGAAACTGGTCTAGTTAGGTTTTCTCTGTTACCAATGGTAATGTCTGAACCAATTCTAAACTCGTTGAGATTATTTGTTTGAATACTGAAGCTTTGATTAAATTCTAATCTGTTTTCGTCAACAGCGAATCTTCCAATCTCAATTCTACTAGTTGAAAGTTTTCTAGTAACTGCCGCATCGCCTGCAACTTGTAGATCTTTTAAGATACCTAATTTTGTTAGATTACTTTCTACAACACTTGATCCTAGGCTAGTCTTACTTAGGACCATTTGATTTTCAATAGCAAAATACTTTTCTTCAGCTAGGTCAATGATGTCAGTGGACCAAATTCTATCTGGATTAGCTTGATAAACAAACTGTCTAGTAGCGCCAGATTTTCCAGCCCACATAATACCTTTACCGTAATTAGAACTTGTATCGGTTTCTTTAAAAACTAGTGGACTAGAGCGTTCTGTGACGAGTGCGTCTGCATAGACTGTTCCGTTAACACGTAGCACACCATCCTTAGATGATCCGCCGATAATAACCTCACCTGAATTTTTAATGGTAATTCTAGGAGTATTGTCTGTGATAAGTTCAACATGGTCGTTGCTAACAGTACCAATTGTGGCCACATCTTGATGCTGACTACCAATTACGATCTCTACGTCGTTATCTCGAATTCCTAGAGCACCTGCTGGCGAGTCAGTGTTGATCCCTAAACGATTTAAATCACTGTTTATGTAGGCAAAGTCTCCTACTACCGCTGAACCAGCAACTCTTAGGCTTCTTAAAACTCCAACTTGTTTTAGGTTACTCTTGGTAACAGTTGAACCTAGTTCTGTAAAACTTAATACGGTTGTATCGTTGATTTGATAATCTTGCTCTTCTGCAAGGTTCAAACTCATATCAGTCCATAGTTTAGACTGTTTAAATGCTAGAGTCTTTGATTTGCGTCCGTCAGTCCACTTAACACCGTTGCCCTCTATCTCGGTAAAATTACTGCCTGCGAAGCTTAGAGCTTTCTTTGCTTCTACAGTATCGACTGTAATTTTGCCGTTAGTAATGACAAGTGTTTCGTGGGTAGCTAGGTCTTCAATACCCTGACTACGGAATTTTATTGGTTCGTAAATGTTTAAGGCCATAAGAATACTCTCTTTTGAGTATTTATCTTATGGCCCTAATGTAGTTTAGACTACTTTGAGAAGCAGTGTTTCTTCGTTGATACGACCGTTCATTTTGGTGTCAACAGCGTTGATATCCTCTAAGAACTTGCGTAGTGCAACCTTGCCAGCCGCTTTAAACTCTTTGAGTTGATCTGCGGGCTTGCGAAGCGTTTTTTGCACACTCTTGTTCTCGTCAAATCCGGTGATACTTGCACCTTTAACACCGAGATCGTTAAACTCTGCGGCAACATATTTGCCCAGTTTGCGAGTTTTACTATTAAAAACCCAAAGCTCTTTAGCACCAATAATGTCAGTAGGATTGATACTAACAAGTTTCAAAGGCTCATCGGTTTTCTTATATTTGAGTTTAGCAACAATCTTTTCTGCTGGTACTGCCTTGCGAGCACGTGGCTTCTTGTTAACCTTGGCTTCTTGCATGAGCATATCGCAGGCCGCATGGATTTCTTGATAGAATGCAATCAAGTTCTTAATTTGCTTACGGCTACGATGACTGTAGCCTTCACGCAACTGCTCGTCTGCTTTACCGCTGGCAAGCTCAAGCAATTCTTCAAGATCGCGTGTGTAAAATTCTTTGATAATTCGTGCGTGAGCGGCCTTAACTTGTTTGCCTTTGAGCAAGTTTAGCATCTTAAATGCTTTTGGATCAAAGTTTTCGGGATCAGTTTGAAAACTCTCAAGAGCATCTTCAATTTCTTCAGTCATACGTACAGCAGTCTCGCGAACACGTTCTTGAATAGTTGGAGTGTAAACGTCTTTCTTAACTTCGACTACTTCGCTGGGATCAACGTCGTCTTTACCTTCTGCAATAACCTTGACGATTTCTGCACGTAGCCATGCCGCAGTGTCGCGACCTTGATTAAAGTCTGCACGTTGAGCTGTCATGCCTCGATTCAAGCAGGCTGCAACTGCACCCATAGTAGTTCCAACTCTGCTATCTTTAACTTTCTTAAAGGCAGAAATGTCAGATTTTGTGCAACCAACGCTTTCCATCCATTTGACTACAATTGGCTTGTAAGTTTTAATATCGGACTCAAGACGATAGTAGTCCATTGAGTTACGAAAATGTTTGTGAAATTTGTCGGCATCCCACGACTCGCAACCTTCCCAACTAGGACTAGTGTCTTTGACTGCACGAGTACGATGTGCAATAACTTGCTTTTTAGTTACACGAGTTTTGGTTGCAGTTTTAGCCATTTATCAGCTCCAAATTTGTTTACGATTTATATATTATATGTTCGTTCTTTAATATTGTCAAGTCCAAAATTATTTTTTAAGGCAAATAACTCCGCAATCTCGAGCGTAATGGCTAAAGCCCAAAGACATTAGGTAAGGGACTACTGCTCCACCTTTTCCGGAATACGATCCAAAATCTTTTGCCCAAAATGTATCGTCGCATATAACAATTGAACTTTTGGTTAATAACGGTACTAGTTTTACCATTTGATGTAAATGAACAACTTGACTATTTAAATTATTCATCTCAACATTTAAAACATCTTTATAGAATTGAGATTGTTTACTATATCGTTCTGCTTCGGATTCATCTAAAGACCATCTCCAATCAAAATTATCTAATAACACAATACTGAATCTCAAATCAGGATGATCGTCTATAAAATATTCCCCTTGCTGGTGAAAAAATTCTACAGGTAATTTAAATGGTAAATTACTAAATTCTTTTCTAGCATTATCAATAACAGATTCCGATGCATCAACAGAATACAATGTCTTACCATATTCTTTGGCAATATGACCTAGAACATAAGTGCTTCCGTCATTGCGGAGGCTACCTATTTCTAAAATGTCTCCTTCTATTTCTATCTCATTTAGAAAAGGATATAAATGATAAAAATTCATTCCCATTATCGAACTAACCGAGTATTTCCGTAATGTATCACAGTCATGCCCGTAATATCTGGAGTAGTTCTCCAAGGGTCTAAAAAGACAGAACCGGTACCGGGTTCAAAGTAAAAGTCTTGTGGCTTTACCTCAACACCTGTTCCAAAATATGTAACAGTTGGATTATGAGCTAGAAGTATAACAGCGGCAGTGCCATTGGCTACGATATCGTTAGTTTCTGGATCTGCATATTGCACATTCACGCTCTCAGCTTCAACAAAGTGTCCTACTAATTCTGAATAAGAACCAATAGTATAAGGCACGTATGGTTTATATGCTCGTCCGTGAATTACCACAG
>JACCDX010976816.1_pt1 | contig 15212 bp, 27 predicted proteins | sample 7449681 | NCBI WGS metagenome assembly JACCDX01 (sample SAMN15323450, study PRJNA562643) | freshwater metagenome | isolation source: river surface water | place: USA:Blue River Watershed | collected 2017-08-18
ACTAGCCTTAGCCATTGCGCTTGGCTTTTTAAACCAGCCCTTGTCTTGTGACCTGTGAGACTTTCTAAGCTCTGGATAGAGACTGCCCTCCATCCCAAAGTCAAAGATCATTAGTTGTGCGTTGGGATTATGTTTCTTGAAGTTTTCCACAAACCAAGGCAACATCCACTCCGTCTTACTATCACACCCAGTAATGAATAAGTTAGATGATTTGGTATTTGTCATTATAATTATGTTTCGCTAAACAACCAGCTTGTTTTTGAATTGTTGTGAATGTATCATTAGCCTGAACAGGCCACGGGTAATATTCTTCCAACCACGGGAATGTATCTAGATGTAAGAACACGTCAGTTGGCTTTGCTGCAATCTTTGCTTGCTCAATAAGCTTCTTTGCACCTTCTGGCTTCAATCTGTAAGCGTGGGCACCTGGAAAGTATCTCTTTGATGTGAGAGGGTTAACTCCTAGGATAATAGGATCATTATACTTGCCGTACGATGGTTTGCCTAGGTTGATACAATATTGATAGTTGATAAACTCTGGAATAGGATTCAAGATTACAGCATCGTGCTCGAAGATCTGATACTCTTCGTTATCGGCTGCACACATCTTCCAGAGGCTATAGTGTGACAGGAATGCTGCTACACAATTATCTAGTCTTGAATATTGTTCCTTGAACCCGTCTTTGGATATCCCCTGAGCCTTAAGAATCTTATCAATAGGATCTTTTGGAGTGATTGCTCGGTGGTTCTGAATAAAAAGACCAGTCTTGACCCCAGAATCGATACAACGATCCGCTGCCTCAATAGACTTTTTATTGTCCACTATTGTAATAACATATGATTTCATAGGGATGTTGTGCTCGCTAATCCTTGGACATTTGTATAGAATTTTCTGGTAACACCCAGCTTAGACACAAGCTGTCGACACATGATAGCATCGTTTGGCCAAAGACCATAATGCTTAACAAGATCACGTAGATTCTTTGCACCTTCTGGTTTAATTATATAGGCTGAGTTTCCAGCGAGACCTTGCGGGACAGTCATCTCATCGATCCATGGAACAAGCTGGAATGGCATAGGGTTCTCAATGATCTTGTCGTAGTACATCTTTGATCGACGTGTGGCTCCTAATGGATTGTTGATTCCAATAATATCAGCTTTCGTATCTGCTGGATCAAAGTCAATCTTGTTTATGAAGTATGCGTCGTGCTCAAGGACTAGAAGAGGTTCTTTGGTGTAACTTGAAAGTGTCCACAGAGCGTAATGACTGCATGCACAAGCTATTCTCGCTTTTGGATTCTTTGTTGGATATGCAGATTTCTTCATCCCGCTAGCAAAGTCATACACTTCACCGTCCCACGGATAATTCCAAGTGAGACCAGCAATCTTTAGAAACTCATCAACATTGGCTGGGGTGATAGCGTCCCATCGATAGATCTCAAAATCGTTGCCAACAGCTTTAGACGACTCAACTAGCCTGGAGTATCCGAGCTCGGATGTCTCATTACCGCTGATAACAATTGCTATAGCTTTCATTTTGTGATCTTTATAATATAACTGTCGGGATGGTTTGTTACTAATCTATGATCAAACCGCTCAACGGTGTAATCTTTAACTTTGTTTAGGAAGTATGACATCTCTAGCATATTGAGATCTTTGCTATGATTCTTTACCCAAGGGTTATTCATGTCTTTGGAACTCATCTCGTCAATAGGCCAGACATCCTCAATAAAATATACCCCATCTTCTTTTAGAAAGTTAATTAAGTTACCAAAGGTGTCAGCATTAGCGCGAGGCGTGTGTAAGCCGTCATCAATAATTACATCAAACTTGACACCTGCCCATTGATCCTTAATAGTGCTAACAGTCGTTAGTTTCGTTGAATCGGCTTTAATCCACTTCACTCTAGGGTGATTCAACACATCAATTTGTTTCAGGTCAACTCTAGTAAAAACATCAATTGCATAAAACATCGCATTTGGAAAAAAGTCTAGCCATGCCCGAAGACTGGCACCTTTAAATACTCCAACTTCTAGGAAGTTGATTTTTTCATTCTTATATTTTTCAAGCTCTGGAGCATAGATAGCATTGTAAAGATGCTTGGATGCTTTATCACAATTATATTTGTTAAATAGTGATGCAAGAAGTGTATTATTGTCCATGTGATTTCTTTTCCTGAATTTCGCTACCAAAATGCTTATCAGCGCTCTTTTTAGTTTGATATCTGAGATCGTTTAGGTGAGTGATAAGCTCAGCAACCTCAATATATTCTTCCGATCCAACAACAAGATCGTTACTGCGTTTCTTGTCCTCAAGCTTCCACAAACGCTCATTAATACTAATAAAAATGCTAGTGTAGTGCGAGCGTGATTCGTGGGGCAGCTTATCAATGAGCTGCTCATACTTCTCAAGCTCATCATTAACATCAAGTCCATACAAGGTTTTGATTCGCAGGATGCTGAGGCGGTCGAGGAAATCCCCAACACTAATAGGCACATTTAGTTTCATAGTATAGTCCCATCTGGTAAACGAACTGGAGTGTAGTATTTGTTTAGCTTGATCCCATTATCTAGGGCACGTCTAAAGTGGTGTGAGTAGAAGCCTGTTGGCTCATTGTATAGGTGGATCTTATTGAACGGAAGATACAAGAACGCCATATGCATGAACGCTGAGTCGACACCAACATGATAGTCAGCTTTAGACATAGCATAAGCAATATGTTTCAAGGACCAATTAAGGTTCCTATCGGGAGACTCACCTCCAACAATAACGACCTCGTAGCCTTGTCTCTTATAGTTATCCATCACCATTTCTCTTAGGTGAGGCTTTAACGTACGAGCTCTATCAGTAGAATCCCACTGACAAGTTACGAATCGTTCTGGCAGTATCATATCAACATGTTCCGCTTTTAGCAACGGAATATTCTTCAAGTATTGTGATATATCAAGCTTAGCAGGAGACTCATAAGGTCCTGGGTGATCTTTATACCAAAATATCTCAGCATCAATATTGTGCTTTTTCAGATGTCTGATCCAATCCTTCTCATCAGTTGGTTCGTATGGATGATATCCAATATCAACACTCCCTTCCGGAAACAACTCAAGAATCTCTTGCCACGATTGTTTCTTATTATCAAACTGCCCGCCCATCTGTTTGCTTCTTGTTAGATGAATTTTCACTGGCGTATTGTGCTTCTGACTATAACTCCACGCTAACGTTAATGAGTGGATCCTGTCACCAAGTCCAGTTGCAGTAAAAGCATTTTTAGGATTGCGGACGCTTTTGGCTCTTAGGGCTAAATGTTTCATTGCACGTCTTCCATCAACTTAACAACATTCTCACCTTGATCGGGCAGCTTATCCTTCAAGAAGAAGTGAACAAAGTGGCATTCTTTGATCTTAGTGTTTGCAGTGTAGAGACCGTTCCACTTCCAGTCCATATTCTTGACTTTCATCTTCTCTTCCTTGATCCAAGTGTTGAGAAGAGTCTGGTCAGTGGACCATTTCCAATTGCCAACACCATCGATAAAGGGTTTGAAGCGAGGGCGCGACAAGAACTGCTTGGGTGTTTCGCCGTTAAGATACTTCTCAATGGACTTGTTCATAACCATGACCCCCATGTTCATAAACTCACCACCACGATCATTCCACTTCCAGTCTACATTACGAATGCTTGAATACTGCATCCGCGAGTAGTTTTGGATCTTGTTAGCATACTGAGGAGTGATCGGCATCTCACGCTCAACGACTCCACCAAAGTCGTGCTCGGTGCCAAAGTCATCGAAGATGTTTGGAGCGTCTGGACGAATCCAGATATCACTATCGATGATAGCAACCTGATCGTAAGTCTTCAAGTAAGTAAACGCATTTTCCTTTTCAAAAATAGGAAGAGGCAGAGGCCGTGATTGGCACTCTGCTGAACGATTACTCATAAAGGGATCGGGTCTGATAAACAGAATTGGAGTAGTCTGGACAATGTGATCAATATTGTGTCTCTTACAATACTCTTTCACAGAGGCTGTACAGTGGTCATACAGCTTCGACTTCTTCCCCACGTACACTTGGTAAATCAATCTTTTCATTTTTCATTTTCGCTTGTTCAACAATAATATTTGCAATCTCAAGAGCACGATCAAATCCATCACGGAAGCGATTACGAACAGCACCCCGAGCAATAAACTGCTCCAGACTATCTAGGGTTCCATTTTGATTAACGTTTCGGAAGTTGCGGGCAATCTCTTCCCACTCTGAGCGCAGCATCATAAGCTCAAACACGGTCATACGTTCAGTCATTGTAATCATCCTCATAATCTTGTTCAATTTCACTATCGGCGGTCCATGCGAGACCTTTGATCCAATTCTTACGGTTCTCTCTTTCCTCAACTACATGCTTGATGCGAATGTCTTTGTAGATTGAGCGTTCTTTGTTACGACCTTGTTTCTTATTACGAGGATCGTAGCGACCAAACTTAGCCATGTTACTTCTTTATACCTTTTCTTGTCCGAAGTTGCGGGTGTTTTCGATTTCAGCAGCAAAAGCTTCATATCCGCCAATATGTTTACCATGCCACCAAATCTGAGGCACAGTCTTGACATCTGGCAGCATCTGCTTCAACTGCTGCTTGTAGTGATCATTATCTACACTTCTGTATTCAAAGTCAAGCTGATATTGTCTGGCGAGACCCATTGCTTTATCACACCAGCTACAAGAAGACTTTCCATAAATTATAATCATTTGTCAACTCCTAACATCTCTTTTGTCATGATATAATCACGTACTAGGCCTGAGCGAACAATGTCTTCCCATCCAAACGTGATAATAGAGAAGTTATTCATATGTTCGATAATATTCATAAACGTGAAGATTCCAGTCTTTTCGTCATCTTTGCGGAAGTCAGTCTGACGATAGTCCCCACAAAAGATAATTCTGCTATTCCTACCCACACGAGTAATAACTGTATCTAGCTCGTGGAAGTTAAGGTTCTGCATCTCGTCAACAACAATGATACTGTTGTTGTAAGAAATACCTCTAATGTAAGATGTGGTCTCAAACACAATTTGCTTTGATGTAGCCATCTTACCATAAGAACTTGGATCGCCAAACAGCTCAGTGCAGATCTGTTTATAAGGTGCACTATAGGCGTCTTCTTTCTCTTTACGATCTCCTGGTAGAGCCCCCTGATCTCGAGTTGCAACAGCAGAACGAATGATCACTACACGATCATACTCAGACTCATCCTTAAACAATTCATCGAATGCAAAGTAAAGGCCAAGGAAGGTTTTACCAGTGCCGGCAGACCCTGCGAGCACCAAGTGGTTTCCGTCTTTCCATTCTTCGAATGCTGTTGATTGGTTTTGAGTGATTGGGTGGATAGGAATTAGAGACTGTTGATTAATAGTCAACGTGGATGTCTTTTGTTTTTTCATGATTTAACGGTATTGCCTCTACCAGCTTCTTTGTTAATTTTCTTCATAAGATCTCTCCAGTCACCGCTGGTTCTAGATAATGTTCCACCTACCATGGATACAAAATTGGGTGTTGAAAGCTCTTGAGTGTATAAGCCTGATGCAAGAAGTTCTTCTCGCTCTCGAAGAGATAGGATCATATCTTTTATCTCTCCGGTTTCTAAATTCTTCATTGTATAAGTTGGCATTTTATTCCCTTGAGTTGTCGGCTAGCCGGAACTAGCCGACTGCTTTTAATCTCCTTATTGCACTTGTTGTCTAAACTCAGCTATTGTCTGGTTCAAGAATTGTTGTTTGCGGGCGAGTTTCGATGCGAGATCATTTTTCCCTTTCTTCTTTACTTTAGCAATATAGTGTTGAAGTTGCTTTGAATCTTCAATTAGTCGTTCGAGCTGAGCAGTCATGCAATCTCCTATTATTAGTGACTGTTTTACTTACGGATTAAATTGGGAAATGCCTCCTTTACCAATGTTTTTGTTAAACCTTTAACTGGTAGCTTTTTAGCCACCATTGCAAGAACGACCTTAGCGTCTTCTGGATGAATAGATTCCAGCAGACGGATAAACATCATTTCTCGCTTAACCTTTAGCAGATCCTTCTTATGTCCTTTGACAAAGTAAGGAAAGTTTTCAAGTTGTCTGGTGAGATTGGATGGAGCGTTGTGACCATCACATGGAGTGTATGGAGGCGTGCCCTCAGGCAGGTCCCACTCGATCGAGTCATCAAACGTTCCTTTAAGAACATTCTTGAGAACCACAGAATCGTTTTTCTTGAGAAGATCTAGCTTCTCTTGTTTTGTTGCAGCTTTGTCTACAAGCGCTAACACTTCGTACACATATTTCGATACGTTTTCAGCCATTAAATAAAATCCCCAAGAGTTTCAAGTAGATTGCTACACCGATTAGCAATCAAGTAATTCATAACCTTCTTCTTATTTTCAGATCGGTCACCTTGTTGTGTAAAGGTATTTATAATTTGTTGTTTTAGGTGCTCAGGAGTTTCACTTAGGTCAATAAGCTTTTTGTTTCGCAGATAGTTGCGATACCAAGATGCTGCATAGAGCAATTCACCATCATCGAGATCTTTGGTGATCTCATCGATCTTTTTCTGAGTCAGTTTATTCTGACGCAGTCCTTCCACAAACACATCATCGTTGGACAACACATTAGGAATGCCGTCAGCTTGATCGCCCTTGAGCACAAGCTCAAGCAATTGAGCTCGCGGATTGTCAATCTTGATTTCTTTCTTCAACATAGGAGAATACTGACGTACATTTGGATACTTCTGGAGCTGACCAAAGTCTTTGTCAGACGAGATGATCATTACAGGCTCTTGATGACCAAAGTCAATCTGGGTGCTAATAACAAGCTGAGCAATCACATCGTCAGCTTCACACTCATCAACTACGACAATCTTGTAAGGAAAGTTTTCCTTCAACTCATCAAACACTTTGTTAGTGATGCGGAACACTTCCTTCCAGTCGATAGACGATTCTTTACGCGCATCCTTGCGCTTGAATTTGTATTGTGGAAATGCATCGAAGCGCCAGTTCTTACGACCATCGCTTGCAATAACAACTTCACCAAACTCACGCAAGTACTTCTTACGATACATGCGAATGGAGTTAAGAATCATATGACGAATCAGATTCTCATCAAGGGCTAGCTTTTGGGTCACAATATTGCTAATAGCAATAGCATTATAATCGATCAGAATCATATTTAAATCCAGTGTTGTATGTTGTTGTATACTTCATCAATGTTATTATATTCCATAAACAAGCTGCCGACAACTCTATAATTTTTGCTATAGTTTGTCCATGTGTGGGGAAGATATGTGTTTATTAAGGTTAGGCTAGTCAGAGAAACATCCTCGAAATCGTCTGGGTGATATTCGAATGTTGTTCCAGTTTTACCATCAATGGTGAATGTTGTTCGACCCTTATACTGATTAAGGTCTTCATGAACACCAGCAAGGTAGTTGCTGTTGGCATGATCAACCTGAATAGGAAAGTTTAATGAGTATCCTCTAGACTTATCAGTATGAGGAATAGCCATTCCCATTTTAGGATCGCTAATAAAGAATGAAACATAATTGAGAAACCCTGGCAGGTTTACTGGATACTCAATTGTTTTAATTCTAAGATGCGGTTGAATATTTGGGACTTCATTCTGTATGTCAGCAACACTGTCAGCATAGTTATCAAAGAAATGCTTTGATATATCATCAAGCACATACTTGGGAAACCGCTCTAGCCTAACCCATCTAATCATTTCAACCCTTTAAGATGTTTCGAATGAATCTTACATCCAATGAATTCGTTGTAGAAGTCATCGCTAAGCAGAACATCATACTCAAACTGATACTTAGCTTCGTAGTATGAGCACTCGCCCTTTGACTTGCACAACCTCAAGATAATCCGCTTATAGTTGTCTTGGCCGTTTTCGTCAACAAGCAACTGGACTTCTTTGCTAGACCCATAGTATTGCATCCAGTCAGACTCGACAAGAGTTTTCTGACGGCGCTTACGAGTTTTAGTCACAGGAAGAATCTTGCTGCTCCAGAAGAACTTCTTTCCAATATATTTCTTGTTAGTTGACTTTTCGATAATAATATAAACGAAGCCATAATAGTCTTCAAGATTATATTTTTCTCTATCGAATGGAACAATTAAGGAATCTAATCCCCACTTGGTATTATGAGTAATGTACCACATAAAAAAAATACCCCCACTTTCATGGGAGTATTTAGATAAGTTATTGATCTGCTAGATTTTCGAATTCTACGTCTGATCCGCACATTGGACAGAAAGCAGGAACATCCTCAGATTCTACTACTAGCACTTGTGTTTCTGTATCACATACTTCGCACAAGGCCCAGAATTCTTCTTCCATCTTGACTCCTTAGAAGCTGATTTCGCAGGCTCCACCTTGACATGCTATTGCGCCCATCGTATCTATATCTGTAAACTTCTTTTCGCCAAGCTGAGATACAAAATCAATAGGCTTGAGGTTCTGTTGAATCTTGGTCCACTTGTGAAGCAGATAAACGTCCTTCAAGCAGTATTCAGTTTGCTTCAAGTCACGGTCGAAATAGTTTTCTGCAAACTTGTAGAAACGACGAACCCAATCTTTACGAATGTCAGAGAGCTCTCCACGATACTCATCTTTCATTTGAGCAATCGATGTTGCTTCCCACAGATCACGGAAACCAGCTTTGCGAGTATCAACGATCAATCCAGATGCAAACAAAGCAGCCTTGCCATAACGAGATACAATCTGATCTTCGGTAAGCACTTCGGTGTTAGGTGCCTGAGGGAAGTCCTTATCACCAGAACCAGCAAGGAATGAGATACCAGCAAAGTATGCACGGTTGTCATAGACATAGTCTTCAACCTGAGTCCACTGGTGAGGCAGTACAGTCACAGTATTAGAAACGTTGTGACGAATACGAGGATCTGCACAGCGCTCTGGATTAGTGCCAGCTTCAACCCAATTCTGCTGAACCAACTTTACCTTTTCAAGCAACTTGGTCGCATAAAGGTCTTCACGATAGAGAGAACCTTCTGGGGAGATAACAGGGAACGCAACACAATAGTCAGTCTTGTTATTGGACCACACAGACTCTTCAACCATGTGTGGGTTGCTCTCGAGGATCAGTTGAGCAACTTCCGAGTCCTTGTTCAACTGAACGTGACGGATGTAACGAGGAGAATGCTCACCATGAATACCAGAAGAAGTCTGCAAGTGCACAGAAGCATTGCCAGAAGGCTTAACGCAAGTAGTACGAGCAGCAGGGTTAATACCTAGCAGGTTTGCAACCTGTTCGTTCACAGCTTTAACAATCTCAGCACCTTCACGCTGGATATCAGCATCAAGAAGAACTTCCGGGTTATTCATCCAACCAGTTACTGAGACGCCGAGGAGCGCTTCCCTTTCAAAGATTGCCTTAGAAGCTCCGCTGAGGTATTTAAAGTCTGTATATCCTGCTTGGAGGGTTCCAAGGATTGCACCTGCTCTACAGGCTTTGAAGAATTCTTCTTTGGTTGTGCATCTTCCGCCGTTGATTTCAGTGAGGTTACATCCTTGCCATCCAGACTCTCCGTCGATTTGGGGATACATGCCGATCTCAACGCATGGATTCGTTGTGAAATCTTTGTTATCGACGAAGTAAAATCCTGGTTCTCCAAACTCTTTGATTGAAGCCATGATGTTTTTAAATACATCACGTGTGATCTCATCTCTAACAATAACAGCACTATTATTAGAGCGACCACGTTGAGGATTATCAATAAACCAATTACCAGTTTTAGCATTAATCATCTCCTCATCGTCAGCAGAAAATAGACAGATTGTAGCGGAGCGTCTAACACCACCAGCCAAGACAGCATCGGCTGCATGCATAGCAATATCGTAAACATCAATAGCGCGAAGACGAGTTTCGCCTTTCAACACTCTTGACTGAATGAGATGTTCAATCTTATCCAAAGATTTACGAAGAGGTTCTGGACCAGGAGCTTTAAATCCGCCAGAGATCAATGCACCTTTAGGTCTCACATTATTCAAGTCGAAATAAACTTTGCGGCCTTCCATTTCTGGGAATTGACCACCACCAACAAAGTAAGAGGACATAAGAGCACCAAGTGCATCTGCCCAGCCTTCGATAGAATCTTCTACGACCCAACCTTTAGCCTGCTTCTTACGATCTTGGATATCTGGAAGCTTAGCAACGTGATGGTTCTGTACAGAGAAGCCCGCTCCAGCACCGCAGAGAAGCACGTAAAACAGCTCTGAGAAGAACCTAGGACGGTCAGCATAGGTGGAGGTGCAGTTGTACATTCTCATCTGGTGTTTAAGCAGTTGTTCACCGCCAAACTGCAATGCACGCTGTGCACCAAGAGCATACTGCAGCTTATAAAGAGACTCAGCTTCGTCGATGAGCTGAGATAATTCACGATTCATTCTGTGAGCGTAGTATTTACGGTGCATATTCATAACACGCGTAACAGAATCTTCCCAAGTCTCATAACGAGATTTAGATTCATCCCAGCGCGAATAGCCTTCATAGAACTTCGTCTGCGACATTAGCGCGCGGGTGTTAGTTTCTTTTTGATTTGTGAGAACTTTTAGCATTGATTACCTTTCGTAAACAATAGATGTAGGCTCCATTTCGGTTGAAATGGATATATGTAGGATTTAACGGTAGTAGTATATAGAATTTTACAAAACAGTCAACCGGCTGAAAACAGTGGGTAAATTATTTTTTATTCCGCCGGGGTTTCGGTAGCATTTGGCATTGGAGGCGTTTGAACCGCCTGCTCATAATAAGCAATGATCTCTTTTTGCTGTAGAATGTATCTACGGAGATCTGCAACACCAATGGATAAATTCTGGTATCCACTTGGAGTGATAGCCATAAAAGCAACGGTTCCATTGTCCGCTTTGATTCTTTCAAGGAATTCATTTAGGTTCTTTTCAGATACAACATACCACTGGACATTAGGCATATCCACTGGTTTTGGTGGTTGTTGTAGCATTACCTGCCGTTCAATATACTCAGTTTGAACGACAACTTTTTCTTCTGGTTTTTTAAACGATATACAGTTACTCAGCAGGAGTAGGCTCGACAGCATCAAGATCACTGGTAGGAGTGGTCTGCTGTGTGATGTCGGCAATAAGTCTGTTGACAGCATTGTTGATTCTCAGTTCTAGACCCGATGGGTCTTCCATAGCTTCTTTGTTAATATCAATCTGAGTGAATCTTTTTCTCAGATGGTCAAGGCCCTTTTCAGCCTCTTGTAATTTAGTTGTAAGCTCGCGATTAAGCAAAGCTTGGCGCTCAGCATCCGCCTGCGCTCTTTTAATAGTTTCTTGCTGTGTACGAACAGCGCCTTCTAATTTATCATTGTTTGCTTGTAATGTTCCAACGCGCTCTTGCAAGTCAGCAAGATAGCTGAATCCATTATAACCTACGGTTGTCAATAGGGCAACAATTGCAAGAATAGCATATAGCTTAAACATCACTTCTTCTCAATATACTTACGAAATCTCTTTAGCAACACAGGTGGCTTCTTTGGGCTGTATCTACGATCAGTCATAGGAATCTGTTCAATCGAAGCATTGCCGATCGATGTTGCAGGAACCTCTTCTTTTACAGCTTTCTTGTCTGTCATACTAACAACTCCCCAACTGTAACGTAAACTTTTTGATTGGTTCTAACATGAGTAGCTTCATACACATTCAGCCCGAATAGGTTACCAACAGGATAGCAGTTCTCTGTGATACGAATGTAATCCTTAGGTCTAACCATCTCTTCAAACGTTGAGTTTAGAACCTTTGCATTCTTAACTTTGTATGAGCCAGGTGATAGTCTTCCATCATTGAGAACAAACCAGCCAGATTGTTCAATCATGAAATCGGTTACATCGAGTCCAGCTTCGCGGATACCAGCTTCAAGCTTATTCTCTGATACTCCATACTTCTCTTTCAGTAAGTACAAAGCTGCAGCATAAGAAGCAATCGAGCTCGATCCTCCAGGAACCTTAGCCATTAGCTTCTTGATATTGAACACGAGGCGGTGGAAGGGAGTGTAATAGTTTGCGTAATCGTCACGACCCTTCACAGTGCTCATATTATAATCTTTGTTTCTGTTGCCATCCTTGTCGATGATTCCAACACGGAATGCATCCGTGTCCTCAAACTTTGTCACAAGCAACTTGAGGAATCTAAACGTATAAACAAGGTCAGCAGCAGTCTTAATAATGCCCACTATATTTTCCTCAACGCTTCAACAACAACAGGATCCATTGCAATGTTAGTATATTGGTCGTTTCTAATATACTTCAAAAAGATTAAAAAGGGTTTGATTTGAGGCCAGTAATCATTATTGAGTTTTAACTCTAATATTTTTAACGAGGCCTCAATTCCAAATACATTAAAGACAACAATCAAATGATTTAATATCAATCGCTCAGACAGCTTACCTGTTTCTTCATAACGATTCAATAATCTTTTTATATATTTGAACCTTTTTAGATCTTCATAAAACTCTTCTGCGTCGATATACTTTGGGTTGTAGTAATTCTTAGCAGCGTATATAAGAAGATTTTCTTCGGTTAATTCAAATTTTTTCATGTTGCCTTTTTCAAAAATCTAAGGATAATAACTTAGCCGTTGTTGCGGTCCGTAGTATTACTTAGCTTTTGGCATAGTCTTGTCACCCACTGTTTGGTCATTATGACGCTTAGGGGCAGCTTTGACGTTAGCAGCATTGAAAAGGTTAGCGTTCTTATCAATCATGTTATCATCAACGAAGTCTTCTGGAGTCTTTGCACCAAGACCACCATGACCATCAACCATCTTTTTATCAGAGGCTGTTAGACGATCTTCCATTGACTCAGGCTTTGTTGCGCCCTTAGTCTGGTTGACTTTCTCTTGAATACGAGCGAAGATAGGCCACTCAGTTGATTCAGTAGCAGGGACTCTTGCCTTACCAGCAATTCCGGGATATGCTTTCTTACCTGCTAATTCTACACCAGGCTTTCTCTTCATAACTTGCTTTGTATCTAATTCGCCTGTGTTGGTTTTATCAGCAACTTTACGGATGTAACGACGAGCTAGGTCACGAGAAATCTCATCAACCTGTTCGACTTCTTCACTCTTCATTGCTACAGTCATTAAACCCCTCACTCTTTTATCATAAGTCTTGAGATCGGTTTTGGGGTCCTTAATTTGAGCACTAGCTTTTTTCCAATATGAATCTACTGTCTTATTTGAAATCTCATCAACCTGTTCGACTTCTTCTTTCTTGATATTAGCTGAGATAGCTTTACGACGGTTGTGAAGGTAAGAGTCACTCTTATCCTTGTCACCATCGTTATCGATGTCCCCATCTTCTTTACCTACAGGGTCAAGCTTCTTCTTGCTTGCTTCTAGGACCTGGACGTAAGCAAGTCCCATATTTCTAATGTCTTGAGTCTTCATTTGTTTATTCCTTACATGAAGTATTGGGTTGCCCACGCACCAACTGCGGCAATCACAGCGGCACCTACGACTTTATTATATAATTCAACAGTGTTAGTGTTCTGTTGTACAATCTTTTCTATATTATCTAGTTTCTCAGAGAAGCGATTCATACGCTCATACTGAGATGCATGCTTTTGTTCCATAGCAATTAATTTCTCTTCTGCTCTGGCAATTGAAATCATTGCCTCTCCGAGTTTGTCGAGTTTCTCTTCGATACGATCTAAACGAGCGCCTTGTGTTTCAGTTGCCATTCGTCTTTCCCATAAGATTTAGTTATATTTATAGTTTCAAATTACCAAGCTTTGCAAGACCAGTAGCGAGCTTTGTCTTTTGGTCCTGGATTGTCACAATTGTGTCTTGCTCTGAATGAGCGGCGGCGGGCTGGGTTATCCTTCTTGATAGTCATATTAGGATCACCAAAGTTAACTTTCTTAGCTTTACCGTCACCATCAGGGTCGACGTAAACCTTAGATTTCTTAACATCACCCTTCATGGGTTTGTTAAGGGGCACATCTCTGCCTTGATATGTGGCTTCGGTAAATGCTTTGAAACTAATCATTTGGCAGGAACCTTAGCTGTTGAAGACTTGCCTTCCTTCTTACGAACCTTCTGATCAGCCATCCACTGTCCAGCAACACGCTTGCTTCCCTGCTGAGCGGCTTTGATAGAATACTGACCAAGCTTACGGGCTGAGAGCTCATCGATCTGCTCTGTTTCTTCACCAACCAACTTGTTGACAGCTTTGTTGATACCAACTTTTCTGTTAGCAGCTTTGTGTAACTCAGCACCAGCTTTATTGAATAGTTTGTTAGCGCCCTCACGATCGTGGTCTTTTATACCATGTCCAGCTTGTGACAAACTAGTAGCCTTTTTCTGACGCTGTTCACGATCATGTCCAGCTACTTTAATATACTGGCCAAGAGTCTTTTTTGAAAGTTCATCGATCTGCTCAACTTCTTCCATTACGTAGACAGTAGAGTGTCCGTGCTTTTTTGCCCACTGTTGAGCGGACTTCTTAGCATCAGAGAACTTACCGCGCGCGGTGTGCACTTCTTTTGAGTCATTTACGTTTGCATCGCCCATACGTTTATGAGTAAACATCCAATTACCTTCACCGCCAGAAGCCTTTTTTCCATGTGATCTCATATAACGATCGTGGCTAACTTCTACAGCTTCATCGAGCTCAGCTTCCTCTGCAACCTTCTTAGCAGTCGCAGTAGCAATAGCCATCTTCTTAGCCATTGGCATACTTGGATTTTCACGCTCAATAGCCTTAGCTACTTCTTCGCGCTTTTTCTTTTCTGCTGGTGTAAGAGTCTTTTCTCTTAGTTCAAAAAATGTTTTCATCTGATTAGCCCTTATTCGATGTCCAAGGTTTTTGGATAATTTTTATCGCCAGGCTTCAACCTTGGCAGTCCTTTTTTGCGGCGCTGTTGGATATTATACCACAAGCCCTTCTGAGCAGTGCGTCCATCCTTAGTCTTGTGGGTATCTTTTTCTTCTTTTACATCTTGGCCAGGAGTAATCTTCTTAGCCTTCTTTGAAGACTCAGGTGTGCCCCACTCTGGCTGATCTTTATACCAGCGATCAGTCTTTTCAATTAGCTCAACAGCATCGAGCCATTTTCTTAATCTCTTGTTATCAGAAGTCTCAACAATCACATAGTTGGCCCCAAGCACAACAACTGTTGCAACTTCTTCCGACTCTTTTATAACAACCTTAT
>JACCDX010081784.1_pt1 | contig 15210 bp, 13 predicted proteins | sample 7449681 | NCBI WGS metagenome assembly JACCDX01 (sample SAMN15323450, study PRJNA562643) | freshwater metagenome | isolation source: river surface water | place: USA:Blue River Watershed | collected 2017-08-18
ATTAATTTTTGATGATATCTTTCTTGTTTATGTACAAAATAACACCATATTGTTAACATCATACCAATATATCCAATAAAACCCATATAAAAACCTTCCATTTTATCAATAGAACCGGTTTCACCTAGATAACCTTCATAAAGCATTAAAAAGTTAAAACCGATTGCTAATAAATAATATTTAAAATTAAGTGGTGTTTTATCATAAAATGTAAAGAAACAAATAAGTGCTAAAATAAGTAAAGGAGTTGTAATAAACCAATCAATATATCGATATTGAATAATTTCTTTATGTGTTTCTTTAGTTAATTCTTCTTTTTTTTCTATCATTTCAACAAATTTTAAATAAACATAACCAGCAATTATAGAAACAACAGTTTCTAAGTTTAATATATGACGAGCACGAACACTATCATTTTTTAGTGCTTCAATTAAAGTAATAAAAGAAGATCCAAATAATATAAGAGATGATATTACAAAAGATTTTTTTAATGAAGCATCGCTTATTAAATATTTTTTTTCTTTTAATTTATTTTCTTCTTTAATTTCTTTTTCCATTATTATTATAACTTCTATAATAATAATTATATTTTTAATTAAATTTATAATTTTTTAACTTTATAATATTTTAATTTATTTTAATTTATTTTTTAGGAGCAGAAGCATTGCGTTTCATATTTAATATTCCTATAATAGCAACAAGAGCAATTATATATAACATAAGATGAATAGGATATTTACGAACAAAAGCAATAAATAAGAAGATTAATAAACCAGCTAAAATAGGTAATAATGTTAAATAAGGAACACAATCAGCATTTTTAGCATCATAAACATGTTTTAAAAGAGCAACATAACCACAAGTTGTTAAAAAGATAGAAGTTAAAATTAAGTAATAATAAGGTGATGACATTTTTTTATTTATTCTATTTATATAAAATATTTTTATTTTATATAAAAATATTTTGTATATTTTATATAAAAATATTTTGTTTATTTTATACATAATTATTTTTTGTATATTTTATACATAATTATTTTATACATAATTATTTTTTTACATAATTATTTTTTATATAATTATTTTTTGTTTATTTTACTTTATTTTTTTCGAAAAATAAATTAGATATTTATAGTAAAGATCAAAATGAAAATAGGTATTAATGGTTTTGGACGAATTGGTAAATCATTATTTCTTCAATTATTATTTGATAGCACTTATGATTTTGAGCTAACTGCTATTAATGCGATTCATTTAAGTATTGATCAAATTGAAAATTATTTAAAATATGATTCAACACATCATTATAATAAAGATTTTCAAATATCTATATGTGAAGAAAATAAATCGTATTTTATAATATCTTATAAAAATAAAAGCCATAAAATAAAATTATGGTCTACAAAAGATACGAATATAATTGATTGGTCTGTTGATATATTATTTGAAGCTTCTGGTGCTTTTTTAACTACAGTTGATTGTTTAAAACATAAAAATGTAAAAAAAGTAATTATTACAGCTCCAACAAAAGATGATACAAATACTTTTGTTTATGGTGTAAATCATGAAAATTATAATAATGAGCATATTATTTCGTGTGCCTCTTGTACAACAACTTGTATTTCACCGTTTTTAAAATTTATGGATTCTAATTATACAATTAATAATGCTTCTTTTACAACAATTCACGCGTCTACTTCTTCTCAATATGTTCTTGATACACCTATACTTAGTAAAAAATCAGGTCGATCAGTTCGTTCTATATTTAATAATCTTATTCCAGCAACTACAGGAGCATCATCGGCAATCAAAGCAATATTACCTAAATTAGAAGGAAAAATACATGGATTAGCAATTAGAGTTCCAACAAATAATGTAAGTTTAGTTGATTTAACAATTGAATGTATTGATGAGTATAGTATAAATGAAATATGTAATAAAATAGATGTTATGAATTCGATAATAATGAAAGTAGAAAAGAATGAGTTAGTAAGTTCTGATTTTCAAACAAGTAGTTATTGTACAATTATAGATAAACCATCAATGATACAATTAAGTAAAAATAAATGTAAAGTATTAATATGGTATGATAATGAGTGGTCATATTCAACGCAATGTATAAATATGTCAAAATATATTTATGAAAAAGAATTTAAAATATATGAAAATAAGCAATATCATTTTATCAATGATTATGTATCATTTAAAGATAAAAATGTATTAATGCGTGTTGATTATAATGTTCCATTAAATAAAGATGATAGTATAAGTGATGATTTTAGAATAACTTCAACATTAGAAAGTATAAATCGTGTATTAAAAGATAAACCGAATCGTATTATATTATCAACACATTTTGGAAGACCAAAATTAAATAAAAGTAATGAAGAAAATAAAAAGTATTCTACACAATTTTTAGTTTCATATTTAGAAGAAATATTAAAAAAAAAAGTACATTTTTTACCATCTGGATTATCATTTCAAACATATCATGATATAAAGATGGTTGAAAAACAAAATTATTTATATTCATTATATGAATTAGATGAAGATTTTTCACCACGATTATTAACAAATACTTGTGATCCATCTATATTTTTATTAGAAAATCTTCGTTTTCATAATGATGAAACACATTTTGAAAATCCAAATTTTAATAAAGAAACATCTGAAGCATATATAGTTTGGAATAATTTAGGAAATGTTTTTGTAAATTGTGCTTTTGGTTGTTCACACCGTAATCATTTATCTATGTATGGTTTTAAACCTTCTTCTGGACCTATTTATTATGATTATTTAATGGAACGCGAAATAAAAGCATTAGAAGAAATAACAGTAAATTGTGAAGATAAACGTATTTTAACAATTTTAGGTGGAGCAAAGATTGATGATAAATTGCCATTATGTAATGCTTTATTATCAAAAATAAATCATATTTATTTAGGTGGTGGAATTATTAATTCATATATTTATAATGAAGATCATAAAGCATTTATTGAAACACTTGAATTAAATAAAAAAACATTTTTAATGAATGATGGTTATGGAAATAGCTCATTACAAGAAAATAATGGAAAATATTTACAAGGTTATACATATTTAAGTAATCATTATTATTATGATATTGGTACAAATTCTTTAAATCAATTATATGAATTAATTGATAAAAATGATATTATTTTTTGGAATGGTACAATGGGAGTTGTTGAACACGAATTATATAAAGCTGGTTCTGAAAAATTGTTAGATTATTTATTAAATTCAGGAAAACGAATTATTATTGGTGGTGGTGATACAGCATCTTTTGTTAATAATTATATAAAAAAAAGAGAAAATATGAATTTAAAAAATGTACATATTTGTACAGGTGGTGGTGCTTCCATTGAGTATATTATTAAAGGCAAATTAGGATTTTATTAATCAAAAGAAGGATCTTTGATTATTAAAGTTTCCGCAATCATTCCACAAGCTAAATATGGATCCACATTTGATGCTGGACGACGGTCTTCAAAATAGCCACATTTATTTTCAAATGTAATATTTGGAATTCGTATTGATGTATGACGCGAACCAACTCCAAAAGTAAATGTATTGATATTTCCTGTTTCGTGATTTCCAGTTAAACGATACTCATTATCTTTACCATATACTGTTAAATGATCTTGATGTTTTTCTTTAAGTAAATCCATATATTTATATATGACTTCTAATCCATCTTTATTACGACTTTCTTCAGTAGAAATATTAATATGAGCACCACTTCCATTCCAGCGTTCTTCAAATTCTGGAGCTCGTAATGGTTTAGGATGAAAAGTTACATCATAATTGTTCATTTCAGCAATACGTTTTAGTATATATCGTGATACCCATAAATCATGAGCACCTTTAATTCCAACACAAGGTCCTACTTGATATTCCCATTGATTAGGTGCTACTTCAGCATTTATACCAGAAATGGGAATATTCATTTCTAAACAAACTGCCATATGGTTTAGTGCCATTTTTCTTTGTATATAATACATATTATTTGAGCCAACGCCACAATAATATGGACCTTGAATATATTTATTATTATTTGTGGTATCATAAGGAATAAAGTCAACAACATGTTTTGTACTTGGTTCAACAAAAAAGTATTCTTGTTCAATACCAAACCATATTTTACTATTTTGAACATGCTCATTTTCAAAAATTTCTTTAGCATATTGATAATTAGAACCAGTTACTGAATTATTATTTTTATCAACAGATTCACATAAAAGTAAATAAAAAAGATAATTGTTCATTTCTTTTTCATTACTTTTAAGTAGCGGATTTTTATATACTGCTACTGGTTTTAAAATAACTTCTGAATCTTCAGTAGTAGCTTGATTACATGACGAACCATCATAATTCCAAATAAACATTTTATTTGTTAAAAATAACTCATGATCTATAAACCCATCTTCTTCTGGAATATCCATTACACGAATTTTGGAGCGCAATTCACCAAAACCATCATTCCACACATATTCAATAATTGCTTTATGAAATAACATTATAAGAATAAGAAACCTACGAAATAAGAAACCTACGGAATAAGAAACCTACGGTTTCTTATGAACTTCCCTTTATATTGAGAATATTTGTTTTTTGTCTTTTCTTTTTATTAAGTTGTTAAAAAATATATTTAATTTGTTAAAAAAATATTTAATTTGTTAAAAAAATATTTAATTTGTTAAAAAAATAATGAATTTCTTAAAAAAATAGTTTAATATAAAAAGGAAGTTCATAAGAAACCATTGGTTTCTTATAAATATTAATTTGTTAAAAATAATATGATTTAATATAAAAAGAGGAGGGCCTCCTGAAAGGAAGGAACCTTAGGTTCCCAATTTGTGTATTTTATATAACCAATTTTTGAGTTCTGATACATCTTTACCATTAATTTCTTCTAAAATATCATCAATATATAATTTATATATATCATTGCGATTATTTTCATTTAATATACCTATTTTAGATATAGCATTTTGTAATCTATTTTTAGTCATTTCTGCTTTTGCTTTATTTTGCCAATTTTTAAAAATATTTGGTTCTAATTCTGTTTTATTTTTTATTTTTTTTTCCTGTTTGCTTTCCATAAATTCAGCTATTTTTAATTTAATAATTATTTTTTCAGCTAAATATTTATTATCTTCTTTATCGAATATATTTTTATCAATTGCTTTCATATTTCGTAAAATAACTCCTTCAGCTTTATTTATTTCTAATTTCGGTAAACCAAAGATTTCAGGAATAGTTGAATTATAATGTATATTATGTTTTAAGGCATCTTCAAATTTTTCATAAATGGCTAATGGTTTAGCATATAAAATATTTACAGATTCAAATATATTACAAGATTCTTCATAATCCAAAAAATAACCATTTTCTTTATTATTTTTTTTTATATAAATATCAAAAGCATAAAAATGTAAATCTGGAGAATAATATACTTCTTTTTGAATAGCTTTATATTTTGATTTTATATTTGGATATATTCCACCAAATAATTCTCCAAATATAATAATTTCTTCTAAACCATGTATACTATATTTTTCATTTAACATTTTAATAATCATTTCAATTTTAGGTAGTGTTTGTGGTAACATTGCTTTATAATTAAAAAATGGATCATTATTTTCAATAAAAGATGAGCGTTTAAGATATTTTATAGAATTTGATTCTTGAAACCAATGAAATCCAAAATTAGAACCATGAACTTTTTCACAAACACACCAGTTATTTATTTTTTTATATTGCTCAATTAAATTTAAACTAAGGTGATTTACACCATTTATTTTATGATAAGGTATAAAATTCATTATAAATAAAAAACCTAGGGTTCTCTCCTATTAGGAATGAACTTTTCTTTTATATTCAAATAAGTTGTTTTCCGAACTTTTTTATAAATTTATTTTATATAAAATAAATTTATATATTCTATAATATTTTTTTTATAACTAATTTTTTATATCATTGTTCGGAAAACAAATATTGAATAAATATTTTCCCAGGTAAAATATACATTTTTTAAAAACGTTTTCCTTTATCTTTTACCAATAATGTAGCCAAAATACATTCCTACACCGAAAAAAAGAAGATCATTACAAAATTCACATTCAGGATCTTTACCGTAATTATATGTATTAAAACGTTTAAAACCAATCGTATATGGAATACGCGGTTTTATTAAATTTTTTGGAATAAGTTTATAAATTTTATTCATTTTTAATATATGTTTAAATATTTTTCTTTATATCTTTTTCTTTATATCTTTTTCTTTATATCTTTTTCTTTATATCTTTTTCTTTATATCTTTTTCTTTATATCTTTTTCTTTATATCTTTTTCTTTATATCTTTTTATATTAAATTATAATAAAAAATCATTTTTTATAATTTATAAAATAATTAATTTGTTTAAAAAAAAATTAATTTGTTTTAAAAAAATATTAATTTGTAAAAAAAATAATTAATTTGTAAAAAAATAAGTAATTTATTTAAAAAAATATTAATTTGTTTAAAAAATAGTATTTTTAGCTGGAGGTTCGTAAGGAACCAAAGAGGTTCCTTACTTGACAATTCTATATGAAATACTTAAACCAACTTCTGGATCATTTCTTAAAATCTTAACCATTTGGTCTGATTTCATAGCATAATATTTAGCAACTGGGTCAGTAATACTCATTTTAGGGAATTTATTTTTAGTTGCTTGATATTTTTCTAATACTTCATTTTCTTCATCAGGAGAAAGAAGAACGTGTTTAGGTACGAAAATATGTTTCGTAATATTAAATGTCATTTTTTGTTGTTCAAAAAATTCTACATTTTTATATAATGGTTTGCTCTTTTCCTTTAATATACTTGTACTCTCTTTATCCTTAAGTAATATAATAATACCAATATTATCATCATTATATTGATTTACAATTTTTTGAACAACACTTTTCATATCATTTTTACCAAAAGCTTTATCTACATGGAAATAAACATAATACTTTTTGGGTTTATCGTCATTTTCAATATATAAATCAATATTTTTTTGGTCATATTGAATCGAAAATTGTTCAAAAGTAATTGCTAACATATGACTTGGAATCACATATCCGCGATCACTAACCATTTCAAGTACGGTTTGACGAACTTTGTATAAATTCTTCTTTTCTTGAAAGTTCATTTTTGACAAAATATATTTATACTATATTATAATATTATATCTTTTCTTTTTATATTACTTATTTAATAATTTATAAAAATCATTTTTTTTATATTTTTTAATAAAATATTTATTTAACAAAATATTTATTCTAAAAATAAGTATCGTAAATAATAATAAATAATATAAATGATTTATAAAAAAATGACGCTAAAGATATCTTAAACTATTATTTAAAAAAATATAAATGTCCTTACAAATTGCTTCTTAGGAAGATCACATAACCTTTGTGTTATGGCCAGTGACATGGGTCCTACGGGATGATAGCTTTCGGCATATATGTATGTGTATAGAAATCTCAAGTAATTGAAAAAGATTACGGTTGTTAGGGTCCGCCTAACAATGATTGGGACATTTTGTCTCTGCATACCTTGAAAAAGGAGGATAGTCGCGATTTTAGTACATTCAGGATTATTATTGATTCTAATATATGAATATCAAGCAAAAAAAAGTTGTAGAATCGGAGGTTTGCTCTTCGACACCAATAAATATTATTATTATATAATAATATTTAGATCCATTGTGATCGGTGATTAGTCCTAAAATTACCTACGTAAAAGTGTTTACACTTCACAAGTTAAAATAACTGTTTTGGAACGCCCAGAATAAGTGGTTTAAGATTGTATCTTTTTAATGAGTTTGGTTGGATTATATTAGATAAATAATAGTTCGTACTCGAGTTGTGCAATGTGGACATGCATACAATCATGTAAAGAGAGTGTTTACACTCTTCCTTGGGATTTGGGCTGTAATGGCTCCTTGGAAGGTTACCTGAACCTTCATTTCCGACTACCAATACAGGGGCGAGATTATTGATAATAATTTTGATATGCGTCTTTCTAACGCACTTAGAACTCTAATTGAGGAAGGTGGGACTGGACGAGCTATTTTTTCTTACGATGATGAATATGGTGAACATTATTCTCATGTTGTTATTTCTAGATTTGGACTTAGACGTCAATTTAATGGAATACCTCAAATGACAGAAGAAGAAGTAATTCAACATTTATTAAATAGTGGTGTTGGGTCGTTTGTAAATAATGGATTAGAAACCTATTATTATCCACACGAAACTGGTATATATGTTGCAAACAGCATGGCTGTAATAAGACAACAAAGTTCCCTTTTTCCTATTCAAATAGGAATGGATATACCTGAATCTCATGACCGATATTTTAATGCTATTTTAGTTCAAGAATATAATGTACCAGAAAATGTACAATTACAATAAAAAATAATTACCTTTTAATTTACAATTACTTTTACTTTACTTTTTATTTTTAATTTACTTTTTACATTAGCATCAAGAAAGATGCATATTATAAATCATAATATTTTTTTAATAAAATAATTTATTATAAAAAAAAGAGTATCGTAAATGATTTATATAAAAAAATTTACCATTTTTAATAAATATAACTATAAAGATTATTAATTTATTATTAAATATACATATTTACGATACTATTTTTTTTAAAAAAAGATGAGTGACCACATTCTTCCTCCTTCTTATGAAATGGCTATGAATGCTACTGCTCCTGAACATGTTCAAATAATAACTCTTTCACCATACTACACGTATGGTCAAGATGATGCTATGGATATGCTTCAATCTCAACGTCTTGGAATTCCTCTTGGAATTTATCAAGATTTCAAGAGAAATATTGTAAAAAATCCAGGTAACGAAATTCGTTATATTTTTTTGCTTGACGATTCAGGTTCAATGCTTGGAGCTCGATGGAATGAGTTAATCAATAATGTGCGTTTAATGGTCCATATTATTGGACATTTTACAACAATTGATGTATACTTTTTAAATCGTGAAGGACGTAAAAATATTCGCTCTTTTGCGGAAATTCAGGCGTGCTTTGCTTGTGATCCTTGTAATGGAACTCCTATGGTTGAAAAGCTAAAACATATATATAAGAGTAATATTTATTCTCACCAAATACTTTGTGTTTTTACTGATGGCGTTCCCAGTGATGGAAGCGTATCAAAGGTAATGGACATGGTACGTGCTAAAAATAGTGTTACTGGATGGGGTACAACATTTGTAATGTGTACTACGGACGATGCTATTGTTTCTGAGTATAATGCTTATGATACAGATGCTCCTCGTGGATGTTTTGAGTGTATTTTTGGTACTCGTTCAATTGGTATCCCACGTTTTGATGTGGTTGATGATTTTGAAAGTGAACGTAATGAAGTACTTGCGAAACGTGGTGCTGATTTTCGATTTGATAGAAATACATATGTTGCGAAATTATCATTAGGATCAATTGATCCTAAATATGATGATATGGATGAATCTGAAAAGGTTAATAGTGAAAATATATATGGTAAGAGTTAAGCTCTAAAGTATATATATGTGCGTATTATATATTATATTAAAATAAATAATAAAAGAAAAGTGGTGAAATCCCACATATTATAAATAAAAATAAAAAGCAATATTTATTCGTTTACTTTAATTAAAATTATTTATAGATTATTTTAGAAGAAATTTATTAAAAAAGAATGAATCAAAATATTATAGTATATGGTGATTTTACACTTGATTTAAAAAAATATCCAAGAAAAGGAACATCTAAAGAAAATACAGATATTATTATAATAACATTTTTAATGCATGAAGAGTATTTAACCAAATGTGCGAAATCATTAGATGATGCTATTAAATATTTTAATGGATGTAAAGAATATTTTTATACTTATCATACTCCAGATAATGTGATTAAACGATATAGTGCTAAAGAAATTATTCAATTACATACAATGATAACAAATCATCCATTAAAAAGTGCAAATGATTATTATAATTTTATGAGAAATTTTCAATATGCTGATCAATGTTATATTTCTTATTTAAAATGTCGTAATTTTTATATGGAACTGTTTAAATCAATAAAAAATGCGAAAGATGCTCATTTTGAACGACGTGATTATTTTTATAAAATAGTTCCACCTATGGAAATATATGGATTTATGAAAAATAATATAGTTGGTCAAATCTATAGCGCATATGAATTAATGGAATTATTTACTTTTACACATTATTTAAAAAATCATAAAATTATTAAAGAATTACCTATACCATCATTTGTTCAAAAAATAAATGAAGAAGAAAATAATAAATATATGAAACGATTATATGAAATACCTAAAAAAAATATATATAAAGCTGAAGAAAATATAGAAAAAGAATTTCAAAATAAAAATGAATTTCAAAATAAAAATGTATTTAGAAAAATTTTAAAAAATAAAAATATTAAGAAAAATGAAGAAGAAGATTTAGAAGAAGAGGAAGAAGAAGATTTAGAAGAAGAGGAAGAAAAAGATTGTGAAGCTTGTAATATTCAACCTAATTTATCACAATTAACTTTTGAAAATTTTCATAAAAAAGATTTATCACAATTAACATTTGACAAATTTCATAAAAAAAATTATAATAATCTTAATAATAATAATTATGAAAATAAAAATCGTGTTACAAATACGTCATTATGGGATTCAAATCAATCATCTATTTTTAATTAATTTTATTTAAGTAATTAAATAAGTAATTAATTTATAATATTTTTTTAAAAAAATATATTATAAAAATATAGAAGTATAAAAATTAAAAATGTCATCTACTGATTTACTTAACGGTCCTATTGAAGATATTCCTACTTGGAACGTCAAAAATAACCCCACAGTTACAGATTTTAACTCTGCTGGTCAAATTACAAATATTACCCCTTTATTCTATTCCATTCTTCAAAATCAACAATTTTTAGATGTTATTCTTCGTCTTAAAAATATGGCTCGTAATTATTACAACCAATCTCGCAAAAACTTTTGCTCTACTGTTAACCTTTCCTCCGTAAATGGTTTTAATCAAGAACGAATTACTATCTATCTTCCTACTGCCGGTGGTATTCTTACAACTGACCCTTCATACGTCACTTATGATTACACTCATCGCACTCTTTTAATGCGCATTCTTCCTGATGGTGTATTACCCACCAAATGGTCTGATACCATTAACCGTACTACCGGTGTTGTTGAATCTGCTTCAGTTCCTGTAAATCTTTTAACTGATAATGAAAAAGTTGTTTATATGTATATTAAAAATGCTGACTTTTTCACTCGTGTTTTACAACTTTTCAAAAACTCTTTCCAATATTATACTGACCAAAAGTTCCAATGTTATAAACTTGTATTCCCAAGTGACTTTTATGAAGGCACTGAAGCTGAACGCACTTTTACTATTACTACTGAATATATGAGAAACATTTATCGTAACTTCTTAGCTAATCCTCGTTATATTCCTTACCAATCATTACCTGCTCCAATTTGTGTAACGAATCCAGTACCTTGTGCTACATGGGACCCTGAAACACAACCCATATAAATGGGGAACCACTTTGGTTCCCTATATCCCCTCCTGCTATAAGGATTTGATTTATATATAAACTTTTTAACATATAATAATTTTTTAAAAAATATTAATTTATTAAAAAATTATTTTTATAAATATATTTTAATCTTAAAAATAAGTTTATAAATATTATAATATATATAATATTTATTTTAGATATAAAAAAATTAAAAATGGGAATTTATACCAGTGACATTGTTTATGGAATAAAAATGGAACAGAAAAATAGTGATGAAAATTGTGATTTAAAGAATGAGTTTATTATACTTTATGAAAAGTATAATGATACTAAAAAAGAGTTTTCAAAAGAAGAAAAATTAGAAGCACTTTCTTTTTATGAAGCTCTTGAAAATAAAAATAAAATCCGATTTTTTATATATACCGAGTGTGCTACAACATATGATCTAGATGATGTACCTTTTTTGATGTGGACACGTGTTGATAAAGATGAGTTTTATGATTTACTTCAAAAATAATTTAATACCAATAAGGAAAACAAAAATTACTTGAATTATAAGTTAATGTACCATCAACAAACCATTTTTTTTCAATTTCTGTAAAAACTGTTCTTATACGTTCTTCTTGTAATTGTCCATTTTTATACCATTTTTTATAAATACCATTATGATTCCAACTTTGATATAAGTCACCTGTATGTGTTCTGCCATTTTTATATGATGCTTCAATAGCCAATATCCCATTTATATACCATACTTTACATAGTCCATCTACTTTACCATTTTTATATAATGATTCAATTTTTAATATTCCGTTGTCATACCATTTTTGTTGTAATCCTTCTTTTAGTCCATTTACATAATTTGACTTTTCACATAATTGTTTATTTTTATACCATTCTGTATATAAGCCATTTATACAATTATTTATATAATTACATTCTATATGAATCTGGTTATTATCATACCAGCATCTATATAATCCATTTAATAATCCATTTATATAATTTATTTCGCTTTGTATTTCTCCGTTAAAATGATATGTTTTACAAACCCCATTTAATAATCCATCAATATAATTTGATTCACTTTTTATTTGACCATTAAAATAATATGTTTTACAAATACCATTTCTTTTTCCATTTTGAATACTTATTTCATCTTCTTTATTTTTAATATTATTTCTACAACACGGACATTTTATTTCATCATTTTGAATATTTTTTATGTAATCATTAAAACATTTTTTACAAAAAGTATGTTTATCATTACAAAATTTAAGTATGTCGGTTTCATTGAAACTTTCCATACAAATCATACAATCAATATTACTCATTTTTGTTATTATTTAATATATATAATAAGTAAAATAAATAAAATATAAAATAAAAAAAAATCACTTTTTATTTTATTTATAAATAAATTTAATTTTATATATTATGAAAAATAATTTAATTTTACTAACCATTATACAATACTAATTATGAAAAATCATAAATATTTATGAAATTTATGTAGGTCTTCCTAAACTTCCTGCGTTTCCTGCGTTTCCTTACTTTTATGAGAAATAAGGTTTTACAAAAAGAAATTTCCAAAAAATAAATAGATTTTTATAAAAAGAAAAAAACGGTTTTTATTTTGTGAACTTAAAAAAGTAAAAACCTTGTTTCTCATAAAAGTAAGGAAACGCAGGAAACGCAGGAAGTTTAGGAAGACCTACATGAATTTCATAAATATTTATGATTTTTCATAAACATATATATATTTGGTAATAAAATATAAATATAATTATTATATTAAATACAAATATTTTATGAAAAAAAATAAAGGTATATAAAGGAATTATTTTATATAAATAATATATAAAAATAAAATGAATTTTAATAAAGAAAATAGTTTTTTTATTTGTCATAGATGTTTACATATAACATTCTTAAAAACTGATATGGAAAAGCATTGTAATCGTTTTAGATTATGTGAAGCAAAATATAATTGTTTATTATCTATTTATGAAGTAAATCAAAAATCTTTAAATAAAAGATATTATTTATGTAACAATAATGTAAAAGAAATTGAAAAATATCATTTAATAAATTTAATAAATAATTATAATGACAAAATAAATATAATCAATAATTTATTTAATTTAAATAAAAATAATAATTATAAAGATTATACACAAGATAATGAAATACAAAATAATAAAATTCAAAGCAAAGAAGAAAATTTATTTGATATAAATAATCAAAATAAAGAAGAAAATTTATTTAATATAAATAATTTTATTATAATAATTGATGGTATAAAACATTATAAATGTCCAGATTGTTTAACAAAATATAAAAAAAAAGAAAATTTTATAAATCATTTAAAAAATATAAAAGCTTGTGAAAATAAAATAACATTAAATAATGCTATTAAAAATAAACTCCAAAATGTGAATAATAATCAAAATATTATAAATAATACTTTACAAAATACACAAAATAATATACAACAAAATATATTAAATAATATACTTAATCAAAATAATTATCAAACTAATAATAATAATTATACTATGAAAATGAATGATTTTATTGAAGATAATTATTCATATGAACATATACCACGTAATTTAATTAAAGATAAAGATTTTTATTTATATAAAAATTTTTTAAAATATGTTATTGATAATGATGATAATAAAAATTTATATTTTGATAATAAATATGCTTTTTTTTATTCAGATGGAGGTTTAAGAAGAATTCCAAATGATAAAGCCGGTTATTTAATATTAGAAAAATTACGTACTACTATTGAATTATATATACATTCAAATCCTGATTCAGAAAATAATGATTATCAACATGTAAATAAATATTATAATACAATGAAAAATAAATATGCTGTTGATACTATTTATAAACCATATGATCCAGAAACTAGAACATATTTATATTGTGAAACTAAAAATATTCGTACTCGTGATAAATGTTTATCAGATATTACATCTGTATTTAATGATTCAAAAGAACGAACAAAAGAAATTATGAAACATAAAGGTTATGATAAAAAAGAAATAGATACTAATTTTCAAATAAATATACCATATTATGAATCAGCTAAAATGCGAAATAAAGCATTTTTACATGATGATTATAAATATTAAAATAAATTAATATATATATATATAAAATAATAAATTGGTCTTAAAGAACTTTTTAATAATATAAATATATGATTAAAATTATAAAATGGGAAATTTTTTATCAAATTTATCTTATAAACATATTATATATGTAATTGTATCTATTATTGCTATTTATGGTATTTATTATTGGTATCAAAATTATGGAAAACAAATGATTGAAAGTAGAAAGCAAAAAGTTATTGAAGATGATTCTGAAAAGTTAACAAATCAATTAAAAGTTGAACATATGAATCAAGTCCGTGAAGAAAATCAAGCTCAAATTCGCAATCACGATGGAGAAAAGCTTTATAATACATCATTATATCCTTTCTTTGATATAAATGTTGGAGACCAAACATTAGGTCGTGTACATTTTGAACTTTTTGATGAAATTGTTCCACGAACTTGTATGAATTTTAG
>JACCDX010691759.1_pt1 | contig 15210 bp, 12 predicted proteins | sample 7449681 | NCBI WGS metagenome assembly JACCDX01 (sample SAMN15323450, study PRJNA562643) | freshwater metagenome | isolation source: river surface water | place: USA:Blue River Watershed | collected 2017-08-18
CCGGTCAGCGTCACGTTGCCGGTGTTCGTCACCAGCACCGTGTAGTTCAGCACATCGCCGGCCGCATCGGCCACGCTGTTGCCATTGCCACCGGTGACGTTGACGAAGCTCTTGTCGATCGCCAGTGAAGGTGCCTGTACGAGCGGTACCGCTACGGATGACGACACCGGCGCAGTTTCATTGGAGTCTGCAGTGGCTGTGTTGTCAATATCACCGTCGCCACCGCCATTGGTATTCAGTTCGGCCTGAGTGACGGTGTGAGTCGCGGAGTATATCCACACCTCACCAATCCCCATCACACCGTCGCTACCGACGTCTCCAGATACATAGGTCGGCCCAGTGGTTGCATTGGGGTCAGTAACGACAATACCGGTCAGGTTAACGTTACCCGTATTGGCTACGGTGATGGTGTAGTTGATGATATCGCCCGCAGTGTCGACGACCGCATTGCCATTGCCTCCGGAGATCGACGATACCGCCTTGTCGATGGTCATCGTCGGGTTGGAAGACAAAACCACAAACCATTCTTCGAAACCACCCTCGGAGGGCGATCCGAACAACTGGCCATTGACCGTCTTTTGCCCCATCTCCGAGTAGATGTAGATATACGAACTCTGGGCAACATTGGTAAATCCGGGCAAATTGTTTATACCAATGACAGGCACGTTGACCGAGTAATCACCGGTTCCACTGCCAGCGTTCCAGTCAGTCAGCAGGGAAAACACATCGCCACCGGCATCCATATCAAAAATCAAGGTCGCCGAGCCACTGGAGAATGTGTTGGTCGCAGGGTTGAATCCCGTAAGCGACGGGTTCGTCGATGCAAAAATCTTAAATGTCTGGAGAGTGATCAGCGGATCGGTTCCGCTGTTGTTTTCATTCAGATCCAGATTGAACTGGTAATAATCGACACCATTGATTGTTACCTTCGATATCAGCGCCAGCTGAATCGAGCGATTGAAATTCAATGTTGATGTTTCGTCGAATTGGGTGGGGCGGAAATCCGAGTTGTAGCCCTGCTCGAAAGTCGTGTCACCAAATTTCAAAATCGAACGAATACTGCCTGTACCGGTAGTACTAGGCACCAGGAAAGATTCGATAAGCAAGCCCCCTGGGTTATTAGGAGCTGGATCTACCCCCTGCCCTTTGACCGGCTTCGCATCGGTAAAGGTCGTGCTGGCAAACCAGCTGGACGTGCTCGCAGTCAGCAAGAATCGCTGTCCGTCAGAATCATCTGGATTCACCCACCAATTGGTGACGATGACGCCATTGACCTGTCCGTCGAGATCGAATTCGCCACCATCGGTGACCGTCCACGGATCGTGTCCCGCACCACCCAGATCCACAACCACATCATCAGCCGTACCGTAGACACCGTCCGCTCCGGGATCACTCACATGGTCCACTTCAAACGTCACGGTACTGCCGGGATCAAAACCGGTTGCAGTAATCGTCGCAATAGCACCAGGCGCATAGTCGTTCAGATCTGTTGTAACGCTGGAAGTGGTGGACATCGACATCTCCTTGGCAGAAGGCATGGACAACATGGAGCGACCAGAACCACGATCGCCGACGCAATCAATTCAGTCCGGTCGATGCTACGGAGCAGCAACAAGGCGCACATCCTTCATTTGAAGTAAGCCGATGTACTAGATATTGAAAAGAGAAAAGTCGCAGCGCTACGACGCCTTGCGCAGCGAAAGAAACACGTGGGAATGTGCGGAAATTCAGTGCAGATGATGACCGCTATCGAGCACCAGCAGCGGTGACAGGCGGCGCACGAGATCGGACTGTCGCTGCGCGCCTGTTTTTTTCAGCACCGCAGAGAGTTGGGTGCGTATGGTGGACACGCTGACATGCAGCTGTATCGCTGCATCGCCCGGCGAGCGGCCTTCGAGGATCAGCCGCGTGAGCCTGGCTTCGGCTGGCGTCAAACCGAAAATCTGTTGCAACAGATGGCTACCCGAATCAGCAGCCTGTGGTCCGTGCACCAGAATCAATGCCGCTGGTTGGTGAGAGCCGATCGTCGGATTCGCGGCAACCGGTGTTGCCATCACCTGCAACGGTGGGTATGGGCTGCCGGGGCTGACTTGCATCAGGCTGCCGCCGCCCTTGTCACCCGGGCGGCAAGCGCGGCGCACGATGGTCGAGAATTGTTCGGCGCTCAGTCCCGGCAGCGTGATGCCCGGCTTGCCGCCACTCGCCTTGCGCGCCTGATCGACCAGCGCGCGAGCCGCCTGATTGGACGCCAGCATGCGGCCCGATGCATCGACCAGCATTACCGGCATGCGTATGCAGCTGAGCAGGTGCGTCAGGTAGCGGCTGCCTTGCGCGAGCTGATGCAGCTTGGCGAGTGGCTCCAGCCCGGGCAGCAAGGTCGCCAGCATGTCATCGGCGGCCAGCAGCACCGCCGGTCCCGGCATCGCGCCATCACGTCGGTACAGGCAGACCAGTGCCTCGGCACGCCCTACCGCCAGCCGTCGGCACAGCGCATGCAGGCTGCTTTGGGGCAGGCTTCCGATGGAAACCGGCAATTCGAGCAGATCGGCGCGTGCCCAGCGCGACGCCGGCAGCTTGCGGACTTGTGCGCGGAATTCCGTCGACGGCAAGCGATTGTCGTCGATCAGGTATTGCCATGCATTGTCGCCAGCCTTGCGCGCCTGCCGCCATGCGGCCCAGAGCCCGCGCCTGTCCCAGATGCCAAACACGACGAGATCGCTGTCGAGCGACTCAGCCATCAGGCGCAAGCCTTCGGCAAAGCGTTGTGGCCTGGCGAGCCCTTCGTAAAAGGCGCATGTCAGGCGCATCGACAAGTCGACAGGCAAGGTCATCGTGAGGGACACCGTCAAAGGAGGCGAGGTCCGGACATCGCTACAGCGATTCGATGCACGGGGACAAAGCATATCAACTTGAAATCACGCGACACGGCCGAACAACAGCGGCTAGTACATCGCCGGTATGTCGGCCGCCATGAGGAAAATCAGCTTTGACGAGTTTCATGGTTGACACCGCCGGTGCCGAACGTTAAAGATTGTGAACTAGAAATTATTCGATCATTTGGATCGACAACAGCACTTTCTCCGCAAAGCAGCCCATGTCCATGCACATCGCGGTGATCGACAACGATCCTCTACAGCGCGCGCTGATCATCGAATCCCTGACCGCAGCCGGCCATGCATGTGAAGCCTGGGCCAACGATGAAGCGGAGGTGACCAAGGGGATGCGCGAAGGGCTGGACCTGCTGGTCTTCCACTGGCAGCCGGAGGCCGAGGGCCTGCGTTGGCTGAAAACGCTGCGCCAGACGGCAAAGTCGCTGCCCGTGCTGCTGGTCACGGGCCGCGCGGCCGACCGGGATTTCGCCGACGCGCTGCTGGACGGGCCGTCGGATTATCTGGCCAAACCGGTCCGGCGCAATGAAGTCGCGCTGCGTGCGCGAGTGCTCCTGGCCCGTACCCATCCGGGCAAATTCCAGTCAGATGCGCAGGAATTCGGCGATTTTGCGTTTGATGTCAGGGCGGCCAGGCTGACCGTCGGCGGCGCCGCCATCAGCCTGACCCAGAAGGAATTCGACCTGGCTTTGCTGTTTTTCCGGAATCTGGGCCGGCCCCTGTCGCGCGCCACCATCCTCGAAACCGTGTGGTCTCAGGACACGGAATTCAACTCCCGGACCATGGACACCCATGTGTCCCGCATCCGTTCCAAGCTTGGCCTGCGGCCAGAACGGGGCTACCGGTTGGCGCCGGTCTACAGTTACGGCTACCGGCTGGAGAAACTAGGCGCTTGAACCCAAGGGCGCGGGGCTATAATACCCGTCGAGAAACCCTACCTTGGCCTGTCCCGAATGAAACTCCTTGCGGTCGGACTGAATCACACCACGGCCCCGGTCTCGCTGCGCGAGAAGGTGGCCTTCCCTGCCGACCAGCTAGGTCAGGCGGTGGCGTCCGCGTGCGCGTGGTTCGGGAACGTTGGTCAGCGCACGCAAGAGACGGCGATTCTGTCGACTTGCAATCGCACCGAGATTTATGGTGCCAGCGCCAACGACGGCAACATCGATTCGGTGCTCGACCAGACCGCGCACTTCGTTGCGGACTATCACAAGCTCTCTTACGCGGACCTGCGCCCCTATCTGTACGCGCTGCCACAAGACGACGCGGTACGCCACGCGTTCCGTGTGGCATCGGGCCTGGACTCGATGGTGCTCGGTGAGCCGCAAATCCTCGGCCAGATGAAAGATGCGGTGCGCCAGGCTGAAGCCGCCGGCGGCCTCGGCACCTACCTGCATCAGATGTTCCAGCGCACCTTTGCGGTCGCGAAGGAAGTGCGCACGACCACCGAGATTGGCGCACACAGCGTATCGATGGCAGCGGCTGCAGTGCGCCTGTCGCAGCGCATCTTCGACAAGCTGTCGGACCAGCATGTGCTGTTCATCGGCGCCGGCGAAATGATCGAGCTGTGCGCAACGCACTTCGCCGCACAGCATCCGAAGAGCCTGACGATTGCCAATCGTACCGTCGAGCGTGCGGAACAACTCGCGCATCGCTTCGGCGGCAAGGCCATGCGCCTCGCCGAATTGCCGGACCAGCTCGCACATTTCGATGTCGTGGTGTCGTGCACCGCCTCGTCGCTGCCCATCATCGGCCTCGGCATGGTGGAGCGGGCCATCAAGGCACGCCGTCACAAGCCCATCTTCATGGTCGATCTGGCCGTGCCGCGCGATATCGAATCCGAGATCGGGCGACTGGATGATGTGTTCCTGTACACCGTCGATGATCTCGGCACTGCGGTGCAGATCGGTGTCGAAAACCGGCAATCGGCGGTCGCACAGGCCGAAGCCATCATCGAGACGCGTGTGCAAGCCTTCATGCATTGGCTCGACAGCCGTGCCGTGGTGCCGCTGATCCAGGACCTGCAGGAAAGCAGTGAAGCGATGCGCCGTGCCGAACTCGAGCGCGCACGCAAGCTGCTCGCGCGTGGCGAAGATGTGGAAGCGGTGCTGGAAGCGCTGTCGCGTGGCCTGACCGCCAAGTTCCTGCATGGCCCGCAACAGGCGCTGCACAGCGCCGATGCCGACGAACGCGCCCGCCTCGCGCAGCTGTTGCCGCAACTGTTCCGCACCAAGCGCTAGCGCCAGCATTTCTTCTCGCCTTGCATTCTGCAGGGCGGACCGCTCCTGTTTGCGCTGCCAGACCAGCGCTGCCTTTGTGACTCGCGCTGCACCCGTTCGACAGACTTCCGGATGAAACCTTCGCTGCTCTCCAAGCTCGACCACCTGTCTCAGCGCCTTGAGGAAGTCAGCGCGCTGTTGAACCAGGAAAGCGCGACGGCTGACATGGACCAGTACCGCAAGCTCACGCGTGAGCATGCCGAGCTCGATCCTCTGGTGGCCACGTACGCGCAATGGGCGCAGGCGCAGCAAGACATCCGCACTGCTCAGGACATGCTGGCCGACCCGGACATGAAAGCTTTTGCCCAGGACGAAATGTCGGCTGCACAGGAACGTTCGGAGCAGCTCGCGCTTGAGCTGCAGAAGATGATGCTGCCGAAAGATCCGAATGACGATCGCAACATCTTCCTCGAAATTCGCGCCGGCACTGGCGGTGATGAGTCGGCACTGTTTGCCGGCGACCTGCTGCGCATGTATTCGCGCTATGCAGAGCGTCAGCGCTGGCAATTGGAAATGGTGTCGGAATCACCGTCGGAGCTGGGTGGTTACAAGGAAGTGATCGTACGCATCGTCGGCCATGGCGCGTATTCACGACTGAAGTTCGAGTCCGGCGGCCATCGCGTACAACGTGTGCCGGCGACTGAAACTCAGGGTCGCATCCACACCTCGGCCTGCACAGTGGCGGTAATGCCCGAGGCCGACGAGATCGAGGATGTGAACATCAACCCGTCCGAGCTGCGCATCGATACCTTCCGCGCATCCGGCGCCGGCGGCCAGCACATCAACAAGACTGACTCGGCAGTGCGCATCACCCACCTGCCGACGGGCATCGTGGTCGAATGCCAGGATGACCGCAGCCAGCACAAGAACAAGGCGCAGGCGATGAAAGTGCTGGCGACCCGCATCAAGGATGTGCAGCTGCGTGAGCAGCAAGCCAAGGAAGCGGCGACCCGCAAATCGCTGGTTGGCTCCGGCGATCGCAGCGAACGCATACGCACTTACAATTTCCCGCAAGGTCGGATCACTGACCATCGCATCAACCTGACGCTGTACAAGCTGGATGCGGTGATGGAAGGCGACCTGCAAGAGCTGACCGACTCACTGATGGCCGAGCACCAGGCCGAACAGCTGGCGGCGCTGGCCGAGGCCGGCTGAACACCAACAAGCCGAGCACACAGAACAAGGAGACATAGCCATCATGTCCTTAGCCCGCTACGCAAAACCACTGCTGCTGTTGGTTGCCCTGGCCTGCATCGCGATGCTCGGTGTCGGCCTCTACCTGCAGCTGGTGCTGGACATGCTGCCCTGCCCGCTGTGCATCATGCAGCGCTATGCATTCATGAAGGTGGCCGTGCTGTGCCTGATCGCTCTAGCATTGCCGGGCAAAGGCATGCGCATCGGTGCCGGCCTTGGCAGCCTGGCGGCGCTTGGTGGCGCGGGCATCGCGATCCGCCACCTGTGGGTGAAGGCGCACCCCACCGTTTCCTGCGGCATCGACCCGCTGGAAACCCTACTCAACAAGCTGCCGTTCGCGAACTGGTATCCACCGCTGTTCCAGGCCGATGGCTTGTGCACAACCGAATACGATCCCATCCTCGGCCTGTCGATTCCGCAGTGGGCGCTGGTCTGGTTCCTGGTGTTTGCAGTCGCGACCGCATTGGTCGCCTGGCGCGGTGGTAAATCTGCATGAATATCGAAGGCCTGCTGAAGCTGGCACTGATTGATCCGCTGGAAGCACGCATCCTGCTCGCGCATGCGCTGCAGTGCACGCGCGTGCAGCTGGTCATTCGCTCGAAAGATGAGCTCACGCCACAGCAGGTGACCGACGTCAGCGCACTGTTCATGCGACGGATGCAAGGTGAGCCGATCGCTTATCTGGTCGGCGAGCGCGAATTCTTTGGCCTGAAGTTCGAGGTCACACCGGATGTACTGATTCCCCGCCCGGAGACGGAGTTGCTGGTCGAGCTGGCCAGCGAGCGCCTGCCCAAAGGCGGCGGCGCGATTGATCTTGGCACCGGTTCGGGTGCGATCGCTGTGTCACTCGCGAATTCACGCCGTGATACCAAGGTCAGTGCCACCGACATCAGCGAGGCGGCACTGGTGGTCGCACGTCGCAATGCGGCTGCCCATGGTGTCAGCATTCATTTCATGCACAGCGACTGGTTCAGCACCGTCAGCGGCCGCTTTGATGTCATCGTCAGCAACCCGCCCTACATCGCGGCCAGCGACCCGCATCTGTCACAAGGCGATTTGCGCTTCGAGCCACGAAGTGCTTTGAGCGACGGCGCAAACGGGATGATGCATATCAGCAGCCTGATTGATGGCGCGCCCAAACACCTGAAGGCCGGCGGCTGGCTGCTGCTGGAACATGGCTATGACCAGTCTGCAGCGACGCGTACATTGCTCGAGCGTGCAGGATGGCAGCAGGTCCAGAGCTGGACCGACCTGGCCGGCATAGAACGCGCGACCGGAGGCGTATGTCCACCAGCCTGATTACAGCCAGTGCAGTGCCGGTCCTGTCAAGACTGGCGCATCATGACGAAGTGCGTATCATCCGCGCTTTGCCTTCGCCCAGCTTTCGTTGACCCCCTTTTGTTGAACTGTTGATTTCGCCGATGTTGCCCTCCATTGAACAACGCCTTGCGACCGAACTCGCGGCCCGTACCGAACAAGTCACTGCAGCGATTGCACTGCTCGATGAAGGCGCCACCGTGCCCTTCATTGCTCGCTACCGGAAGGAAGCGACCGGCGGCCTAGACGACACGCAGCTACGCTTGCTGGAAGAACGGCTGCGCTATCTGCGTGAACTGGAGGCGCGGCGCGCGGCCATCATTGCGTCGATCGAAGAACAGGGCAAGATGACACCCGAGTTGAAGGTCGCCATCCTGACGGCCGAAGACAAGACACGGCTGGAAGACTTGTACCTGCCGTACAAGCCCAAGCGTCGCACCAAGGCACAGATCGCGATCGAAGCCGGGCTCGAGCCGCTGGCGGATGCATTGCTTTCCAACCCGGCGCTGAACCCGGACGAAGAAGCGGCCAAGTACCTGCGCCCGGCCTTCACCACCGACAATGGCGACAACCCTGGCGTGGCCGATGCGAAGGCTGCACTGGATGGCGCGCGCCAGATCCTGATGGAGCGTTTTGCTGAAGACGCGACGCTGCTGCAAAACCTGCGCGAGTACCTGACCGAGCATGGCGTGGTGGAATCCAAGGTTGTCGATGGCAAGCAGGACGCGGGCGAAAAATTCGCGGACTACTTCGATTACTCGGAGCCGATCGCAAACATCCCGTCGCACCGCGCGCTGGCATTGCTGCGCGGCCGTCGCGAAGAGATGCTGACAGTGACGCTGCGTCTGGATACCGAAGAAGAAAAGCCGAAATGGGATGCGCCGCTGAATCCTTGCGAAAGCCGCATTGCGCAGCGCTTTGGCGTATCGAACCAGGGCCGCCCCGCAGACAAATGGCTGTCCGATACTGTGCGCTGGACCTGGCGGGTGAAGGTCTTCATGCATCTCGAGACTGAGCTGATGACCAGGCTGCGCGAAGAGGCCGAAGCCGAAGCCATTCATGTGTTCGCCCGCAACCTGAAAGACTTGCTGCTGGCCGCACCGGCCGGCCCGCGCGCGACCATGGGCCTCGACCCGGGCCTGCGTACCGGCGTGAAGGTGGCCGTGGTGGATGCGACCGGCAAGGTCGTCGACACCGCCACCATCTACCCGCACCAGCCGCGCAATGACTGGGAAGGCTCACTCCATACGCTGGCCGTGCTGGCGATGAAGCACAAGGTGTCACTGGTCTCGATCGGTAATGGCACCGCATCGCGTGAGACCGACAAGCTGGCGCAAGACCTGATCAAGCGCCATCCAGAGCTGAAGCTGAACAAGATCGTCGTATCCGAAGCCGGCGCATCGGTGTATTCGGCATCGGAATTCGCATCGAAAGAATTGCCGGAACTGGACGTGTCGCTGCGCGGCGCGGTGTCGATCGCGCGCCGCCTGCAAGACCCGCTGGCTGAGCTGGTGAAGATCGACCCGAAATCGATTGGTGTTGGCCAGTATCAGCACGACGTGTCGCAAACCCGTCTCGCACGCTCGCTGGATGCGGTGGTCGAGGATTGCGTGAACGCGGTCGGTGTCGACGTGAACACCGCATCGGTGCCGCTGCTGGCGCGTGTATCCGGCCTCAACAGCAGCGTGGCGCAAAGTATCGTCAACTACCGCGATCAGAAAGGCATGTTCCCATCGCGTGCTGCATTGCGCGAGGTGCCACGCCTGGGTGACAAGACCTTCGAGCAGGCGGCTGGCTTCCTGCGCGTGATGAATGGCGAGAATCCGCTGGATGCGTCAGCCGTTCACCCGGAATCCTATCCGCTGGTGGAAAAGATCCTGGCCGACATCAAACGCGATGTGAAAGGCGTGCTCGGCGACAGCGCGCTGCTGAAGTCGCTCGACCCGAAGCGCTTCGCGGACGAGCGTTTCGGCTTGCCGACCGTGGCCGACATCCTGAAAGAGCTCGACAAGCCTGGCCGCGACCCGCGCCCCGCCTTCGTGACGGCCAGCTTCAAGGAAGGCGTCGAGGAAATCAGCGACCTGCGGCCGGACATGATCCTCGAGGGCGTGGTGACCAACGTCGCCGCCTTCGGCGCCTTCGTCGACATCGGCGTCCATCAGGACGGCCTGGTGCATATCTCGGCGCTGTCGAACCAGTTCGTGAAAGACCCGCACTCGGTGGTCAAGGCCGGCCAGGTGGTGAAGGTCAAGGTGCTGGAAGTGGACGTCAAACGCAAGCGGATTGCCCTGACCATGCGTCTGCAGGACGCCGCGCCGGCTCCCGGCGAGCGCCGCGAGCGCAATGACCGCAACGACCGTGTGAACCCCCAGCAGCGCGCCCGGATGGACCGTGCAGCTCCCGCGCCAGTCAATAACGCGATGGCAGCGGCATTCGCAAAATTGAAAGGCTGATCGGGCAAATCGGCCCAAGTCGGGCCGAATCAGCCCTGATCAACTCACCGAAGCCCGCCGGCGCTGCCAGCGGGCTTTCACTATAATGGCGGGGTCAACCCCCTTACCCAACAGAGGATTTATGAGCGACGTTCAAGCCTGGATCAAAGAGACCGTGACCAGCCACCCGGTCGTGCTTTTCATGAAAGGCACCGCGCAGTTCCCGCAGTGCGGCTTCTCGGGCCGTGCGATCGAAGTGCTGAAGTCCAGCGGCGTGCAAGATCTGGTTACCATCAATGTGCTGGAAGATGATGAAGTGCGCCAGGGCATCAAGGAATTTTCGAACTGGCCGACCATTCCGCAGCTGTACATCAACGGTGAATTCATCGGCGGCGCCGACATCATCGGCGAGATGTATCAGTCGGGCGAGCTGCAATCCCTGATCAAGGGCTGATGCCGGATGCAGCGCCTGATCGTTGCCATTACCGGCGCATCAGGCGCGGTCTACGGCGTGCGGCTGCTGACGCAGCTGAGCGCGTTGGGCAGTGTCGAGACACATCTGATGATCTCGGACGCCGCTGCGCTGAACCTTCACCACGAGCTTGACCTCAAACGCGCCGACATCGAAGCGCTGGCCAGCCGTGTGCACAGCGTGCGCGACATTGGTGCCTGTGTGGCCAGCGGATCGTTCCAGTCGGACGGCATGGTGATCGTGCCCTGCTCGATGAAGACGCTGGCGTCGGTCGCCCATGGCATGTGCGACAACCTGATCACGCGCGCAGCCGACGTGATGCTGAAGGAAAGACGCAAGCTGGTGCTGATGGTGCGGGAAACCCCGTTCAATCTTGCGCACTTGCGCAACATGACGGCTGTCACCGAAATGGGCGGCATCATTTTCCCGCCGCTGCCAGCCTTCTATCAGAAGCCGAAATCAATCGACGAGATGGTCGACCACACGGTTGGTCGGGTCATGGATTTGTTTGGCATTGCTCAGTCGCTCGCGCCGCAATGGCAGGGACTGAAAGCGGACAAGCCGTCCTGAGGCGCTGCAGCTGAATCCCGATGCCAGGCGCCGGTCAAGTACCGGTATGGCACCTTCATCTCCTGCATCTCAAGTGCGCTCGTTGCTCTGCGGCGGGTTGGCACCACGACGTTCGCGCAGGCCATTGACCATGCGCTCGATCGCGGCTTCGTAGCCCTTCATCGAAAATTTGCTTAGCTTGAATTGCCCGGTCGACAGCGGGAAAGCAAAGCCGATTTCCGGCGAATTGGCAAAGGCGTCATTGAGCTTGTCGGACTCGCCAAACCAGTACAGCATCACATCGCCATTGGCGGTATTCATCGGCTCGCATATCGCTTCAATCGACAATGCACCGGCCGCCGTTGTCAGCATCAGTGGGTAATTCATACCCGGTTGGCAGTCGATGCCATTGGCGAAGTAGTAGCGGCAGCTGTCATTCGCGCATAGCATGCCGAAGACGGAGGTGCCTCCTTCATGCGTCGATGCCTCGCCCATGTCTTCGAGGAATTGTGATGACCAGTCGCCATGCTGCTCCCGGTCATCCGCGATCGCGACCGCAGCGACATTCAACAACAGTACGAAGGCAAGCAACAGGCGACGCATGAAGTTCTCCGGTGAACAGGCTTGATTGAATGTAACACGCACTTTCATCGGCTGCAGCGCATCCATCCACCCGAGCTTGTGCTGGCCGTTGCGCGCTTGCGCGGCGGCTTGATCATCAACGCCATCAATCTCGAAGGAGCAGTGACTTAATCGCCAACATCGAGCCTGACTTCGCCCAGCGACTCGATCGCGATCCTGACCTTGTCACCGGCATTCAGCCACTGGGTCTGCACCAGGCTGCCGAGCATCACGAATTCGCCGGCCTTCAGCCCGGGCAAACCGTATTCATGCTGGGCATTCGCCAGCCATGCCAGCGCATTCAACGGATGGCCGAGCACCGCTGCGCCGCGGCCGCTGGCGACTTCGACGCCATTGATCCAGGTCCGTCCCAGCAGCGCGCCCAAATCCAGCGAACGCCAGTCGCGCCGGGCCGGGCCGAGCACACAGCCGGCATTGAAGAAATCATCAGCGACCAGGGTGGGTACGCCGAGCGCGTGAAAATCCTGATAACGCTCATCGACAAGCTCGATGCCAGGCATGATCTCGTCGACAGCCTCGGCGACGGATTCCCGGGTATACGGTGTCGCTTGCGGCGGCAGGTCGCGGCCCAAGCGGACCACGATTTCGCACTCCATGCCCAGCTTGACGAAGCCCCGGCGCGGCACCATGCCGTGGTCACGCATGACGGTCCGGCTGAAGATGCGCCCGGCACAAGGATGATTGATGTTGACGAAAGCCTGCATCACCGGCGTTGTGCAACCTATCTTGTGGCCCACCATATCGCCCATGCCGGCCTTGACCAGCAGCGGATTGAGCGCGGCCTGCAGTGCGTATCCGTCAGCAATGCTTTGCGGCGAAAGCCCTTCACCGAGTGGGGTGATGGGTTTCAGAGACAACCTGTGATCGATCAGTTGTGCGGCGGCTTTCGCGAGTGTTGTAGACATGGCACGTCTCCTTGTTATTTTTGGATAAGCGCATAATTCCCCGCACGAGTCTAACAAATATGAGCGCAAAAACTGTTCGGTCATGGACACTGCAACGCAACATTCGCACATTGTTTTTGGGCGGGTTTTTAACCAATGGCGGATGAATTTTTCATGCATGGCAGGGGGCAAGAACCCCGGTTCTTCAAGGGTATAATCCGCCGTTTTTCTTTTCATTCCGTATAACCAAAGTTTTCGGAGACAGGCTCATGGGCACTCTTGTCAAACAAGCCGGATGGGCGGCGCTGGCGCTGATCGGCGCTTTTGCGCTCGGCACCGTTGCGCTGTCGCGCGGCGAATCCATTAACGCGCTGTGGATCGTGGTGGCAGCCGTGGCGATCTATCTGATTGGCTACCGCTATTACGCGCGTTTCATTGCAAACCAGGTCATGCAACTCGATGGCACTCGGGCAACGCCTGCAGTGCGTCTGAATGACGGCCTCGATTTCGTACCGACCAACAAGCATGTGCTGTTTGGTCACCACTTCGCTGCGATCGCTGGCGCAGGTCCGCTGGTCGGCCCGGTGCTGGCGACGCAGATGGGCTACCTGCCCGGCATGATGTGGCTGATCGTCGGCGTGCTGCTGGCCGGCGCGGTACAGGACTTCATGATCCTGTTCGTGTCGACCCGTCGCGATGGCCGTTCGCTCGGCGACCTGATCAAATCCGAGCTTGGCCTGGTGCCCGGTGTGATCGCGCTGTTCGGTACCTTCATGATCATGACCATCCTGCTGGCCGTACTGGCACTGATCGTCGTGAAGGCACTGGCCGAAAGTCCGTGGGGCACGTTCACCGTTGCCGCAACGATTCCGATTGCGGTGTTCATGGGTGTCTACACGCGCTACTTGCGCCCGGGCCGTATCGGCGAAGTGTCCGTTATCGGCTTCGTGCTGCTGATGGCATCGATCGTGTTTGGCGGTTCGGTCGCCGCAGATCCGTACTGGGGCCCGGCGTTCACCTTCACCGGCACCCAACTGACGTGGATGCTGCTGGCTTACGGCGTCGTTGCTTCAGTGCTGCCGGTGTGGCTGCTGCTGGCGCCGCGTGACTATCTGTCGACCTTCCTGAAAATCGGTGCGATTGCTGCGTTGGCGATTGGCATCCTGATCGTCGCACCGCAGCTGAAGATGCCGGCTATCACCAAGTTTGTTGATGGCACTGGCCCGGTCTGGTCGGGCACGCTGTTCCCGTTCCTGTTCATCACGATCGCCTGCGGCGCCGTGTCCGGCTTCCACGCATTGATCTCATCGGGTACTACACCCAAGCTGCTCGAGAACGAATTGCACGCGCCGTACATTGGCTACGGCGGAATGCTGATGGAATCCTTTGTCGCCATCATGGCGCTGGTCGCAGCGTCCATCATCGAGCCCGGCGTATACTTTGCGATGAACAGCCCGGCGGCACTGATCGGCACCACGCCAGAAACAGCGGCGGCGGCGATCAGCCAGTGGGGCTTCATGATCACGCCGGAAATGCTGCAGCATACTGCGGCTGATGTCGGCGAAGCTACCATCATCTCGCGTGCCGGCGGCGCGCCGACGCTGGCCGTCGGCATGGCCTACATCTTCTCGGAGCTGATCGGCGGCAAGGCAATGATGGCCTTCTGGTATCACTTCGCCATCCTGTTCGAGGCGCTGTTCATCCTGACCGCCGTCGACGCCGGCACCCGCGTTGGACGCTTCATGCTGCAAGACCTGATCGGCACCCTGGTACCGCCGTTCCGCCGCATCCCGGCAGTGGCGTCGAGCATCATTGCGACGCTGCTGTGCGTGGGCGCCTGGGGCTACTTCCTGTACCAGGGTGTGGTCGATCCGCTGGGTGGCATCAATACGCTGTGGCCGCTGTTCGGCATCTCCAACCAGATGCTCGCTGCTGTGGCGCTGATGCTGGCAACCGTCGTACTGTTCAAGATGAAGCGTGAGAAATTCGCATGGGTCACGCTGTTGCCGACGGCCTGGCTGCTGATTTGCACGCTGACGGCTGGTTACCAGAAGCTGTTCCATGAAAATCCGCGTATTGGCTTCCTGGCGCACGCTCACAAATTCGAGACTGCGTTGGCCGAGGGTAAAGTGCTTGCACCTGCGAAGGCACCGGAGCAGATGCATCAAATCATCATGAACGACTACATCGATGCAACGCTGGCCGCGATCTTCATGGCGGTCGTGCTGTCTATCCTGTTCTTCAGTGTGCGTGCCTGCCTGCAGGCACTGCGCGAGGACAAGCCGACGACCAAGGAAGCAGAAGCTGGCTCCCTCGGTGCTGCGTCGGCCTGATCGACACAACGCATCGCTACGGAGAACGACCATGTTTGGTGAGCTCGGAAAACTCGGTGCCTATCTTGGGCAGACAGCCAGGTTGATGGTTGGCCTGCCCGACTACGACAACTACCTGAACCATATGCAGGTCAATCACCCCGACCAGCCGGTGATGAGTTACGAAGAGTTTTTCCGGGAACGTCAGGATGCGCGCTACGGCGGCAACGGGCGTATCGCCAAG
>JACCDX011079034.1_pt1 | contig 15202 bp, 11 predicted proteins | sample 7449681 | NCBI WGS metagenome assembly JACCDX01 (sample SAMN15323450, study PRJNA562643) | freshwater metagenome | isolation source: river surface water | place: USA:Blue River Watershed | collected 2017-08-18
AACTGGCGCCAGCACGAGTTCGTGCAGGAGTGCACCATCCTCGACAGCGCGCTCACGATCATGCGCGACGGCTCCCTCAAGGTGGCGAAGGTCGCGGACAAGGTTTTCATGGGCCGCGACATCATCCACGTCGCGGTCTGGGGAAAGGACGGCGACTCGTCGTTCTACACGATGGTCTACCAGGACAAGGAAAGCGGAAAGGCCTTCGTGAAACGCTTCCAGATCGGCGGCCTGTCGCGCGACAAGCTCTACCCCATCGTGCCGAGCGAGGGCTCGAAGGTGATCTGGCTGCACGTGGCGAAGACCGAGGCGGAGATGCCGAAAAAGGTCACGATCCACATCGACGGCCGCAGCGGTGCGCGGGTGCGGGAGTTCGAGTTCGTGCTGTCGGACGTGCCCGTGAGTTCGCGCAACGCCAAGGGCGTGACGGTCTCGAAGTGGCCGGTGAAGGACGTGAAGCGGCTGGATTGAGCGCAGGCGCGGGGCGGTGCCGGTGAGGTGCGTTGGGCCACGGCGAGAATCCTGTCGCGGCCCGCGGTCGCTTTCGCCTCAGTGGCGGTTCACCCCACCGCGTTCATGTCGACCGAGCTCCCTGTTCCTCGTCCTGTTGAGTCCGTTGCCACGCGCCGCCGTTGGCTGACGTTGGCCGCGGCCGGCGCGGTGGGATCGTTGCTGGGGGCCAACCTGGTGGCGCAGGACGCCACCGCCACCAAGAAGGCGAAGGGCAAAGCGAAGGACGCAGGGCGCATCGGAACCCCGCCGCCGACCAAACCGCCGCTCGAGGCGGTGGAGTTGGCGCGCTTGCCCGGCGGCGTGACCCGCCTCGATCTGTTTCTGCTGATCGGCCAATCCAACATGAAGGGCCGCGGCTTCATGCCGGCGGAGCCGAAGCGCGATCCGCGGCTCGTGATGATGAGCCTCAAGGACGACGCGTGGTATCTCGCGCGGCACCCGCTGCACCTGACGGGAGATCCGAAGACGTTCGACGGAGCGGACAACGCCGGTGTCGGTCCGGGCCTCGCGTTTGCCGAGGTGATCGCCGCGGCGTCGCCCAATCTCCGCGTGGGACTGGTGCCGTGCGCGGTGGGCGGGTCGGCCATCGCGCTGTGGCAGAAAGGTGCGCGGCTCTACGAGAACGCCGTGCGCCGGGCCAAGCTGGCCACGCAAGCCGGTGCGCCCGTGCCGGCCCGCCTTCGCGGCGCCCTTTGGCTCCAGGGCGAAGCCGATGCGACCGACGAGCGGATCGGCGTCCACGAGGAAAAACTGCATGCCCTCGTGCGCGACCTGCGCGCGGACCTGGGTGAGCCGGACCTGCCGTTTATCGCCTGCACGATCGGGGAAATGTCTCCGGACGGGGCCGGCCGCCGGAAAGCGGACATGAACGCGATTTTGCTGCGCCTGCCGACCCAGGTGCCGCGCACGGCCTGCGTCGATGCGCGCGACCTCAAGACGCACATCGGCGACGCGGTGCACTTCGACACGGCGGCGCAGGAGGAGATCGGACGGCGCTACGCGGCGAAGTATCGGGCGTTGGCCGGTTGAGTCGCCGCCACTCCGGGCTTTCCAGCGGGGCGCGGCGCGGACAAGACGGCGGCATGCGATTCCGACTCCGACCCCGAGTTTGGTGGACGAGCCTGCTGGTAATTTCGGGCCTGTGGGCGGCCGAGCGTCCGCGGCTGGCGGTCTTGACCGACATCGGCGGCGATCCCGATGACCAGCAGTCGATGGTGCGGCTGATGGTTTACGCCAACGAGTTCGAGCTCGAGCTGCTGCTCGCCAGTGCCGCGGGCACGCCGGGCGAACTGAAGGTCGCGGTGACGAAACCGGAACTCATCCGGCAAATCGTCGACGCCTACGGTGCCGTCTTGCCGAACCTGAAGCGGCACGCGACCGGATGGCCGGAAGCAGCGGACCTGCGCGCGCGAATCGTGTCGGGCAACCCGCAGCGCGGTCGGGCGCACATCGGCGCGGGGCACGACACGGAGGGTGCGCGCGCGCTGCTGGCGCGGATCGACGCGGGGACGGCGGCGCGGCCGCTCAACGTCACGGTCTGGGGCGGCCAGACCGATCTCGCGCAGGTGCTGTGGCGGGTGAAGCACGAGCGCGGCGCGGACGGCTTCGCGGCGTTTGCGCGCAAGCTCCGCGTCTACGACATCAACGACCAGGACGGGATCGCGGACTGGATGCGCGGCGAGTTTCCCGGCCTGCGCTACATTTTGGCGAAGGCGCCGGCGGGGCGCGACAAGCGCGAGGGCGTCTACCGCGGCATGTATCTCACCGGCGATGTGGCGACGACGAGCCGGGTCTGGATCGAAGCCAACGTGCTGAGCCGCGGGCCGCTCGGCGCGCTCTACCCGACGAAGACGTGGACGGCGCCCAACCCGCACGCCTGTCTCAAGGAAGGCGATACGCCGGCGTGGTTCTTTTTTCTGCCGCGCGGCGGCAACGATCCCGACGATCCGGCGAAACCGGGCTGGGGCGGGCAGTTTCGCCGCGAGGCGGACGGCTGGTGGCGCGACTGGTCGCCGCCGGACGGCACCGACGCCCGCACGGCGGTGAGCCGGTGGCGGCCCGAGTTCCAGGCGGACTTCGCGGCGCGCATGGCGTGGTGCCTGCCGGTGCCTTGACGGGCGGGCGGAGGCGCGGAAGGAATGGGGTGCCATGAAACTCCGTTCGCTCCTGCTGTTGTCCTCTTTCGCCGGTCTCGGGCTCGCCGCCACGGCGCGGGCCGAAAAAATCCTGCCGCTCGCCAACGGCGATTTCGAAGCGCAGCTCACGGGTTGGAATGCCGCCAACGACAACGGCATGAGCGCGGTCAGCGCCGAGGCGGCCCGCGCCGGCAAGGCCGGCCTGCGCGTGACCGACGCGAGCGACTCGCTCGGCTCCAGCGTGGCGTCGAAGCGGTTTCCGGCCACGCCGGGGAAAACCTACGAGGCGCGTTTCGCCGGCCGCGTGGTCAGCGGCGCCGGCATCGCGGTGTATGTGCGTTTCTATGACGCCAAGGGCGTCGGCCTCAACACGCAGGAAAAGAAGAACCAGAACCTGAAGGCCCTCGGCGCCCGCGATCTCGAGTGGGCCGACCACAGCGTCAAAGGCGTCGCGCCCGAAGGCGCCGCGCAGGTGGAGGTCTGGATCCATTCCTATTCGAAGAACAAAGTGACGGCGGACTTCGACAACGTCGTCCTGGCGGAACTCTGAGGGGGGCGTCGGAAAGTGCCCGACGCGCGGGCCGGGGCCGCCGCGCCGCTTGACGCGCGCCGGCGGTCCGCCAAACCTCCGCGCCCGATGCACCCCCGTCTCGCGCTTACCCTTGCGCTCGCCGCTCCCGGCGCGCTGCTCGCCCACTCGGAATTTATCAACCTGCCGCTCGGGCAGGTCACGGCCACGCCGATCCCCGCCGGTCCGCTCGGCCAGGGCGCGTGGAAGTTCAACGTCGAGGCCGGCTGGGCCAAGTTGCCCGCGGGCAAGACGCTCGGCGCCACGCACGGCGGCGCCGCCGTCGACAAGGCGGGCAACATCTACATGAGCTCGGACGGCCCCGAGGGCATCTTTGTCTTCGCGGCGGACGGCAAGCTGCTGCGGACGATGGCACCGCAGGTGACCAACCTCCACGGCCTCATGCTCCGTGAGGAAGGCGGCAAGGAATTCCTCTACGGCGCGCTCAACAAGGCCGGCAAGGCCGTGAAGCTCACGCTCGAGGGCGAGGTCCTCTGGGAAATCACCAAGCCGGTCGAGAGCGGTTTCTACAACCAGCCCGCCGATCCGAAGAAGAAGCCCGCCAATTTCGCCCCGACCGGCATCACGGTCGGGCCCGACGGCCGCATCTACGTTGCCGACGGCTACGGCGCCAGCGTCATCCATGTCTACGGGGCAGACCGCAAATACCAGAAGACGATCGGCACGCGCGGCGAGGGCGAGAATCAGTTCAAGACCTGCCACGGCATCTCGCTCGACACCCGCTTCAGCCCGGCCCGTCTGCTCGTGGCCGACCGCGAAAACCGCCGCCTCGTGCACCTCGATCTCGACGGCAAGTGGCTCGGCGTGGTGACCACCGACCTGCGCCGGCCCTGCGCGATCTCGATCCACGGCGACGTCGCCGCGGTCGCCGAGCTCGAGGGCCGCGCCGTCATTGTCGACAAGGCCGGCAAGATCGTCTCCACCCTCGGCGACAATCCCGACAAGGCGCAGTGGGCGAAATTCAACACCGCGCAGGAATTCTGGAAGGACGGCATTTTCATCGCGCCCCACGGCCTGACCTTCGACCGCGCCGGCAACCTGTTCGTGCAGGACTGGAATTTCGCGGGCCGCTTCACGAAGCTGAAGAAAGTCGCCGCGAAGTAAGGCCGCGCGTCCGCTCCACCGCCACCGGCGCGCGCCCCTCCGCGGGGCCGCGCCGTTGTTGTTTTCCAGTCCGACCCCGCCCGCTTCGCCCGCTCCCGTCGCCCCCGAGCTCCCCGCCATGACCCCGCCGTCGCTCCGCTCCGTCCGCCTGTTCGCCGTCGCCGCGGGTGTTTTCCCGCTGCTCGCCCTGGTCGCGTCCGCCGCGACGCCCGCGGCGCCGGCCGCGAACCGCCCGCCCAACATCCTATTCCTCCTCGCCGACGACCTCGGCTACGGCGACCTCGGCGCCTACGGGCAGACGAAGATCCGCACGCCGCACCTCGATCGGCTCGCGCGCGACGGGATGAAGCTCACGCAGCACTATTCCGGGCACAACGTCTGCGCGCCGTCGCGCTGTGTGCTCATGACCGGCAAGCACCCGGGCCACGCCTACATCCGCAACAACCGCGGCGGCCTCGGCGTCGGCAGCACCACGGAAGGCCAGGAGCCGGTGCCGCCGGGCGAGCTCAAGCTGCCGCTCACGCTGAAAAAACTCGGCTACGCGACGGGCGCCTTCGGCAAGTGGGGTCTCGGTTCGGTCGGCAGCACGGGCGACCCCAACGACCAGGGCATCGACCGCTTCTTCGGCTACAACGACCAGGCGGTCGCGCATAATTTCTACCCGACGTCGCTGTGGCATAACCGCGAACGCGTGCCGCTGGCCAATCCGGCGTTCAGCGCGCACCAGCGGCTCCCGGAGGGCGCGGACCCGACCAAGGCCGAGAGCTACGCGCAGTTCAGCGGCAAGGACTACGCGCCCGACCGGATCCACGCCGCGGCGGAGCAGTTCCTGCGGGAAAACGCGGGCCGCCCGTTTTTTCTCTACTACCCGACGACGATCCCGCACCTCGCGCTGCAGGTGCCGGAGGACTCGCTGGCAGACTACAAGGACGCGTTTCCCGAGGAGCCGTATCCGGGCGGGCGCGGCTATCTGCCGCACCGCACGCCGCGCGCCGCCTACGCCGCGATGGTCACGCGGCTCGACCGCGACATCGGGCGGCTGCTCGCGCTCGTCGACGAGTTCGGCCTGCGGGAGCGGACGATCGTGGTCTTCACCAGCGACAACGGCCCGCTCTACGACAAACTCGGCGGAACGGACGACGTGTTTTTCAACAGCGCCGGCGGCCTCCGCGGGCGCAAGGGTTCCTACTACGAGGGCGGTTTCCGCGTGCCGGGACTCGTGCGATGGACGGGCAAGATCGCGGCCGGCTCCGTCAGCGACCGCGTGACGGGCTTCGAGGACTGGCTGCCGACGCTGCTGGAACTCGCCGGCGCGAAAGACGCGACGCCCGCCGGGATCGACGGAATCAGTTTCGCGCCGACGTTGCTCGGCCGGACGCAGCCGGAGCGGCCGTTTCTCTATCGCGAGTCGCAGGGCTACGGCGGCCAGCAGAGCGTGCGCGTCGGCGATTGGAAGGGCATCCGCCTCAACCTGCACCCGCCTGCCAACGCCAAGAAGAAACAGGCCGCGCCCGGCAGCACGGCGCTCGAGCTTTACAACCTCAAGACCGACCCGACCGAAACCACCAACGTCGCGGCGCAGCACCCCGAGGTCGTCGCGCGGCTCCTGGCGATCATGCGGGAGCAGCACGTGCCGACCAAGCTCTGGCCGATCCGTGTGCTCGACGAACCGGCGGCGAAATAGCAGCGGCCCGCGTTCCTGTCCGACCCTTTCCACTCATGCCCATGTCTTCGATTCTTTCTCCCTCTCTCCGGGCCGGCCTCGCGCTGGCGGCGATCGTGTCCGCCGTGCCGGTGCTGGCCGCCGCCGTCGCCGACGGCCCCGGCACGCCCAACCCGGGGCTGCGCCACTACTATCCGGTGCCGCGCGCGGCGCAGCCGCAGACCTTGCGCGTCGATATCTGCGTCTACGGCGGCACGCCCGGCGGCGTGGGCGCGGCGGTGCAGGCGCGGCGCATGGGCAAGACGACGGCGCTGGCGGTGTTTCGCCGCCACGTCGGCGGTCTGACGGCGGCGGGCCTCACGGCGGTCGACCTCGGGAAAAAGGAATCGATCGGCGGCATGGCGGCGGAGTTTCTCGACCGCATGGGCCAGTGGAGCGGCTTCCGCGCGGCGGACGCCGAGAAGACCTTCCGCGCGATGCTCGACGAGGCGGGCGTGCCGGTGTGGTTCGAGCGCCGGCTCGAGCGCGTCGAGAAGCAGGGCAACCGCATCGTCGCGCTCGTGTTCGAGAACGGCGACCGCATCGAGGCGGGGATGTTCGTCGACGCGACCTACGAGGGCGATCTCTTCGCGCGCGCCGGCGTATCCTATCATGTGGGACGCGAGGCCAACGCGGTCTACGGCGAGGAGTTCAACGGCGTGTTCGTCGCCGACAAACACCAGTTCCGGTTCCCGGTGGATCCCTACCGCACGCCCGGCGACCCGAAGAGCGGACTTTTGCCGGGCATCAGCCCGGATCCGGTGCCGCCGCGCGGCACGGGCGACAAGCGGGTGCAGGCTTACAATTTCCGCATGTGGCTGACCACGGCGGCGGCGGGCCGGGAGTTTCCGAAGCCGGCGGGCTACGATCGCGACGCCTACGCCCTGCAGCTGCGCTACATCACCAGTGCGCCGGCGGGCTTTGTCTGGGATTGGACCTACCGGCACGGGCCGATCAAACTCAACCTGGGCGACTGCAACAACGCCGGCCCGGTCTCGACCGATTTCATCGGCGGCAGCGACCGCTGGCCGGAGGCGGACTACGCCGAGCGGGAGAAGATATTCCAGGCGCACGTGACCTACCAGCAGGGCATGATGTGGTTCCTGGCCAACGATCCCGCCGTGCCGGAGCCGATCCGGGCCAAGGTGCGCACCTTCGGCCTGCCGCGCGACCAGTTCACCGAGACCGACGGCTGGCCGCACGAACTCTATGTGCGCGAAGGCCGCCGGATGGTGTCCGACTACGTCATGACCGAGCACAACTGCACGGGCAAAACCGTGCCGGAGGACAGCATCGGCCTCGCGAGCTACACGATGGACTCGCACCACACCTCGCGCGTCGTGATCGACGGCGTCGTGAAGGCGGAGGGCAACGTCGAGCAGCGCACGCCGCAGCCGTATCCGGTGAGCTACCGCGCGATCGTGCCGCGCGAGCGCGAGGCGTCCAACCTGCTCGTGCCGGTGTCGCTGTCGGCGAGCCACATCGCGTTCGGCAGCATCCGCATGGAGCCGGTGTTCATGCTGCTCGGCCAGAGCGCGGCCACGGCCGCGGCGCTGGCGCTCGACGCCAAAGTGCCCGTGCAGAAGGTCGATTACGCGGCGCTGCGCGCGCGGCTGGTGCGCGACAAACAGATTCTGACGTGGGTGCCGCCGGCCGCGGCCCCCGCCGCGCCAGCCGCCGAGAAGGCGACGAAGGCGAAAAAGTAGTCGGCGCGCGACGATGCGAACCTGGCGCCGCAGCGGAGGAAGGAGCCCGGGCTGGACCGCGCGGATCGGCGGCGCCATCGGCGCCGGTTTTCTCGCGCTGCCGGCCGCGGCGCAGGTGGAGGCCGATGCGACCGTGCCGCTCGAGACGGCGGCGCGGCCCGTCTGGCGGCGGCACGTCATCGACGCGACCTCGCACGGGGCCGACGGCGTGAAGTTCACCGACGTCAACCGCGACGGGCGGCCGGACGCAGTGACCGGCTGGGAGGAGGGCGGCGTCGTCCGGCTGTATCTGCATCCCGGCGACGGCCGGGTGCGGGAGCCGTGGCCGCGCGTGCAGGTCGGCGCGGTGCCGTCGCCGGAGGATGCGCTGGCCGTCGACCTCGACGGCGACGGGCGCTTCGAGATCGTGAGCGCGACGGAGGGGAAGGACCGCACGCTCCGCGTGCACACGGCGGAGACGGACGACCCGCTGGGCGCGTGGCGCACGGCGGCTTTTCCGGCGACGGCGGGGAAGGCGATGTGGATGTTCGTCGCGCCGGTGCAGCTGGACGGGCGGCACGGGGTCGATCTCGTCGTGGCCTCGAAGGAGCAGGGCGCGACGGTCGGGTGGCTGGAGGCGCCGGCGCAGCCACGCGATCTCGCGGCCTGGCGCCATCATGGGTTGCGGCCGGCGGGCTGGATCATGTCGGCGATCCCGGCCGATCTCGATGGCGACGGGGATGCGGACATCCTGTTTTCCGACCGCAAGGGGCCGCGCCGCGGTGTCGCGTGGCTGGAGAATCCGGGCCCGGCGCGGGTGACCGACGCGGCCGCGTGGCGCGAGCATGCCGTGGGCGCGCTCGGCGAGGAGGTGATGTTCATCGATCACGCGGACCTCGACGGCGACGGGCGCAAGGAGATCGTGGCGGCGGTGAAGCCGCGGCGGATCGCGATTTTCCGCGGCTCGGCCCGCGACGGGTGGCGCGCGCAGTGGCTCACGTTGACCGGCGAACTCGGCACGATGAAAGCCGTGGGTGTGGCCGATCTCAACGCCGATGGCCGGCGCGACCTCGTGGTGTCGTGCGAGGTCGCGAAGGGCGACTTGCGCGGCATGCTGTGGCTGGAGCAGGGCGAGCGCGGCTGGCGGCTGCACGATCTCGGCGGCGAGGCCGGCACGAAGTTCGACCTCGTGCCGGTGCTCGACCTCAACGGCGACGGCCGGCCCGATGTCGCGACGACCGAGGAGGTCGATCGGCTCGGGGTCGTCTGGTATGAGAATCCGGGACCGAACGCGGCGAAGGCGCCGGGTGGGCGGGAGTGAGGCCGGCGACGAGGCGGTCCCGGATTGTCGCGGCGGACCGTGTCTCCGGCCCGGGGCGTGGAACCGGCCGCGCCGGGCGAAAGGACCCGGGAAAGCAGGCCAGGGGAGAGGGCGGCGAGAGGCGGCGGACCTTGGTGTCGGTCGCCGCCGCGCGTGAAACCGCTTGCCGCCCGGTGGCGGGCGAGGCGAGGCGGGTGGTGCGGCCCGGGGTGTCCGCGGCGGGAATGGTCCGCGGTGCGCCCGGCCCCGGGCATGCGCGGGTTCAGGCGCGCTGGAGCACGGGGCGGCCGGCTTCGACGACGAAGGTGGCGCGGGTCTGGAGCGGGGCGCCGGGACGCGTGACGTAGGGCACCGTGCGGTAGTCGGTGCGCCACTGCTGCGGCGTGACCTCGCAGCGGACGTAGCCGCGCTCGACGTTGAGGAACTTGACGCAGGGATTCTCGCCGGGCGTGCCGGCGCGGCTCTTCGGGAGTTGTTCGCCGTCGCCCCCGGAGGAGATCGAGGTGCCGACGAATTCGACGCCGACGTTGGGCGAGTCGGGGCGGTCGGGGTCGAGGGCGAGTTCGTTGGCCCAGTTGCTGTGGATGTCGCCGGTGAGCACGACGGGGTTCTTGATTTTCCGCTCGTGGAAATGCCGGAGGACGCGGCGGCGCTCGAATTCGTAGCCGGGCCACTGGTCCATGCTGAACTCGACGGCGGGACCGGGCGTGACGTCGACCTTGGCCATCATGACCTGCTGGGCGAGGATGTTCCAGGTCGAGGGGGAGCGCTCGAGGCCGAGGGTGAGCCAGTCGCGCTGCTTGGCGCCGAGCATGGTGCCCTTGGGGTCGAGGAGGATGTCGTTCCACGGTTTGCGGCCGTCGCCCTGGGGCTGGTCGGTGCGATACTGGCGCGTATCCAGAATATGGAACGAAGCGAGGCGGCCGAAGCCCTGGCGGCGGTAGAGCAGCATGTCGGGTCCGGTGGGCAGGGCGCTGCGGCGCAGCGGCATCATCTCGTAGTAGGCCTGGTAGGCGGCGGCGCGACGCTTCAGAAACTCGTCGCGGGTGGCGGGCTTGCCGGGGATGTCGCCGGCGTAGTTGTTGGCGACCTCGTGGTCGTCCCAGGTGACGAACCAGGGCGCCATGGCGTGGGCGGCCTGGAGGGCGGGATCGAGGCGGTAGAGGGCGTAGCGGGCGCGGTAGTCCTCGAGGGTGAAGATCTCGGCGCTGTTGTGGCGGCGGACACCGCCGTCGCGCGCGGCGCCCTCGTAGATGTAGTCGCCGAGGTGGACGACGAGGTCGAGGTCCTCGCGCGCCATGTGTTCGTAGGCGGTGTAGAGGCCGGATTCGTAGTGCTGGCAGGAGGCGAACGCGAAGCGGAGTTTCTCGGGGACGGCGGCGGTGGGCGGCAACGTGCGGGTGCGGCCGACGGGGCTGACCTCGCCGGCGGCGCGGAAGCGATACCAATACCAGCGGTCGGGGCGCAGGCCCTCGACCTCGGCGTGGACGGAGTGGGCCCAGTGCGGGTTGGCGAGGGTGGTGCCGGAGCGGACGATCGATTTGAAGGCGTCGTCGTCGGCGACTTCCCACCAGACGATGACGGGGGCGGCGGGCATGCCGCCGCCGGGCTCGAGGGGTTTCGGGGCGAGGCGGGTCCAGAGGACCACGCTGGTGGTGGACGGTTCGCCGGAGGCGACGCCGAGGGCGAAGGGGTAGCTGGGGAGTTTCGGCGCGGCGGCGGGGGTGGAGCCGAGCAGGCGGGAGTTGGAGGCGAGGGCGGCGGCGGCGAACGAGGCCGAGCCCTGCAAAAACGAGCGGCGCGACAGCGCCGACGCGGAGGCGAGCGGGTAGAGCGGAGTGACCACGGCGGGAGCCAAGGCCGCGCGGTGGGGGCGGTCAAGGAAGCCGACGGGGCGTCACGGAATCGTTATGCGGCGGGCCGCGGCGCGGGCGGGCACGGGGCGGCGGCGCGGGCGCGAGGGCCGGCGGGAGAAAGTTCCGGGGCGGGGGCTGGACAAGCGGAGGGTGGCCGCGCAATCAGGACGGCGCATGAACACCCCCACGACATTTTTCAGGTTGGCGATGGCGGCGCTGCTGGGCGGCGCGACGATCCGGGCGGCGGACTACGATGTGATCGTCTACGGCGGCACGAGCGCGGCGGTGACCGCGGCGGTGCAGGCGAAGACGATGGGCAAGACGGTCGTGATCGTGAGCCCGGACAAGCATCTCGGCGGACTTTCCAGCGGCGGTCTCGGCTGGACGGATACGGGCAACAAGGCGGTGATCGGCGGGCTGGCGCGGGAGTTTTACCACCGGGTGTGGAAGCACTACGACGCGCCGACGGGCTGGAAGTGGCAGAAGAAGGACGACTACGGCAACAAGGGCCAGGGCACGCCGGCGATCGACGGCGCGCAGCGGACGATGTGGATCTTCGAGCCGAGCGTGGCGGAGAAGGTGTTCGACGATCTGGTGCGGGAGCACGGCATCCCGGTGCTGCGCGACGAGTGGCTGGACCGCGCCAAGGGCGTGAAGAAGACCGGCGCGCGCATCACGTCGATCACGACGCTGAGCGGGAAGACCTTCGGCGGGAAAATGTTCATCGACACGACCTACGAGGGCGACCTGATGGCCGCGGCGGGGGTGAGTTACCACGTCGGTCGGGAGGCCAACAGCGTCTACGGCGAGGAGCACAACGGCGTGCAGACGGGCGTGCTGCACCACCGCCACCACTTCGGCGTGCTGAAAGAGAAAATCAGCCCCTACGTGGTGCCGGGCGACCCGAAGAGCGGCGTGCTGCCGCGGGTGAGCGCGGCGCATCCGGGGAAATTCGGCGAAGGCGACGACAAGGTGCAGGCCTACTGCTTCCGCATGTGCCTGACGGATCACCCGGAAAACCGGATCCCGTTCGCGAAGCCGGAGGGCTACGACCCGAAGCAATACGAGCTGCTGGCGCGCATCTACGCGGCGGGCTGGACGGAGACCTTCGGCAAGTTCGACCCGATCCCGAACCGCAAGACGGACACGAACAACCACGGTCCCTTCAGCACCGACAACATCGGGATGAACTACGACTATCCGGACGCCAGCTACGCGCGGCGCCGCGAGATCATCAAGGAGCACGAGACCTACCAGAAGGGCTGGCTGTATTTCATCACGACGGATCCGCGCGTGCCGGCGGACGTGCGCGCGCAGATGAGCAAGTGGGGCCTGCCGAAGGACGAGTTCAAGGACAACGGCGGCTGGCCGCACCAGATCTATGTGCGCGAGGCGCGGCGGATGATCGGGGAATTCGTGATGACGGAGAACCACCTGCGGAAAAAGAAGCCGACGCCGGACTCGGTGGGCATGGGCAGCTACACGATCGATTCGCACAACGTGCAGCGCTACATCACGCCCGAGGGCTACGTGCAGAACGAGGGTGACATCGGGGTGTCGGCCGGCGGGCCCTATGCGATCGCCTACGGTTCGCTGGTGCCGAAGCGCGGGCAGGCGGAGAATCTGTTCGTGCCGGTGTGTCTCTCGAGTTCGCACATCGCGTTCGGGTCGATCCGCATGGAGCCGGTGTTCATGATTCTCGGCCAGTCGGCGGCGACGGCGGCGGCGATGGCGATCGACGCGAAGATCGCGGTGCAGGACGTGCCCTACGCGCCGCTGCACGCGCGGCTGCTGAAGGACGGGCAGGTGCTCGAGTATCAGGCGCCGCCGGCGGCGAAGGCGGGCGAGGCAAAGGCGGGCGAGGCGAAGAGCGCCGACGCCAAAGCGAAGAAGTAACCGCAACCGTGCCGCCGCGCCTGCTCGCCTCCGGAACCGCCCTGTGACGCTCCCGCTGTTTCTTTCGCTCGCCGCGGCGATCGTCTACGCCGCGGCGGTGCTGCTGGTGAAGCGGGCGGCGGAGCTGGGCGCGGGGGTGTGGCGGACGGCGTTTGTGGCGACGATCACGGTGGCGGTGGCGTTCCAGCCGCTGCTGCTGCTGGGCGGGACGTGGCGGCCGGAGTTGTGGTGGCAGCCGGTGGTGGCGGCGGCGTGTTTCGTGGCGGGGCAGTGGTTCACGTTTCTCTCGCTCGAGACGGGCGACGTATCGGTGGCGACGCCGGTGCTGGGGATAAAGATTCTGCTCGTGGCGGTCCTGGCGACGCTGCTGGCGGGCGAGGTGCTGCGCTGGCAGCTGTGGGTGGCGGCGGTGCTGGCGACGGCGGCGGTGGCGCTGCTGAACCGGCGGAGCGGGACGGGCGAGCACCACGCGGTGGGGCGGACCATCGTGCTGGCGGCGATCGCGGCGCTGGCCTACGCGCTGTTCGACGTGCTGGTGCAGACGTGGTCGCCGGCGTGGGGCGTGGGGCGGTTTTTACCGGCGACGCTGATGGCGTCGGGGGTCTTTGCGTTTGTGTTCGTGGCGCGGTTCCGGGCGCCGCTGTCGGCGTTGCCGCGCGCGGCGTGGCCGTGGCTGATCGGAGCGGTGCTCGCGCTGGCGGTGCAGTCGCTGCTGTTTGTCACGTCGATCGCGCAGTGGGGGCAGGTGGCGGCGGCGAACGTGATGTTCAGCTCGCGCGGGCTGTGGAGCGTGCTGTTTGTCTGGCTCGCCGGCCACTGGGTGAGCAGCCGCGAGCAGCAACTCGGCGCCGGTGTGCTCGGCGGACGACTGGCCGGGGCGACGCTGATGCTTTCGGCAATCGCGCTGGTGCTGCTCTAGCCGCGCCGGAGGGCGGGCCCGGGCGGTCACGCGGCGGCCGGGGTGGGTCTTTCGGCGGCCGGGCGGGCGGAACGAAGGTGCGTGCGGACCACCTGCGCGATGCGTTCCGTCGAGACGCAGAGCAGGAAGAAACGGCGCAGGCGGCTCTGGTTCGCGGGGTGGTAGCGATACTCCTCGAAGTCGAGGGCCAGGTCGCCGGCGCGGGTCAGTTGGCCGACGTTGGCGATGAGGTCGTGGTCGGCCGCGAAGAAGTCCGGGGCGAGCCCGACGATCACCCGATAGAAGAGGAAGGCGGGCAGGTGCAGCGCGGCGCGGAACATCGCCGCGTGGAAGGCGGCCGCGGGGAGGTTGTGCTTCGCGCAATACACTTCGGCGAAGGTGGCACGGCGCGGGGTCGGCGCAGGGTGGGCGGTGGCGGCGTGGGCGGCGTGATCGGATGGCGGTTGTCCGGGCGACATGGGAGCGGAGCGGCAGGTCGACCGATAGGCGGCGGCGGCCGCGGTGCAGTCCGGGAGTGACGAACGTCGCCGCCGGCGGGGCGAACGCCGACCGGACCGGGGTTTAGCCGGCAAAGCGGCCGAAACTCGCCCGGCGCGCCGGTGCTCGGAGCCGGCCGCAGGTTCGGGCGGAGGGAAGGGCGCGCCGGAGGCCGCGGCGGGCGTTCAGGAGGCGCGGCGCAGGCCGAGGAGGAACTCGCGGTTGCCGTCGGCGCCGGCGATGGGGGAATCGATCGTGCCGAGGAGCACGGCGCCGGGCAGTTCGGCGAGGGCGAAGTCGCGGACGGACACGAGCGTGGCGTCCTGCACGGCGGCGTCGCGGATGACGCCGCGGCCCTTGTCGACCGCGGCCTTGCCGGCTTCGAACTGGGGTTTCACGAGCGCGACGAGGGTGCCGCCGGGGCGGAGGCAGGGCCAGACGGCGGGCAAAACGCTTTTCAGCGAAATGAAGGAGAGGTCCATCACGACGAGGTCGAAGTCGGGGCGGGGCAGGTCGGAGGGACGGAGGTGGCGGGCGTTGATCTTTTCGAGATTGGTGACGCGCGGGTCGGCGCGCAGGCGGGCGTGGAGCTGGGCGCGGCCGACGTCGACGCAGACGGCGTCGGCGGCGCCGGCCTGGAGGGCGCAGTCGGTGAAACCGCCGGTCGAGGCGCCGACGTCGAGCACGTGGGCGCCGCGGACATCGAGGGCGAAGGCGGCGAGGGCGGCGGAGAGTTTTTCCCCGCCGCGGCTGACGAAGCGGGGCGGTTGCTCGACGGTGAGCTCGATGTCCGCGGGGAACTCCTTGCCGGGTTTGTCGAGGCGCTCGGTGCCGCGCAGGACGCGGCCGCTCATGATGAGGGCCTTGGCCTGGGCGCGGGACTCGGCGAGGCCGCGGGCGACGAGCAACTCGTCGAGGCGGAGGCGCGGGATTCTGGATTTCGGCGTTTCGATACGCGGTGAGATGGCGGAAAGGGACGACGGAGGGGAGCGCGAAAAGCGGGGA
>JACCDX010344320.1_pt1 | contig 15195 bp, 17 predicted proteins | sample 7449681 | NCBI WGS metagenome assembly JACCDX01 (sample SAMN15323450, study PRJNA562643) | freshwater metagenome | isolation source: river surface water | place: USA:Blue River Watershed | collected 2017-08-18
ATAGAGGCTCACCATCGCGAGCGGATACTGATGATCAAAAAAAGCGCCCTCTAAGAAATTCCAGATGAAAAAGGCCGCGACGACGACCAATTTTAGACCTGATTCTATGTCCATTGAAAGAGGGGGGAGACCCTTCTTCATTTCCTAAACTCACCAGAGTTTATTTGCTTCCACCCTGTGCTGTGGTAGAGCGCGAAGAATTGGACGAGTCCTGGACTGCCTGTGTGCTCACATCCTGCTCTTCAAATGCCGTCGGATTCTCTTTCAGAACTTTCTCGATAAACCAGCGGTCGGAATTCGTGACCAACTTTAGGCTCGTAGTCTGGAATCCTTCGCGAGAATTCCGGGGGCTCATGGACAAGAGAAGAAGAGTCAGGACCGCCATGAGCAGGCCGCTGGTCCAGCAATAGTACTCACCTATTGCAATCGTAAGAGTAAAGAGAAAGAATCGGCCAAGAGTCGTTGAGGCCTGGCTACGAATGGAGATAGGAATCTCTTTGACGAACGTAATCGCAATCGCAATTCCGACCAGTAGATACCAATAAATCGGCTGGGAGTATTTTTTCAAGAGGTCAGCGATATAGACTTTCGCCCCGCCGCGCATTACGGGGGGTACACTCGGCACAGAAGGTGTCCCGACCATTTCCTACCAGGATGTGTTTAAAATAAACATATCCTGGCACCAAGCGGGTGCGATTCCACACGACGATTCTTTCTCATAAAGGTTCAGAGCGGGATATGGAACTCTGTTCCATAGAGGACGCATTCCCAGATATAACAAAAAAAGTCCAGGCGGGCTCGGGATTCCCGAAGCCTGGATGTACAGATTCAAAGGCGAGTCGTGAGGAGCGGCGAGCGGCGCGCAAAAAGAAAAAACAACGAGCGATCCACGACGTTTCTATTCCTGCGACGGCTGCCCCAGCCGCCCCTGCGCCTCTGGAACCGCAGCCGAGCGCCGACACGGATCCGGACCGCCCAGGCTTGAAACGCCTCGGTGAAGTCTCGGCGCTCATGTCCTATGACGCCGCCTTTCCGGATATCAGCGGGGTTCCTCGGAGTGTATTCCGTGTCAGTGTGACGGAAGCGACGGCGGCTCTAGAAGACGAGGATGGATCGGATGCGCCTGCGACAAAGGAGACATTCAAGATGCCGACGCTCCCGTCTTCGCGCTGCCTCTTTAGTAATCAAGGACTACCGGACTATTTTGGAAAGGGGCTAGATGATGCCGAAGAGGGGTTCGCAGATTATTCGGCGTCGGCCGATGATAATCCTGGCTATACACTTATACCACCGACGCTAGACAAGAGTTTCGAGGCTGCTGCGAATGCTGCGAAGGTGTCAAAGGTGCTCCCGGTCCCTTCCATTAATGACGCATGGAAGCCGCTGACTCCGGCAGGAGCACGCACGGCGTATTTTCAGGAATTACCAGCGCCCGGAGGTCAGATTCGCGAGCGCGTGGAACCTGAAATTCCGGAGCAGAAACAGGTCGTGGTGCCGTCACAGGCTGCCACGACGGCTGCGCCTGTTGGTGACGGAATTAGTGATGTGACGCGGGACCAACTTCTGCGCCGTATCCAGGACCTGACAGACCGGCTGAACCAGTTAGAGAAGGCCCAACAGCCGCGGAATTCGCAACAGGAGGTCCTGATTTTTGTGGGTGTTGGTCTTTTCACTCTGCTGACATTTGACATGGCAATGCGTTTTACGCATAAATAGATTTCATAGAATAAACATTAAAATAGAATCATATTGATTTTAGTTTAATGTTTATTTTAGACCAACGAGCATTTTTAGACCCGTGCGGAATTAAAATGAGCGTTCGCAGAATTCACTTTCAGTAAAATGTGCGAGATATCTATTTGTAATTCCGCACGGGTCGCCGGCAAACGCGCATTTATAATGCGCGTTGGTCTAAATGTTCGTTTGCCGGCGGCCGCTGACTCAGCGGTCTAAAATCCGCACGGGTCTATACGGGCATGCTATGAAGTTTCAACAGACTTGTAATAATTGATATAAGTTGTTTTTCAGTAGACCCTTCTGCAGTGACTCGTTGTAAATTTTTGGGGGGTTTTCTCCAAACGCCCCAATAGACTTCATCTTCAGTATCATATAATATATCACCATTCGTTATAACTCCATTTACTATCTTGAATGGTTTGACTATATCTATTTCATCACCACCTTTTAATGGAAGACTTTGTTCCTTTTTGTAATAGTCCGTTATTTTCATTTTAATGACATGCCCCCCTATAGGTTCTTCTTCGTCTGTATTTGTATTTGTATTTGTATTTTTTTCTGATGTAGTATCTCCTACAGCAGATTGAATTTTCGATACTAATTCTTTTTCAGACTTTGCTGTGAAACGTTTTTCGGTTGTCTCAGAGCCATTCTCTTTTACAGGAATTCGGACGATCGCCCAGAATTCTCCAGAGGCAGTCCTCTGAATTGTTCCGTTCACTAATTTCCCGTCTTCGTATGTGAAAACACCAGCCGGTGTAGACTTGTTCATCGGCTCAGATGTCGGCGCAGGCTTCGGTGCCGCCTTCGGCGCAGGCGCCGCCTTCGCAGCCTGCTCATACGCCTTCTTAGAGGCAGCCGCCGCTGCTGCTGCCACCTGATCCGCCTTCTGGACATCCGCCGGCGTAATTCCAGGATACTGACCGGGACGACGTGGCCATTCCATGACCGACTGCCCACCAGGGACCGCTTTCAGTGCCCCCGCGAAATTCACGAAATTCGTAATCGGTCTCGCAAAGGTGAGATGAAGCGTCTGAATTCCCAGACGAGCGGACTCTTTCAAGTCAGGAACTTCTTGCCCCGCCTGCCAGAGGGTCTGCCCTTTCGCCGTAGCCACTTTCTGAAGGCCATATGCCGATAGAGCACTAATGAACGCCGCTGATGACACCTTTTGCAGATATGAGTCTATAGCGACTTCCGTCATTACTCCTTGCTCTTAGTAAATAAAAAAGTAGCCTGGGTGACGATTCCGCAGAGTCTGGATTATTTTATAGAAAACATTCTTATCCTTCTCATATTGAGTCGCAGGCACGCGCACCGAATAGAAAAAGTGCTTACCACTCCCTTTCTCAATCACCATTACATTTGCCCCCTTCATATGGGTCGCCTCTCCAAGAACATCGTAGACCCAGAGAGTTCCCCAGACTACCTTTCCATCTTGGAATTTGCTGGCATCTATGAATTCCCCATCCTCTAGAGCCGGCGGGTTCATGGCCGCAGCCTGTTGGGCCGTTTTCTCGCGTTCCATGAATTCCCGTGTCTGTTCCAATTTCAACCGAATCGCCTCATTCTGCTTCTTTTCGACGTCCTCCTTTGTCAGATTCTCCTCAATGAAATATGCGTTCAAGGTCTCCATGAAATCCCGCACGCGCTCGCAGCGACTATCGAGAATCATCTGGGTGTCCAGGAAACAATTCGTGGAAACGAGGTCCGTTAAGAATTCCGCCAGAAGATACTGCCATGAGACTTCATCTCTGCGATGAATGAATGCCTGTTCCAGAATTTCGGGGGAGAATCCGAGGGAATTCAGATAGAGCGCCTCGTCCTCTGTGAATTTCTGTGAAATCCAGTCTTGGGCCACGCGATTCTGCTGTCCTACACTCTGGCCTGCTGCGACGCGTTGGTCCGGTATACGAATCTGATATGTCCTAGGAGGGTCCTCGTCTCGTAGTCCCGCCCCGAGAACAGGAAAAAGCGGTATATTATTTGTCTGCGCATCAAAGGAGAGAACAAAGCGATCTTTCGGCACAGCATATTCATCTTCGGCCGGCGTGTCACGATCGTTACATAGCGGTTTGTGGGGCACTGAATATCGGAAGCGGAATGCGAGCCAGAAGAGGTCGGCCTTGTCTATGCCGGTTTCGCCCTTTGTGATTGTCAGTGATAGACCTATATAGGGCTCATCAGTCCCCTGTATACCATTCCAGATGTCTGTCGCATTTCGCATAGATTTCAGTGCGTTACATTCTGTCGTTTGAAGGGTAGCAGATAGACCCATCGGCATCTTCGAGTCGATAGTAGAACCGCGAACGGCGAGGACGCGGTCCTCTTTCGCAGATGCGGCTTCGGCATTCGCCTGGGCCCTAAAGAGGCGCGGTATGGATGCCAGTGGGGTACCTGGTGGGCGAGTAAAGGGTATATTCATTTCCTCTTTGAGTTCGGCGGAAGTCACACAGACCGCCTCTATATCTGTGTGGCTAGTGAGAGGGCTAATACTATACAGAACATAGGATGGCTCCAAGAAATTCACCAGAGGCGTGCCAGGGCGCGGGCGCGGAGACCGATACGCCTCCAGTGCGAGGCCAACGCCGAAGGCCTCTGCTTCGTGTTTTACAAGCACGGCCACTTGTCTCGGATTTGCGAGAAAGAGGTCTAGAAAGACGGAAAGGAATAGGACATTTGTCCCTAAATTATCGCTGCCATCCTTTGTATTTAATGCGGGAGCATAATAGGGATAGGAGAACACAATAAAGACTCCAGGATCTATCTTGATCTGTGGAACATTTCCGCTCGTAACAACCTTGGCGGGAATGGATTCTAGGGCTTTTATGAGATTTGGAATGTTACCCCGTAAAGGAGGTATCACAACAAGAGTGCTGTCATTTGTATTTGGAGTTGTACCAGGATTCAAATGAAGGAGGGCGTGATCGCCTGTTTGCCATGAATTCCGGTCCTGTGATGTCGCAAATATCGGCGCACGCTCATTATTTTTAGCGGTTTTTATGGGTTTCCAGAGGGGGGATTTCATACGAGCATTCTCATACATTTCCCATTTTTTCATGAGTTCTCCCTTCCATGCTTTATCGTGTCGCGCATAGCGCATGCGTTTTGCATCCATTAATTCCTGAATTCCTTTCAGTGTATACTTTGCCTTTGCAGAGAGGGCATAATATTCAAGCATGACGGGCACATTAGGAGCAGTCGATTTGAGAATAGGGTTCGGATTTGGGGGTGTCACAACAGGGTTTGGTCTATATGCGACAATAGGACCACTCTTTTTACTCGATTTTGTCCCTTTTTTGAATTTAGTTCTAGGCTCGCGCGCCGTTCGCCGTTCTACATCGGCTGCCGTGACGCCTGCGGCGACCACCGCTGCCTTTGCTGCCTCCTTTGGAGAGAGGCCCTGCTGGAGCGCACCCTTTTGGGCGGCAGTCGCCGCTTTTGTGATGACTCCCTGTTTCTCGGGTTGCCCCTCGGCAGCGGCGAGTGCAGCGTCTACCTCGCCCTGGCTTGGTAGAATTTGTTCTTCTGTAGTAGGGGCGCCAGTTGATACTAGTCTTGGATCCTCTGGATTTGCCGCTGCCGCACCCCCTTGTAGTGGCTGAATGGCGGAATTCGCCACGCCCGCTGCTTGCGGCGCTAGAAGACTCTCTCCTGAATATCCTGCGGGCATTGCCCCCCCTCCCGCCATCGGCTGTATAGAGAGCCCCGCAGCACCCTGAACTTGACTTGCGAGCAGACTTTCTGAACTATATCCTGGTGGCGGTGCCCCGCTCATTCTCCTGTTATACTCAATGAATAAAGGGCAGAGGCCTAAGACGAGCCGACATTTCCTGACAGACAATGGCGTCTGAAGCAGTCGTCCAAGTGGACCCTGATCCTCAAACTCGTAAACGTAAAATCCATTGTAAACAGGAATTAATCATTAGTAGTCTACAGAAATTCTATGCTGACCGGGCGTCTGCGGGTGAGAGCACGAGCGAAATTCTGGACCTCTTGAACGGCACATCCGAGGTTTCGCTACGACTAATTGACTGGTTTGTCACGAATTATGCGAAGCAGCATAATACTTCGTATATTCTGAATAATCAGGAATTCCTGGTGTACCTCAATTACAAGTCGCAACTCAAGGCCTACTCTAAGAAACTCTTTGACCCCTTCTGTCGCCGTGAGAGAATCATGTTTCAACTTCCTGGACAGGAACCCTTCTTGACGACTGTCGGCAAACTGAATTTCTTCCGTTGGGCGATTGAGAAAGGTGTTCTTGACTATATCAAGGCGAACTTCAAGACCATTGAAAAAGAGATGAATGCGACTCAGCGGGAACTTCAGAAGTTGCGGCGTGAATCCGACAAGGCAGGCGCCAGCACTGGCTCTTCGACTGGGTCGGCCGTGACGGAGAGCACCACTACGACCAAGTCATCCACACGCCGTCGCACGCGCCTACAGGCCGCCGCTGCTGTGGCCACGACGACAAAAATCATGCAGAAGCACGATTTAGATATTCAGGTCACGTTTGATTAATGGTCACACGTTATTTTAGCGTTTGGTTGATACAATACATATAAATACAACCGAAGATGAGAAACCGAATGTAATGAGACTTTTGTTCACTGAAAGGTTTGGAGGCCACCCCGTACTTGTGAAACGCATAGATATCATCTGTGAGTTTCACAAAGAGAATGAGGCTCATAAGAATATAGGGGAGGCGCGGAAAGACGATATAGGCCAGAGTGAGGCCGAGAATGATGGCGGCGACGAGATACATCGGCTCAAACTGCAGCAAATATGTATTCACGGCGCGTTCAATCGCAACATACGTGTCCGAAAAGTCGGGTGCGGCGGCACAGACTTCCTCGACGACTGCCTCAGCCTGGGTTGCCGTCGCTGTGCCCATCGAGATAATGGGGCCATTTGCGATAATGTCAATCACGTCCGGGTTCGCGAACGGGAAAGATACGTTAAAGGGGGCTTCCATACTTCCAGAGTGTGTCTTTCTGACCACGATAGACGACCTCGGGGTTGTCAATTTTGGGCCGCATGAGTTCGTAGGCCTGTGTGAGACGCGTCGGTGCCTCGCCTTCCATAACATACGTATTGGCAAATGACCTCTCGCGAATGCGCTCGGACTCCTCTAGACCCCTGTCTGGCTGTTTGAGTTCATAGACGACGGAGCGAACTTCGCGCACCGCATTGCGCGGGTCGCGGGTCGGATCGTAGCGATCGAAATACGGGTTCAGCGCAAGACCGGGCCCGAGAGGGTCATAGGGTCGCGACTGGCGAAAATCACGGGGGTCGTTGCGGCTATTGAGCGGCTGCATATCGTCATAGGCGGCCTTCAGAGTGCGCGGAACTTTCGAGTCGCGGGGAGATGTGTCGGTACGCCCCTCTCGCTCCAGAGTTGTAGCAATATCTGTAATCGCGCGCCCAGCATCATTTTCCACCTTTTGGAGCGCCGCGCGAATTTCGCCGAGGCCCACATTTCCTCTGGGGAAAGCCGCGAGCACACGGGCCTCTTCGGCAGTTCGCGGAGAATTGGCGGTGGCGAAAAGAATTCCGCCAGAGACGTCTGGGCGATAGAATTCCTCCTGTTGGCGTGGAACGGCGGCGTTCCAGGATTCTATGAGACGGCTATTCGTGGTGTCCTGAGTGAACCCCTCTTTTCGCACACGGAGTTGGAAATTCTCGGCAGGAATCCGGAGAGGACCCATAAAGAGTGGCATTTCGCGTGTTTGGGAGACTTCTCCGTAACCCAGTAATTCCATTCTCGCTCCTGCTCCTAGTTGACTTTAAGAGTTACACTCTTGTTCTTTAGTTGGGTAAGACCCTATGTTTGTTATTCCTATTCTAGAACGAACCCTACAGCAGCGAGAGGTATACACGTTGAAACAATTCTGGATGCTTCTAGAGAGGAATGGAACTCATCTGATAGAGGTGGCCGACGCCGCGGGGGCGCGGGAATTCGCAGAGACGAATGGGCTGGAAATTCTGCGAGAGCGGCTCTGGGCTGACTGCCTCTTTTTGGAAATTCGGCAGACACCCTCTCTGGCGGAATTCTATACGTGGGATGAGACTCCACCTGGAACTCAGCCGATGCGCGAAGTCTGGCGGCCGTTTCTCTGGGCCAGCACAGACAACATAGAGGATCCGCTCGGAATTCACAGGCCGTTGTATGAGATTGAATTGGCGGCGGGCCACTCCGCTGGGTCTATTTTGGCGACCCTCTCCACTGGAGGGTCTGGATAACCCCCTGGAAATCCGAGGTCTAAGACCTGATCACATAGTTATACTAGATCAGTATGAGCGGGGCGCGCCATAAGACCCTGCGCAGGAATTCAGGGACGGCGGCCGACATGCCCGCGACAGATTATTCAGTGAATCCGGCCCTAGAGAGTATCTTAAATGTGGATGCGAGTATGGCCTATAAGAAGCCGTGGCATCGTCTTGAGCGCGGCCTGCGACTGAATCGTCTACGCGCCTTTGTAGAATCCCTGGCTACCCAACGCGGTTTCAAGGATACAGAACAGGCTGCGCTCCTGACCCTTCTGACGCGTGCTCTAGACCGAAAGGTGCTGAATTCCAAGTCGGCCGTCACGTATGACCCTGAGCGCGAACAGATTACGGAGATCAAGCCACTTGTCATGCACCAGAATGCGGCTGGCGAAGTCCTCTTTCAGATTCTGGAGCGTCGTAATGCTGTCACCTTTCGGCGCAAGGGCGCTAGCGCTAATACAAATGCGACAACCACGGCTGCCGCAACACAGGAGGAGGCCTAGAGTTTTATCACCACTCTAAAGTAAGATGAGCCTCCAGGATGTTGTAGATATTTACGAATCTCAGGATACTCTCTGTCCGTGTTCTTCCAATGAAGATCTGCGCACAGAGTGGTGTGGCGGTGTCGATGCTGTTATGCCCTGGGATGAAATTGACTCGAACGAACATGGTAGTATCAAATCCTACCAGGCTCTTATTGAATCGGTGCTAACAGAATTCATGACCGCCGCAACGACTTCGCGTTTCGCCACGGCGACCCCAGAGGAGCGCGCTGCGAATGTGGAACGGCTCATGAGTATTCCGCAGATTCCGCAGCGCACGGCGGAGTGGTATGCGCAGGCGAAGCAGGTCCTAACGGCCTCGGAATTCTCGGTAATTCTGGGCACACCCCGTGCCGTGGGCACACTTGTTCTCTCAAAAGTGGAGCCGCCGCCAGAGGTGCCTATGGCCCCGCGCCTAGCCGTCTCCACTACAGAAATGACGGCGATGGATTGGGGTGTGCGTTTTGAACCGATTGTGAAACAGATTCTGACGCACAAGTGGGGCGCCGAAATCGTGGAATCCGGTCGGCTCATGCATCCCACAGACCCTCATTTGGCCGCGAGCCCTGATGGGTTGATTCTGAAAGCGGCTGACCCTGAGCGTGTGGGTCGCCTCGTGGAGATCAAATGCCCTATTCGACGTGAGGTGACGGGGCAGATCCCTTTTGAATATTGGTGTCAGATGCAGATTCAGATGGAGGTGTGTGATATTGACGAATGCGAATATGTGGAAGTGAAGATCAATTCCGGATACAAGGACAAGAAAATGTGCGAGGACGACCAAAAAGAGGGGACGCAGCGTCACCTCTACTCGGGCGAAATGTGGCTACTCCAGGAGCCTGATACTCTAGAGTTGAAATATGCCTATACGGCCCTAGAACGAAAGGACCTGGAAAGGACCGGTTGGAATGTGGTAGAGGTGATTCCGTGGAATCTTGATGGTCTCTATACCCAGGTTGTCGTGCGCGATCGCGCCTGGTTCGCCGGGACAGCCGAGGCGCGTGCGGCCTTCTGGGCAAAGGTGGATGAGGCACGTGCCGGCATCTTTGTGCTGCCGGCCTCGTCGCGGCCCGCCAGAGCGAAGGTAACCGCCGCCCCTGTCGTCAATGTTTGTAAGATTGAAGATTAGAGCCTGGAGCCCATCGTTTCGCGTAAGAGGATCCGACGCAGCAGGCCACGCAGAAATGCTCTGCGTTCCCGCCAACGCCGCTGGAATTTGATAAACTGCCGTGTAATATCTATGAGTGGGGAATGATTCCCTTCGCGATAGATATCTAGGCGATATAGTTTGAATGTAATCGCCTCTTTCAGACGCAAAAAGAGCGGGGGCGTTCCCGCGGGATACCCTATGATGCCCCCTCCAGCAAACTGAAGTTCAATCGTAAACATCCTATGGAGAATCTCAACATTAACATGTCGCTCCGAAACATTCATTCGGGCGCGCGCCGTTGCTTCTCAGACATCCAGAGAAGGCTATAGGCTCCTCCTTGTATTGACGCAGGACGAGGTCGTGGAGAGGCGCAGAGCAGGAGTCGGGGACTCCGCGCTTGTAATTATTCGTCATCTGGCGATAATTTCCTGTCATCTCAGTCCGCTTCTGGAAATCGGCATCATAGCATGCTGCGCTCGTGAGCGAGGGTTTCGTGTAGTTGTCCTCTGTTGTTAAATGGTCCGCCAGGAGCGTGTAGGACTTGCGCATCTCTTTGAGGGACGCATTTGCAGGTGAAAGTGTACCCATAGCCTCACCCACAGGCTTCGCTTCGGGCTTTACAGGGGCGGCAGACATCGTCTGGAAAGGTTCCAGGCGCTCTAGACGAGGGCGAACGATCGGATTCGCACCAATATAGTTCTTGTTTCGGTAGGCGAGGGCTAACAGAAGAACGATGGGGGTCCAAACATATAGGAATGTTTTAACCTCTTTCGTGAGCATCATCTATTTACCTGCGGGACTTTTTGCGTCTGCCACCACCTGCCTGAGCCGCACCTCCAGCGGATTCAGAGGCATACGTTTTATATGCCAGTATACTGAATATTATATTTAAACAAATACTTGATAGACGAAATATAAAACTTGAGTAAATACTAAGTTCGAAGTTTCCAGTTATTGTAGTTTTTGTTCCACTCTTTCCATCAATCATAGTAGGTGTTGAAGTTTCCTTAACAATATTTTTTCTATCGAATGTAGCAAAACTATAAATACTAAATCCTAAACCTACAACATAGAGTAATGCCAATACAAGATATCCATTAACACCAAATAAAGAATTAAATAGTTTTAATCCCAACCAATAGAACAAATAACTTAATAGGAAACTTAACAAAAGGGTTAATAAAAACATAAATTTCGAAAAACCTACAAAAAGTTTTCCATATGAAATCTCGCCGTAGTCAGTTGTAACCTCTTTTATTGTATTCCCGCTCGTATCGGTATAAATCTTCGTAGTGACCGCATTTCCAGAGGGGTCAGTTGTCTTCGTGACAACAGGTTCTGTAGCCATCTACTTATTACTTTGCATATCTTTCTGTCCAGCGCCGGGCCTCCGCTTCATACGCGGCCCGGTCCGTCTTGAGTTGCCGCGCAATATCAGGCATGAAAGGGTCATCTGGATTTGGGTCTGTCAGGAGGGAACTGATACTTAAGAGGATTTTCGCGATCGTGAGTACGGGCGACCACTGATGCTTCAGAATATCAAGGCAAATGAGACCCGTACTATTGATATTTGGATGGTAGATGCGCGTTTTGAACCGCACAACCGGCGGCGAGAACGGATACTCGGCCGGGAACTGGATGGACATTTCAAACACACCACCTTGATACGGCGAATCGGCCGGGCCCTGGATAGTGCCCTCCCATTCAAAGAGGTTTCCGTCAGAAATAGGGGCCGCCTGGCAGCCAGCGGGCGGATCTCTGCGGAGGTCTAGGAGTTCCCGTTCTATACGACGTTTTGCCGCGGCCATTTGCTGTCGCGGCAGGCGAAATTTCGGCGGTTAGCGCACCGCGCCAACGAAAAATCGCAGGCCACACTAAGAGAGATGTTGAATCGTCTGGCCCTTTCATTCTTTGCAGAATTCCTTGGAACTTTCCTTCTTGTTTTGGCGACGATCATGACAACGAACCCTCTCGCTGTCGGCGGCACTCTAGCGTTCATTATGTTTTTTGGAATGTCTATTAGCGGCGCGCACGTAAATCCGGCCATAAGTCTCATAAAATATCTCGGAGGGAAATTAAATTCCAAGCAACTCACTGGCTATGTGGCATCCCAACTCGCCGGCGCCGTCTCGGCGTTGTATATCATCAAGTTTTTCGCCTAAGGGCTATATCGCCTAAGGCGATACTGAAAAAATCATATAAGGTCCCGATGCCCCCAATCGTCGCTACTCTTGCGACGAATCAATCCATCCCTGATTTGCGGATTTTTCTGAAAACACTGCAACTCTGGAATTCTACAAAGCCCCCTACCATTTACATGTTCGGCGACAAAGAGGCAATTGACGCAACCTATAAAATCGGCTATAGGGGTCGCCTCATCTTTAAAGAATGTTTGAATGGCTACACGCAACGAACGCGTCAGGTCATGGAACGCCTTTCTGGGACCTATGGTTCTCTCTGGGCACAATTCATGGCCGAGAAGATTGCGCTCCTAGAGTGGGTCTTTGAAGCAGAGCCGGCTGCGGCGGCAAAGGATGGCGTCTTCTTTTTTGACGCGGATATTGCGTTTTTCGGGCCGTTGCCTGAGGTCCCCGCAGACGCGGCCGTTGCTCTGAGCCCCCATATGATTCGAGAGGGGGACGAGGCCAAGTATGGCGCATATAATGGCGGATTTCTTTGGGTGCGCGATCCGGCGGCTCTGACGGCCTGGCGCGGCGCATGCGAGGCGTCCCGCTTTTACGAACAGGCGGCTCTGGAGGTATTTAATGGTCCGGAATGGTCGGGTCGCGTTCACAAATTCCCGATTCAATGTAATTACGGCTGGTGGCGTCTCTGGCAGGCGCCTGTGGCGGCTGCGGAGCGTATGAAAGGGTGGGGAATTCGCCGTGACCAGGAGCATTCTGGAATTCTCGTGGAGGGTGCGCCACTTCTCTCTGTTCATACGCACTGGGGCCAGCCCCAGCCAGAGGATGTCATGGCCTTTAACAAATTCGTGACAGGATGGCTCACGAAACTGGCAGGTGGTCACGGGCCGGCCAAGGCCCTTTTGCGAATTCTTTCCGCGCAATAAAAATGAATTCGCCCGTGGCGAGGGTTACAAGCAGAGTTGGAAATGACAAGTTTATTTGGCCGTCTTCATACGAACACAGGTACAAAGGCCCCCGAAGAGAAGTTCTTCGAGGCCTTTGCGCCAGAGATGGATGGCGATACGCCGAGTGATAAGCCAGGCGGTAAACCATACGGCGAATCAGCCACTTGCCCCAAATGCGGCACGGAGCGAGAGGACTGGCAATATGAGGAATATGGCGTCTGTACAAAATGCGGTGACATCCAGGAGCGCGCCATTGACACAGGGGCCGAGTATCGTTTCTTCGGCATGGAGGACCGCGGCGCGACGGACCCATGTCGCGTCGGCGCACCGATGGATACCCGCTTCCCGACATCCACTCTCGGCACTATGATTCTCTCCTACGCCCACGGCGGCAATGCGTCCACGCGCATGGCGATGGCCCGGGTGCGCCGCTATCACGCCTGGAACCTCCTTCCCTATCGAGAGCGGTCTCTTCTTCAGGTCTTTGAGCAGTTCGCCCTCACGGCCACGAATAATGGCTTTGACCAACGCACTATCGACCATGCGAAGGATCTCTATGTGAAACTGGTCGCCCATTGCGATCGCCGCGGCCTCTCTCGTACATCCGTCGTCGCCTCTTGCCTCTATTCGGCCCTCAAGTCTGTGAACCAGCCGCGCAAGCCGAAAGAGATTGCCGACATGTTCCATCTGAGTATCGCACAATTCACAAAGTCCTTGAAGTATTTCCAAGAGATTCTCTGTATGGCAAATCAGCGCGGTCTACTCACCTCTACGGCTGCGCCGGCGACTCTGCCCTCTACGCGCGCGAGCAACTATGTCAAGAACCCTCTCAGTAAACTGCCGATCACACGCAAGGCCTATCTCGTCCTGGCAGACGTCGCGACGGATCTGGCCGACAAAGTGGAGGATCTGGAGTTGTGTCCCGAAAATATGCCGCCGTCTCTTGCAGCCGGCGTCCTGTCCCTTGTTCTCCACCAGGCGGGGATCCGCGATATTCCGAACGAGCGCGTGGCGTCTGTCTGCGGTGTCAGCGAGGGAACGCTCACCAAGTGCCTCAAGAAGTTGGAGGGGGCGCTGAAGAAGGGCTATATCGCTATGCCCGCGGACCTGGGTGAGAAAATGAGAGATTAGTCTCTGACAGGATTAGGAATGGGTGCCGCCCCGAGTAAAGGAGCGGAACCACGAGTCGTCTTAGATTTTATTTTACGTGAAATGTTCAGTCGCGCCGATTTGACGGACATCTACTCTCTGGCCGATCCGAACAAATGTAGCAAATACATTGTGATTGCATCGGATGCTCTGGAGAAGATGTTCGTCAAAATAAATCTCTATCCGAACAAGGCCAAGGATGGAACTCTCTACTTTCAGAGTGTGGACGGACTCACAAAAGGGACCTCTGGGGCCGCAAAAGAGATTCGTGGACTCCAGCGCAAATACTGCCTGGAACTCGCCTTCTTTTTCATCCGTATTTTCCAGACATTTGCCGCGCTGACCCTGAGTGTCTTTGACACCGAACTGCCGATTGTGGACCCTGTGGAGGAGGCGCCTGCGGCAGGCCCTCAGCGTCGCGCGACCTTCATAGAGCCTGGGGCCTTCTTGGGGCTCGCCCAGAAACCTGGGGCCAGTCGCGGCTGGTTCGGGCAGGGCGGTGTCCTATTTGATCGTGGAGGCAGCGGTGCGCCAACAAAGGGGTCTTTCCAAATTCGTGACCCAAGCCAGAGTACATATGTTCAAACACCCTATTCCCTATTGAATTATTATTTGAATCCTCCTGTCGCGGGCAGACAAGATATGAAAGGTTCCATGCGTTTTAGTGGTTTTGATACTATGACAATTTCCCAAAGCAGTCTTTATACATTTACACCTTCCAACTTGGCTGATGATCGTCTTTCCAGACCACGGGAAGCAATGAAACCGCGTGTATCTTATATGTTTGACCGAGGGGGGAATAGTCGCGGTGCGAATGTAATTCAGGCAACTCTGGAAATTATTCAGAGCGGCGGGTATCAAATTATACTAAGTGATTTTGCAATCGATAATCAGTCTCAGCCGAAAGTTGTGGCGAAAAAGGCATTTTTGGCGGAAGTCCAAGATGAAATTCTATATGTAGGCGATGAATATCCGAGTGCGCGTCGTAAAGCGTTGCCCTATCTTCTACAGGCAATGTTTGAACGAGCCGTTGTAGAGGCTTTGGGCGAGCCCCCCTTTTCCGTGGTGAAATTCTTGCGCAAAATGCGCTACGTTGGTGATTCCACGACGAACCCTCTCCAAATCTCAGGCACGAACATTTGGATTCGTCCTGGCCAGGAGGGGGCGTCACGTGTTGCTATTGTCTATAGAGATTCTATTGTTTTGCCTGGAGATTCTAAGAAAACGAATGTGGCCGTTCAAGCAGAATTGGA
>JACCDX010945745.1_pt1 | contig 15195 bp, 11 predicted proteins | sample 7449681 | NCBI WGS metagenome assembly JACCDX01 (sample SAMN15323450, study PRJNA562643) | freshwater metagenome | isolation source: river surface water | place: USA:Blue River Watershed | collected 2017-08-18
AATCGCACTTCTCGGCGCCACCGGCAATGCCCACCACGCGACAACCCCGCGCTTTGGCCAAAGCGCCGTAAGCGCTGCCCACTGCGCCACTGGCCGCGCTCACCGTGACCGTCTCGCCCGCCTGAGGGGCGATGATCTTGACCAAGCCGTACCAAGCGGTCACCCCCGGCATGCCCACCGCGCCCAAATAGTGCGAGATCGGAATCTGGCGCGTGTCGACCTTGCGCAGCATGCCGGGAATCGTGGCGTCGACCACGCTGTATTCCTGCCAGCCCCCCATGCCCACGACCGCGTCGCCCACGCTGAACTTGGGATGGCGGGAAGCCACCACCTCGCCCACCGTGCCGCCAATCATGACTTCATCGAGCGGCTGCGGCTGGGCGTAGCTCTTGCTCTCGTTCATGCGCCCGCGCATGTACGGATCCAAGCTCAAATAGTGGTGGCGCACGCATACCTGCCCCTCCTGCAACTCGGGCACAGGCACTTCTTGCAAGCGAAAATTCGCCGCTGTGGCCTCGCCTTGCGGGCGGCTGGCGAGCACGATCTGGCGGTTGAGGGTGGTCATGGGGAGTCTCCGGTAGGTTGAGGCGACAGCGGCGCCGATCTTAAAACGCGTCGGGGTGAAGGTCGGCACAAGTCGTGTCGCGCGTGCGCACCACTTGCAGCCAGGCCTCGATTTTGGGCAATTCGTAACGGAAAAAGTACCGGCATGCGGCAGCTCGACCGCTCGCGGGTAAAGCGGGGGATTCGGTATCCGCCAAGACCACATCGAGCCAGATCCAGGCCAGCACGGCGTGTCCAAAGGCTTGCATGTAGGGTACGGCGTTGGCGAGTGCGGCGGTGGGGTTGGCGTCTTGCCAGGCGGCCTCGGTCGCCGCCAACACGCGCTGCCACGCCTGTTGCAGCTGCGTGGCCTCGGCCGACCAAGTCGTCTGGCCGGCGCGCGCCACGGTGGCGGCCACACGCGTTTGCAAGGCCAACAAAGCGCGCCCCCCCTGCTGGCGCACCTTGCGACCGAGCAGATCGAGCGCCTGAATGCCGTGGGTTCCCTCGTGAATCATGTTCAAGCGGTTGTCGCGCCAGTATTGCTCGACCGGAAAATCGCGTGTGTAGCCGTAGCCCCCATGGACTTGAATGGCCAGGCTGTTGGCCTCTAGGCACCACTCGCTGGGCCAACTCTTGGCGATGGGGGTGAGAATTTCGAGGAGGTCATGCGCCTCCTCGGCCGACTCGGCCGCGCCCGTGCGCTGCTCGTCCACTAGGCGGGCGCAGTAGAGCGCAAGGGCAAGTGCGCCCTCGGCATAGGCTTTCTGCGCGAGCAACATGCGCTTGACATCGGCATGCGCGATGATGGGCGACGGCGGCGCCAGCGGATCTTTTTGCCCGATGGGTCGGCCCTGGGGGCGTTGGCGGGCGTAGTCAAGGCTCGCCTCGTAGCCCGCCATGCCCAGCATGGTGGCCGCCATACCCACCGCGATGCGCGCCTCATTCATCATGTGGAACATGCAGGCGAGCCCCTGACCCGGCGCGCCCACCCGATAGGCCAGCGCGCCGGCAGCGCCGCGCACGGGGTACTTGCCCTCACCAAAATTGAGCAAGGTGTTGGTGGTGCCGCGCCAGCCGCATTTGTGGTTCAAGCCGGCCAAGGCCACGTCGTTGCGCTCACCGTTTAACTCGCCGTTGGCGTCGACCCCATGCTTGGGCACGATAAAGAGCGAAATGCCGCCCACCCCCGGTGGTAGCCGCCCCTGTGCATCGGGAATTTTGGCCAGCACCAGGTGAATGATGTTCTCACTCAGTTCATGTTCGCCCGCGGAAATCCACATCTTGTGGCCAAACAAACGGTAGCGAGGCCCCAGGGGGTCAGCCTCGTGATCGGGGCCGTCGGGCTCGGCGCGGGAGAGGATATCCCCCAAGGAGGAACCCGCCTGAGGCTCTGAGAGGCACATCGTGCCACTAAAGCGCCCGCTGAACTCGGCGCGGGCGAAGACTTCGCGCTGGCGCGGTGTGCCGTGCGCCATGAGCAAATTGGCGTTGCCCGTGGTGAGCAGGCCAAAGCCAATGCTCACCGAGGCCTTGGCAAAAAAGGCGTTGCCCGCGGCCTCCACGGTATAGGGCAGCTGCATGCCGCCCCAGGCCTCGTCTTGTGAGGCGGCCAACATGCCCGATTCGGCATAGGCTCGGTAAGCCTCGTGGGTGGCCTCGGGCAGGATGACGCGCTCGCCGTCAAAACGGGGCTCTTGCGTGTCGACCAGGCGATTGAACGGCGCAAATTTTTCGCGGGCGATGCGCTCGCAGGTGTCGAGCACAGCCTCGAAAGTCTCGCGCGAATGTTCCGCGTAGCGCGCACGGCTGGCGAGTGCGCTCACCTCGAGCCAGTCGTGGAGCAAAAAATCCAGCGTGTTGCGAAAACCCATGGTCATCTCGCCTGCTGGGTGAGCGCGCCGCTGGGCTTAATTGATTTCAAACTCGACCACGCGTACGCCTGTGCGTGCCTCGCGATCTTCGATGCTCATGGTCAGCTTATGCTTGCCTTTGGGCAAGGCCGCTTGCGGGACTTGAATGCCTTTGTCGGTGATGGAAGCGACCTTGGTGATGCGATTGGTGATATCGATTTGAAACCCGCCGTACAGCACTTTGAAGGTGTCGGGGCGAATGGACGCACCCACCGGGCTGTTAAAGCGCAGTTCAATGGCCGTGGGGGTGTTGACAGGGCCAGGTAATTGGGGCGAGAGCAGTTCGATTTGCGGGGCTTCTCGCGCCGGGACGCTGCGCGGCGTAAACGCCGGCGCGGGAGCCCGCGAGGAAGCCTCTGTTTCTTCTGGCGACACCAGCCAAACGGGCTGTGCCGTGGCGTGAGCCCAGGACAACACGCAAGTCACTGCCGCGACCGCCACGCCATTTCGAAGCATTCTGTTCATCCAAAATCTCCTCGAGCGAACCATCGCTCACACTGGGTTGGGCGATTTTGTCATGAATTTTGGAAATCAACCGGCCGTGTTCTCCGAGACCTTGGTGAGGGCATCCCGCTGCGCGGGGGGCAACAAGGCCATGAGTTCGGCCAAAGAGTTGACCCCCATTTTCTCCATCACGCGCGCACGGTGCAGTTTGATGGTGGCACTCGCGGCGCCATCAAAACGGGAGATTTGCTGGTTGGAATACCCCATGAGCATCCAGTGACAGATCTCGCGCTCGCGGGGGGTGAGGCGCTGGAGCAATTCTTCGGCTTGCCGCGATCGCTCCTGCTGCGCGAGCCGCTGCTGCCGCACCTCCACCGCGTGGGCCACCGCCCGCAAGAGGCTGGGGCCGTCAAAGGGTTTGAGCAAAAAGTCCACCGCGCCGTTTTTCATGGCCTGGATGATTTCGTCGGGTCGACTGTCGCCGCTGATGAACACAATCGAGGCCAAACTGCCCCGCACCTGCAGTTGGCCTTGTAAATCCACCCCAGAGCGCCCGGGCATGCGCATGTCACTGAGCACCACATCCACCGGGTCGCTGCCCAGCGCGTCCGCCAAAAAACGTTCGGTGGACTCATACACCAAGGTTTGGTAGCCCTCATGGCGCAAGAGCTTGTCCAGACTGCGGCGCACGGCGGCGTCATCATCGATGATGGCGACCCAACCCAAACTGGGCGACACCCGCGTGGTCGATGTCATGACGTGATGGGCCAACCACTGGCGAGAAAAAGACCGGCGACCACGATGATCGCCAGGAACAGCCAAGGCCAAACCGAGCCTTTGCGCCGACTGCCCGTGACCGTGGGGCTGCCCGGCTCAAACTCTTGCGCCAGCATTTGGGCCTTTTGATCCTGGGCGATGATGCGATCCATGGCTTGCATGGCCACCTCTTCAGGCTCCGGCAGCGAGCCCACACGGGGACGTTCGGCGTCTTGATGCGTGGCCAGGGGAGGCGGAGCCGCGCCCAAGATCACCATCAGGCGTTTGTACGCCTGCCGTTTGATGGCGGCGGAATAAAAAAGGGACTCCCCGCCTTGCATCAGTTGCCGAACTTGGTCAACCGATAGGCAGGCCATTCGGGCCAAGCGGGCCTCGTCCAAACCTGCGGCTTGCACCCGTGCGCACAACGCTTGCGGGTCGCAATCGTCATACTCACGAGCGGAAACTGCGGGATCGATTTCGGCCGAACGCATCAAGGGAGTCCCATGGAGACCTGAAAGAACACCTGATTCTTATTGAATCGCCGATATCGTCAATACGCCTGTCGGTGTATTTCCAGGGGCTTTAAGGGCCAAAAGGAATCCTTAGGAATTCGTTTCCATCCGCCGTCGATGACGCGAGCGCTGCCTTGGGGGTTCGGATGTGGGGAGGGGTGATCTTTTTTTAACGCCCCTCACCTCACGGCTAAATCCATTCATGCAACTGAGCGCGCCCGAGGTGCAACTCCACAAAATCAGCCAAGCCCTCAAAAACCTGATCCAGCGTGGGGGCGGATTGACCAAAGAGCGCGTGCAGGACGGCGGGGGACTCGAAGAGCCCGTGGAGGTAACAGCCGAGCACATTGCCCGCCGGGTTCTGCCAAGCCAAGCCGGGGATCACCTCGCGCAGGCGCTCTCCCGCTGCGGCCATGGCGGCATGCTCGGCGGTTTGCCCGTGGTGTATTTCATAGCCTTCGACAACTGTGCCGGAGAGGGCACCCCAGCCCCCCGCCAGTTCACCAAAACGCACCTGGGTGCGGCGCACGGTTTTGTCCTTGTCGAACACGGTGACCAAGGGCAGTAAGCCCAGGCCTGGGGCGTTGCCATCAATGCCGTGGGGATCGATGAGGGCTTCGCCCAGAACCTGCAAGCCTCCACAAATGCCCAACACCCGACCACCACGTCGGGCATGCGCGACCACCGTCTGATCCAAACCCTGCGAACGCAACCAGTCCAAGTCGGCCGCGGTAGATTTGGAGCCCGGGAGCACCAACCAGTCGGCCCCCACGCAGTCAGCCGGGTTGCGCGCCCACACCAAGCGCAGGCCGGGAATGTTGCGCAGTGCTTGAAATTCGTCCAAGTTGCTGATGTGGGGCCAGGCCACCACGGCCACCGTGCATTGCACAACACCAGCGCTTCGGGTGCGCGCATCGAAGACACCATCTTCCTCGGGCAAACCGTGTTGCCACCACATGGGCAAGGTGCCCACCACAGGGACTTGGGTCAACTCTTGGAGCATCTCGGGGCCGGGCGCGAGCAAGCTCGCATCGCCGCGAAACTTGTTGAGCACAAAGCCCTTGATCAAGGCGCGCTCCTCAGGTGGCAATAAAGCCCAAGTGCCATAGAGATGGGCGAACGCGCCCCCGCGATCAATGTCGGTCACGAGTAAGCAATTGGCTTGTGCATGCAAGGCCACGCGCATGTTGACAATGTCGCTGTCATGTAAGTTGATCTCCGCCGGCGAGCCTGCCCCTTCGATCACCACCACATCGTTTTCCGCACGCAAGGCATCCAACGCTTGGGCGATGAAAGGCCATACCCGCGCGCTGCGCTCACGCCAAGGTGTGGCACTGAGCACCGAGTCGACTGTGCCCATCAAGACCACTTGGCTGCGGGTATCGGCCTCCGGCTTGAGCAAGACGGGATTCATGCGCACATCGGGGCGAGCTCTGGCGGCCAAGGCTTGAAAATATTGAGCCGAGCCAATTTCACCCCCAGCGCCCTGATCCGCCTCGACCACGCGCGCGTTGTTGCTCATGTTCTGCGCCTTGAAGGGCGCCACCTTGAGCCCTTGGCGGGCGTAGTAGCGACACAAGGCTGTGGCGAGCCAACTCTTGCCCGCACCACTGGTGGTCCCTAAAACCATCACGCATCGGGCGGTCATGGCAAAGCTCGCATCTTGGACATTCAAAGTGGAAGAGACACCAGCCGCCCCGCAATGGCGTGAATGGCGATGCGATGCTCAAACACCGACTCCAGGCAGCGGTGGGTGGCGGCATCCGCACAAGCCGCGTGGTGCAGCACCCTGCCCTGTTGCAAGATGAGCATTTCATCGGCCTGCAATGCCGTGGAGATTTCATGCAAAACGCTCACCACCGTGCATCCCTGGGCCGTGAGTGCGCGCACCAAGGCCATCCAATCCGACTGGAAGGGCGGATCCAAATTGGCCAAGGGTTCGTCCATCAAGATCACCTGCGCCTGCACAGCCAGCGCGCGTGCGAGCAGCACGCGTTGACGCTCGCCACCGGAGAGTGCGCCCAAGCGGCGGTCACGCCAAGCCCAAGCTTGTGTTTGCGTCAATGCCTCTCGCACCACGGCATGGTCTTGTTCCGAAGGGGGCTGCAACCACGCGAGGTGGGGTAAGCGCCCGAGCATGGCCACGTCATACACCGTGAGCTCGTCCATCGCCGGCTCGCCCTGACCGAGCCAAGCGAGCGCGCGAGCCCGCTCCTGGCGCGGCCAGTCCTCCAGCGCTCGGCCCAGGAGCTGAACCGGGCCGCTAGCCGGCAGCAGTCCCGCCATGGCTTTGAGCAAGGTCGATTTGCCCGCGCCATTGGGCCCCACCACGCTGGTCCACACCCCCGCACGCAATTGCAGGGTGATGTCCTTGAGGACCGGAGCGCCCCCCAGCGCCGCGTTCAATCCTGTCAACGTCATGGCATGCACCGGCATCACAGACCTCCGGTTGCCGTTGGGGCTGAGCGGCGGTGCATCAGCCACAACAAATAACCGCCGCCCAATAAGGCCGTGAGCACGCCCACTGGCAGCTCTTGGGGCGCGATGAGGGCTCGCGCCAGGATATCGGCCGCCACGAGCAAAACACCGCCCATCCCACTGGCGAGCCAGACTTGCTCGCGGTAGGAGACTTGAACCACGGCGCGTACGAGGTGCGGCGCGGCCAAGCCCACAAACGCGATCAAACCCGTCTGGGCCACGGCCGTGGCGGTCGCCAGGGCCAAAACCCCCACCAAGGCCGCACGCAAGGGCGCAAGCGGCAGCCCGAGGCTCAATGCCGTGTTCTCGCCCAGACTCAAGCCGTCGAGCACACGCGCCAAGAGCCAGGCCAGAACGCAGAGCAAGAGCCAGATCACGGCCATCAAGCCCCAGGCATTCCAACTGATGAATGCCGTGGACCCGAGCAAAAAGGCTTGCATGGCTTGGAGCGAATCGGGCGAATACAACATGATGAGCGAGGTGGCCGCCCCCAGCACCACCCCCACAATGACCCCGGCGAGCAGCAGTCGCAAGGTATGCGCCACGCCTTTGGCCAACGTGAGCGTGAGCAACACGGCCCCCACCGCGCCCACGAACGCCGCGCCCGTGAGTCCCAATCGAATGCCCCAATGTCCGGTGAACAAACTGCCAGCCACACGCGCGCCCAGCCCCGCTTCGCCGAACAGGGCGGGCAAGCCGCCCAACACGGCCAGTGCCAGCGCCACACCCAGCGAAGCGCCAGAGGCACTGCCCAGCAAATAGGGATCTGCCAAGGGATTGCGAAACAGCCCCTGCGCCACGACGCCCGCGAGGCCCAACAAAGCCCCCGCTGTCCAGGCGCCCAGCGTGCGCGGCAAGCGAATGTCCATCACGATTTGCCAGGCATAGGCCCGCTCGGGCGCGGCGCTCGTGGAGTCCCACAGCGTGAGCAGCAAATTCTCAAAGCCCGCGCTGCCCACGCAAACGCCCAAAGCCCAGAGCGACACACTCAGCAACAGCAAAACCGTCGCCAGTCGTGGTGTCGGGCGTGCGCTCATGGCTTGGCTCCCGCTGGCAGGGGCCCGCTTCCTTGTTTGGGCGCCTGGTCTGCCAGACATCGCGCCATCAAGCGCGCGGCCTCGGCCATGCGAGGGCCCGCGCGCACGAGCACATCGCCTTCGGCGGCGGTGAACACACACACCCGACCCTCTCGAATCGCCCGGATCCCCGACCAGCCTGGGCGTTGCGCGAGCTCCGCCAGCGGGCGCTCGCCCATCAGGATCACATCCGGATTGGCGCGCACCACCCACTCTGGATTGACTTTGGGAAAAGGCCCCAAACGAGCGGGCAAGATGTTGTGCACGCCCAATCGGGCCAGCGTCTCGCCCATGAAGCTGCTCTCCCCTGCACCATAGGGGCCGCGGTTGACTTCAAAATAAACGCGTGTGGTGCGCACGTGCTCGGGCAGGCTTTGGGCGGCAGCCTTTACCCCCGCATCGATTTGACGCCAGAGCCGCTGCGCATCTGGGATACCCAAGACCTGACCTATCCGATCGACAACCCGTTGAACATCGGCATGGGTTTTGGGTTCGAACGCCAAAACCGGAATGCCCAAACTGGCCAGACGCTCCACGGCACGGGTCGAGCTTGCGGCCAAGACCAAATCGGGCCGCAGGGCCACGATGGCCTCGATATTGGGGTCCAGACCGCCTCCCACGCGGGGGAGACGTTGCAGGCTGGCAGGCCAAGTCGAGTAGCGATCCACCCCGACCAAGCGATGGCACTGCTCGAGCTCACAAATCGTCTCTGTGAGGGAAGGCAGGATGCTCACAATGCGTTGGGGCGGTTGGGCCAATTCCAGCGTGCGCCCCAAATCATCCTGCACGGTCAGGGCCCAAGCGGATCCCCAACCGCAACAGACCGCAGCGATCCAAGCGCGCCAGTTCACGTCGCCCCCACTGAGAACCCTTGACGCTGCGCCCAATGCGCCATGATGCGTTGGAGTTGGGCGAAACCATCGGTCAACGCTGCCGGGCCAGGCTGCAAGATGTCACAAGATTTGATTTCAAACAAAGCGCCCTCGCGTACCGCAGCGATGGACTGCCAGCCAGGACGCGCGGCCACTTTTTCAGGGCGGAATTTTTTGCCACACCAACTCCCAATGATGATGTCCGGATTACGCCGGATCACTTCACCCGGGTCTGCGATGATGCGGTCTCGCCCCAGGCTGGCTGAGGCGAGTTCGGGAAAACAATCGTCGCCGCCAGCAATGCCCATGAGTTGCGAGACCCAACGGATGGCGCTGATGGCAGGTTCATCCCATTCTTCAAAATACACGCGCGGCCTGCGCGGCCACGCGGCGGTGGCACGCTCTGCGGCCAATAGATTGGCGCGAATGCCATCCATCCACGGGGTGGCCTGCGCGACGCACCCCACGGCGGCGGCGATCTGCTGCAAAACCGAAAAAATCTCACCCACGCTGCGCTGGTTGTAAACCGTGACTTGAATACCCTGGCGAATCAGCGCCGAGGCAATTTCAGCTTGCATGTCGGAGAACCCGAGCACCCAGTCCGGTTCGAGCGCCAGAATCTTGTCGAGCTTGGCGCTGGTAAAGGCGCTCACGCGGGGTTTTTCATCGCGTGCGCGGCGGGGCCGCACGGTATAACCAGAAATCCCCACGATGCGATGCTCTTGACCCAGCAAGTAGAGCCACTCGGTGGTCTCTTCGGTCAAACAGACGATGCGCTGCGGCCCCAGGGAAGACGGGGAAGTACGCCAATCGTGGTGCGGCATCGACACAGGGGTCTGCATGGCTTTCTCATTGAACCTGCCCCACCGCCTTCCTCGACAGTGCAAGGGCAAACAGCACACCCAGGTGTGCCACCGTGTTGGCCGGTATCCGGGCTGGCGAAATCAACCTTTGCCACCTTCCCAAGCCCAAGGGCTCAGTGGTTTGAGGCAAAAGCGAGGAAAAACTCGTTCGCTTACCGTTGCGAGGGCAGCGCAGGTTGGGTGTTGCCTGTCAGACGCCACCGCCCTGCTTCCCGTTGAACTGCAGTGTGTGAACCACACCGCGAGCACCAACCCTCGCATTCTAGGCGAGACTGGGCGGCGCTCGAACTGCGAGCGCCTTTATCCGCCCATCGATTCAAGATCCTTTGCCACACGCTGCATGAGCGGCGCCCATTGTCGATCAACGTCTTGACGGTAGAGCCGTACCGAGTCATACCAAGGGGAGTCTTGTCGATTCAATAACCAGCGCCAGTCGGGGACATGGGGGAGCAAAACCCACGTTTTCACGCCCAATGCCCCCCCCAGGTGGGCAATACTGGTGTCTACGCAAATCACCGCATCCATCGCCTCGCAGAGAGCCGCCGTATCGCGGAAGTTTTGAATTTCTGGGGCAAAACTGCGGATGTGAAACCGCTCCAAAAGGGCTTGCTCGTGCGGGAGCACGTCCTTTTGCAAGCTGACATACCCCAAGCCCTTGGGCAGTGCGAGCGCCAGCTCCTCCAGCGACATGCTGCGGTTGCGGTCGTTGCCGTGCTTGGGATTGCCCCGCCAGGCCAAACCGATCCGCGGTGAGCGACGCTCCCCCAAGCGATGCGCCCACGCCAGGCGCTGAGCGGGATCGACAAACAGGTAAGGCCCCGGGTTTGGAATGGTCTCAACGGTGGTCTCCATGGCCAACGCGATGGAGAGCATGGGGCAATGAAAATCGAAATCGGGGAGCGGCTCACCCTGCGCGCATAGGACGTCAACCCCCCGGAGGCTTTGCATCAATCCATGGAGTGTTTTCTGAACCTCCAAGATGACGCGTGCCCCCCGTTTTTGCAGCAAAGGCGCGTAGCGACAAAACTGTAGGGTATCGCCCAATCCCTGCTCGGCATGGAGCAAAAGCGTTTTCCCACGGAGATCCTCACCTTGCCAAAGTGGCTTGAGAAAGTCGCGCGACTCGACTTGACCAGCCTGCCATCGCCACTCGTAGAGCGAGAATCCGGACGCGAATTCGCCTCGCAACAAATGAATCAAGCTCATGTTCATTTTCGCCTCAACAAAGTCAGGCTGGATGCGAGCCGCGATTTCATAGCAACGCATGGCATCATCCAATCGCCCCATTTCTTGCCAGGCCACGCCTAGATTGGAGTGGGCTTGGGCGTAGTTGGGATTGATCGCGGTCGCGCGTTGGTAGCTATGCGCCGATTCTTCTAGGCGCTTCAAAAAACGCAAGGCATTGCCCAAATTCAGACAAGCATTCGCGTGTCGCGGCTCGATGGCCAGAACCTGCTCGAAGCACTCTACGGCTTGCGGCATTTGTTCCAGCGTTAGGTGGGTATTGCCCATGTTGTAGAGCGCTTCGACGTGATCGGGTTTAATCGCCAGCGCCTGCTGATAACCGGCGATGGCCTCGGTCATCCGGTTGAGACCTTTGAGGGCGTTGGCGCGAGTGAAGTGGGCTTCGGCGTGCGCTGGCCGGATGGAGAGCGTTTGATCCAAAGCGGCGATGGCCCCTGGCCAGTCTTTGCGCTGCACACGCATCAAACCGAGGTTGAAGTGGGCGTCGAGGTAGTCGGGTTTAAACGCAATGGCTTTTTCCACGCTCGCGATAGCCTCTTCCAGCCGCCCTAGCTCACGCAGGGCAATGCCCCGGTTGTACCAAGTGTCGGCCGCGTTGGGTTGACGCTCGATGGCTCGGTCAAAGCTCAGCAACGCCTCTGCATGACGTCGAAGTGTGGCCAATATCCCGCCGCGATTGGAATGCGCTGGGGCGAAATGGGGCGACAAACGCAATGCCAGGTCGATGCGCTCGAGCCCTTTTTCAGGATCACCAAGCTGTACGGCGAGGACGGCGAGCATGTGATGCGCATCAAAATGGTCGGGGTTTTGGGCCAACACCGCCTCATACTTCTGCTGCGCCTCAATCGATTGGCCTTGATGATGGTGCCGCAAGCCCTCCCGAAAGGTCGCCTCGACTGACGGCGACGGCTCAGGCGCTTGCAAGACCGAAGAAGGCTGACCGAGCGCGCAGGAGGGGTTGAATTCGGACAAGGCTTGCGCAACCCGCTCAACCACTTCCGCCCAGTCGCGCTGGGGGCCTTGACGAAAAAGCCGAACGGTGGGGTACCACGGGGAGTCCGCACGATCGAGTAGCCATCGCCAGTCTGGGCTTTGCGCGAGCAAGATCCAAGTTGGGCGCCCGAGGGCTGCCGCCAAGTGGGCCACGCTCGTGTCCACACTCACCACCAAATCCATGTTGGCACAAAGTGCAGCGGTGTCTGAGAAGTCGTGCAACGCCTCCCCAAAGTGGGGAATGCCACGTTGGTCTAATCCGATACGCTCATGTTCTTGGATTTCTTTTTGCAAACTCACATACGCCCAATCGGCGGGTAAATACGGCAAAAACGCATCCAGCGCGAGACTCCGCAGCCTATCGTTCTTGTGCACGGCACTGCCCCTCCAAACCAAACCGATGCGCGGTCGCGTCTTTTCTCCTAAGCTTTGCGCCCAATCTTTTGTTTTCTGTGGGTCGGCCCAAAGGTAAGGGCTCGGCTGGGGAATCGTCGAGGCATTGGTTTTCAACGCCAGCGGTAAGGACAACAGCGGGCATTGGAATTGCACAGCGGGCAGTGCTTGCCCCTGCACCACCCACTCGTCAACCCCCTCCAAACCTTGGAGCAACGTGCGCAACGGCGACGGCACCTCCATGATGACCCTTGCACCCAAGGCTTTGACCTGTCTGGCATAGCGGCAAAACTGAATCGTGTCACCATACCCCTGCTCGGCGTAGAGAAGAATCGATTGGCCCCGCAGATCTTCCTCCCCCAGCCACAGCGGCGCTGGCATTTTTCGCGGTGTGAGCGCGCCCCCTTGCCAGCGCCATTCATACAAAGCCCAGCCCTGACGAAACTCGCCCACCAGCAACCACGCCAGCGATAAATTCCAGCGCGCCGCGGCATAGTCTGGTTTCAAGGCGATGGCCTTTTCAAAACTAAACACGGCCTCCGGAATCCGGCGTAAATCGATGAGGAGATTGCCTCGATTGGAATAGGCCTCTGCAAAACTCGGATCGATGGCAATGGCCTCGTCGTAACTGCGCAGAGCCTCTTCGAGACGATTTAAATTTCGCAAACAAATGCCTCGCCCATAATGGGACTGGGCATGCTGCGGCTGCAAGCGAATGGCCTGCTCAAACGCGGCCAGGGCCCGCTCGATTTGTTGGAGGTCCTGGTAAGCCGTTGCGCGGTTGTAGTGGTAATCGGCATGGTGGGGCCGAAGGGTAATCGCCCGGTCATAACTCGCAATGGCTTGCTCCAACCTACGCACGCTCTGTAAGGCAATGCCTCGGTTGTAATGCGAATCGGCGTGGTTGGGCTTTAAGGCGATGGCTTGGTCGTAGCTGACCAATGCCTCGTCCACCCGTTCGAGTTCGGTCAAGGCATTGCCGCGGTGCGTGTGGGCCAAGGCATAGGCTGGCCTCACTGCAATGGCTTTGTCAAACCAAATCAAAGCCTCCGCAGGGGCTTTGCCCTGCGCCAAGGCCACGCCCATGGCGTGCAAACTGTCGAAATGGTCGGCTTGTAGCGCCAAGGCTTGTCGGTAGAAGTCTTGGGCCTGTGCAAAGTGACCGGCCTCGTGACAGGCGAGTCCTTTGGCAAAGCAGGCCGAGGCGTCAACGTTCGTCAACGCCCTCACAGCCTGCGTATCGTCCTGGGTTGGCGAGTTCAGTAGCGACATGGCGAGGTTATGCGGACGCCCTTGCGTGCCCCAACGACCCGGGCGAATGCGTTCGGGGGAGTCCTAAATGATTACTTTAGAATTTATTCTATAGTGATATGCCTTTTTTTATAATATATAATAATTCGTATTGATGCCGTCACTTCAGGTTTGCGTGGTGGGTATCCGCTGTGCCTTCGGTAGGCTGCTTTGATTTATATTGGGCTGATGAATTTCACACTGGCTTTTTTTCGCGTCTTCCTCCTCAGTGGCCTAGCCACCCTCGTGGCTTGTGGCGGTGGCGGTGGTGGCTCAGTAACACCCAACGCTTCGCCGGGCTTGTTCGGCACTCCCTCTGCGCCCCTTAGTTTCGGCTTTTACCGCGATGGCAGCACGAATAATCCTGTGAGCTATATCTTTCCCAAGGACATCGACGGCGACGGTATCGACGAGATCTTTTTTGTGTCATTTGAAACACAGCCCAACACGCCCCAGCAGTACAGCAACACGTCTATTCACATTCTGGGTTGGGAGGGCGGCGTCTTCAAAAATCTTACGGCGCAGTGGCTTGGCGGCGACGCCAACCAAGTTGAGGGCGTGGGTGACGTCTGCTTTGGGGATTTCAATGGTGATGGAAAGGTCGATGTGTTTCTATCGGCCTATACCGACATGGATCATCCCGTGAGGCCCTACGCGCTGATGAACCAGGGCCAGTCATTCAGCAAAGTGGCGTTTCCCATACAAACTTGGATGCATGCGGTGACTTGTGCCGATGTCAACCGAGATGGCTATGACGACGTCTTGGTGACGGGCTATTCCGGCTTTCCCCAGTATCTAGGCTCCCCCACAGGTTTGGTCGAGCGACAAGGGATGGTGGGTGGATCGGGCATTGCGGCCGGGGATTTTTTGGGCAACGGAAAAATTCAGGCCATCGTGGTTGACTCCGATGGCAACAACCCGGCCAATGACACCCGCCTCTTTGCGCTCGAGTTCACGGCCAATTCGGTGGGGTTTAGCGAAGTCGCCAAACTCCCCGGCCCACGGCTGGACACCCTCTTTGCCGATCCCCAGAACCCCAACTCCAGCCATGACATCCGGGCGCGGGCGATTGATTTCAACCAGGACGGGAAATTGGATGTGGTGGTGTTTGGCTACCGGACGAATGCACCAGACTCCTATCTCTTGCACCGTAGTGAAATCCAGTTTCTGCAAAACAAGGGCAATGGTGTTTTTGAAGATGTCACTGGCACCGTGCGCGAGGGTTATGACACCAGCGGCCATGCGGGTTACATGCCCCTCTTCCGAGACTTTAATGGCGATGGTCGACCCGACCTCTTCGTGAGTCAGCCCGATTGGCTGTCATCTGGGTACCACTCGACCTCGCTACTGATCCAAAACGCCGAGGGCCGCTTTGTGGATACAGCCAAAGCCGAACTCAACACGCTCATCGAGTCGGGCGGCGGACAAGCGACCTTGGCCAAGGGCCCCTCTGGCATTTTTTACCTGCTCAAAGAGTCTGCATGGAAGCGCGATGGCTTGACTCGGGTTTCCGTTCAACCCATGACGCGCAAGCCCTGAGCGGCGTGACCGTTGGTGGACCAAGAGGCAAATCCGCATAGGCCTCCATCCAGAGACGCGTATGGGGAGTGGACCTAGGTCATGAGGGCATCATCCCCTTTTCATGGGGAAAATCCGAGATAGGGGGAAGAAGGGCCAAGAGCCGAGATGGAGGCGCGGGCCGGAGTCGAACCGACCTACACGGATTTGCAATCCGGTGCATAACCGCTTTGCTACCGCGCCGTGTCCTTTGACGAAAAAGGGAAGCAGGTGCTTCCCTTTTTGAAATTGGAGCG
>JACCDX010954060.1_pt1 | contig 15194 bp, 12 predicted proteins | sample 7449681 | NCBI WGS metagenome assembly JACCDX01 (sample SAMN15323450, study PRJNA562643) | freshwater metagenome | isolation source: river surface water | place: USA:Blue River Watershed | collected 2017-08-18
CGGCATCATCACCGGCGTGGGGCGCATCGCCGCCGTCCACGACCTCGGAAGTTCTTTGCAGCACGGCAAGCGCCTGACCCTGGAGGCGCCCGCCGGGTACCTCGATGACGTCGGCCTGGGAGACAGCATCGCCCTCAACGGCGCGTGCATGACGGTCACCACCTTCGACCCCGCCGCCGCCCGTTTCACCATCGACATTTCCGCCGAGTCGCTGGCCCGCACCGCCGGCCTGGACCAGGCCGGGCCGCCGGTCAACCTGGAGAAGGCCCTGCGCGCGCACGACCGCCTGGGCGGGCACATCGTCTCCGGCCACGTGGACGGCATCGGCCGCGTCAGCCGCTTCGCCCCCGTGGGCGAGAGCTGGGAGCTGCGCGTGCTGGCCCCGGCGGACATGGGCAAGTACTTCGCCTACAAGGGCTCCATCACCATCAACGGCGTGAGCCTGACCGTCAACGCCGTGCGCGACCTGCCCGAGGGTTGCGAGGTGAGCATCAACCTGATTCCCCACACGATCGAGAACACCGCCCTGCACGCCCTGAAGGAGGGCACGCCGGTCAACCTCGAGATCGACCTGATCGCGCGCTACGTCGAGCGCATGCTGGGCGACAGCCTGCCCAAGAAAGAATCCCGATGAACGCACCCGTGTCCCCCGCCGCCCTGGCACCCGTGGCCCTGTCCCCCGTCGATGAGATCGTGGCCGAGATGCGCGTTGGCCGCATCGTCATCCTCGTGGACGAGGAAGACCGCGAGAACGAGGGCGACCTCGTGCTGGCCTCCGACCATGTCACGCCCGAGGCCATCAACTTCATGGCCCGCTTCGGCCGCGGCCTGATCTGCCTGACGCTGACCCGCGAGCGCTGCGAGCGCCTGAACCTGCCGCCCATGGTGGCACGCAACGGCACCAAGATGTCCACCGCCTTCACCGTGTCCATCGAGGCCGCCGAGGGCGTGACCACCGGCATCTCCGCCGCCGACCGCGCCCGCACCGTGCAGGCCGCCGTGGCCAAGGACGCCCAGGCCAGCGACCTGGTGCAGCCGGGCCACATCTTCCCGCTGCAGGCCGTGGACGGCGGCGTGCTGATGCGCGCCGGCCACACCGAGGCCGGCTGCGACCTGGCCGCCATGGCCGGCCTGACGCCCTCCTCCGTGATCTGCGAGATCATGAAGGACGACGGCACCATGGCCCGCCTGCCGGACCTGCAGCTGTTCGCCGCCGAGCACGGCCTGAAGATCGGCACCATCGCCGACCTGATCGAGTACCGCAGCCGCAACGAGTCCCTGGTCAGGAAGGTGGGCTCGCGCCCCCTGCAGACCGCCTACGGCGAGTTCATCGCCCACGCCTGGCAGGACCAGCCCAGCGACGGCGTGCACCTGGCGCTGGTCAAGGGCCAGTGGCAGCCGGGCGACGTGGTGCCCGTGCGCGTGCACGAGCCGCTGTCGGTGCTGGACCTGCTGGAGTCCGGCCGCACCATGCACTCCTGGCCGCTGGACGCCGCCCTGGCGCACATCGCCCAGGAAGGGCGCGGCGTGGTGGTGCTGCTCAACGCGGGCGAATCCGCCGGCCAGCTGCTGGCCCAGTTCGAGGGCACGGCCCGCGCCTCGCAGGCGCCCGAGCGCGGCAAGATGGACCTGCGCACCTACGGCGTGGGCGCGCAGATCATCCGCGAGTGCGGCGTGCAGCGCATGAACCTCCTGGGCACGCCCCGCCGCATGCCCAGCATGGCGGGCTATGGCCTGGAGATCGCGGGCTATATCGCGCCCCAGCGCTGAGCCCCCGAAACACCCCCCACAACACCAACAACAGGGAGAACCCACCATGTTCGGCGCAGAAAAAGGCCAGGCCCAGGGCCTGAGCGGAAAAGGCCTGAAGATCGGCATCGTCCAGGCCCGCTTCAACGAGAGCATCACCGACACCCTCGCCCAGTCCTGCACGGGCGAGCTTCACCGCCTGGGCGTGGCGCCCGCGGACATCACCCATGTCTTCGTGCCCGGCGCGCTGGAAGTGCCGCTGGCGCTGCAGGCGCTGGCCGAGCGCGGCGGCTTCGACGCCCTCGTGGCGCTGGGCTGCATCATCCGCGGCGAGACCTACCACTTCGAGCTGGTGGCCAATGAGTCGGCCGCCGGCGTCACCCGCGTGGGCCTGGACTACCGCCTGCCCATCGCCAACGTCATCCTCACCACCGAGAACCTGGAGCAGGCCGTGGCCCGCCAGGTGGAAAAGGGCGTCGACGCCGCCCGCGTGGTGGTGGAAATGTGCAACCTGCTGGATACCGTGAAGAAATGACCGACGAGCTCCAACCCGAAGGCGCCGGTCCCGCGCCCGCCCCCCTGGGCAAGCGCCCCGGCCTGACGGCCACGGGTGCCCGCAAGGCCTCCGCCAAGTCGGCCCGCACCCGTGCGCGCGAGTTCGCGCTGCAGGCGCTGTACCAGCACCTGGTGGGCGGCAACCATGCCGAGGCCATCGACGCCTTCACCCGCGACCTGGCCGGTTTCCACAAGGCCGACTCGGCCCACTACGACGCGCTTCTGCATGGCTGCATCGAGATCGCGGCCGACATGGACGCCCTCATCACCCCCCTGCTCGATCGCAAGTGGGAGGAAATCTCCCCCATCGAGCATGCCGTGATGTGGATCGGCGTGTACGAGTTCCAGCATGCCCAGGACGTGCCCTGGCGCGTGGTGATCAACGAGTGCGTGGAACTGGCCAAGGAGTTCGGCGGCACCGACGGCCACAAGTACGTCAACGGCGTCCTCAACGGCCTGGCGCCGAAGCTGCGCGCCGCCGAGGTGGAAGCCGACCGCGCCGCCGGCAAGCTGCGCTGAGCATGCGCATCGCCCGGCGCGCCCAGCGCATCGATCCCTTCTACGTGATGGAGGTGGCCAAGGCCGCCTCGCAGGTCGCGCAGCAGGCGCGCGGCACCGACCGGCCGATGATCTTCCTGAACATCGGCGAGCCGGATTTCACCGCCCCGCCCCTGGTGCAGGAAGCGGCGCAGCGCGCCATCCGCGACGGCGCCACGCAGTACACCGACGCCCTGGGCCTGCCCGCCCTGCGCGAACGCATCAGCGACTGGTACCGTACCCGTTTCGGCGTCGAGGTGCCGGCCCGGCGCATCGTGCTGACGGCGGGCGCCTCCGCCGCCCTGCACCTGGCCTGCCTGGCCCTGGTGGAATCCGGCGACGAGGTGCTGATGCCGGACCCGAGCTACCCCTGCAACCGCCACTTCGTCGCCGCCGCCGAGGGCCAGGCGGTGCTGGTGCCGACCACGGCCGCCGAGCGCTTCCAGCTCAGCGCCGCCAAGGTGGCCGCCCACTGGGGGCCGAAGACGCGCGGCGTGTTGCTGGCGTCCCCGTCCAACCCCACCGGCACCTCGCTGGCCTACGACGAGCTGGCCCGCATCCACGACATCGTGCGGGAGCGGGACGGCATCACCCTGCTGGACGAGATCTACCTGGGCCTGAGCCACGAGGAGGCCTTCGGCCACACCGGGCTGGCGCTGGGCGACGACGTGGTGAGCATCAACAGCTTCAGCAAGTACTTCAACATGACCGGCTGGCGCCTGGGCTGGCTGGTGGTGCCGGAGGTGCTGGTGCCGGTGGTCGAGCGGCTGGCGCAGAACCTGTTCATCTGCCCCAGCACCGTGGCGCAGCACGCGGCGCTGGCCTGCTTCGAACCCGACAGCATCGCCGAGTACGAACGCCGCCGCGGCGAGTTCAAGGCCCGCCGCGACTGGTTCATCCCGCAGTTGCAGGCCCTGGGCCTGCCGGTGCCGGTGGTGCCGGATGGCGCCTTCTACGCCTGGGCGGACTGCAGCGGCTGGTGCCGTGCGATGGGCATCGCGGGCAGCTGGGAGCTGGCCTTCGAGGTGATGCAACGCGCGCACGTGGCCATCACGCCGGGCCGCGACTTCGGCCACGTGGACATGGAGCGGTACATCCGCTTTTCCACCGCCAGCTCCATGGCCCACCTGCAGGAAGCGGTGGAGCGGCTGAAGGCCCTGCGCGGGGCGCTCGAATGAGCTTTGAATTCCCGATCCGCGTCTACTGGGAGGACACCGATGCCGGCGGCATCGTGTTCTACGCCAACTACCTGAAGTTCTTCGAGCGCGCCCGCACCGAGTGGCTGCGGTCCCTGGGCATCGCCCAGAGCACGCTGCGCGAGGACACTGGCGGCATGTTCGTGGTCAGTGAGACGGCGGTGCGTTACCTGCGCCCGGCCCGCCTCGATGATGAACTTGTGGTGTCCGCACGACTCCATGAAGGAGGGCGCGCCTCCCTGGTCATCGCGCAGGAGGCGCGGCTCAAGGCCGATGGCATCCTGCTGGCCGAAGGCACGATCCGCATCGGGTGGGTGGAGGCGGCGATGCTGCGGCCTGCCAGAATCCCCCCAGCCGTCCTCGACGTCCTCAAGACCTGAAACACAACGAAGCCCTGAACAAGCGAACGCCATGAACCAAGACATGTCCATCGTCAGCCTGGTGCTGCATGCCAGCTGGGTGGTGCAACTCGTGATGCTGCTGCTCGCCGCCGTCTCGGTCGCCAGTTGGGCCGCCATCTTCCAGAAGCTGATCGCGCTCAAGCGCGTGAAGTCGTTGAACGAGGACTTCGAGCGCGAGTTCTGGTCCGGCACCAGCCTGAACGAGCTGTTCGCCGCCGCGGCCAAGAACGCCAAGCTGTCCGGCCCCATGGAGCGTATCTTCGCCTCCGGCATGCGCGAGTTCCAGAAGCTGCGCGAGCGCCGCATCACCGACGCCGGCACCCTGCTCGATGGCGCCCGCCGCGCCATGCGCGCGAGCTACCAGCGCGAGGTGGACGCGGTGGAAAGCCACCTGTCCTTCCTGGCCTCGGTGGGCTCGGTCTCGCCCTACGTGGGCCTGTTCGGCACGGTGTGGGGCATCATGCACGCCTTCACCGGCCTGGCCAGCCTGCAGCAGGTGACGCTGGCCACCGTGGCCCCCGGCATCGCGGAGGCGCTGGTGGCCACGGCCATCGGCCTGTTCGCCGCCATCCCTGCGGTGCTGGCGTACAACCGCTTCGCCCGCGACATCGACCGCGTGTCGATCAAGCTGGAGACCTTCATCGAGGAGTTCTCCAACATCCTGCAACGCAACGTGGGCGCGGGTTCCGCGTCCGCCCACTGAGGGCGCGGGGCATGCCGGGCGTCGCCTCCCGCGGCAAGGGCCGCCGCGCGGTCAACGAGATCAACATGGTCCCGTTCATCGACGTGATGCTGGTGCTGCTGATCATCTTCATGGTCACGGCGCCCCTGATCACGCCCAGCGTGATCGACCTGCCCAGCGTGGGCAAGGCCAACCGCCAGCCGGACCAGAAGATCGAGATCGTCATCGGCAAGGACGAGGCGCTGGAGATTCGTCTGGAGGACAAGCTGCAGCGCGTGGCCCTGGGCGAGGTCGCCGCCTCCGTGCTGCGCGCGCAGCAGGGGCAGGCCCCCGGCACCAGCGCGGTGGTGATCAGCGCCGACCGCAGCGTGAAGTACGAGACCGTGGTGCGCGTGATGGACACCCTGCAGCGCGCCGGCGTGCAGCGCGTAGGCCTGTCGGTGCAACTGGCGCCCTGACGCACGCCCGTCCCGACGCCCCGACGCCCCGACGCCTCCTCGCCGTCCACGATCCGCCCCATGCAGGCCACGAGCGACCCCCTCGCCTTCGCCCCGCCGCCCGAACCCGGGCGGGGCCGGGCCTTGGGCCTGGCCCTGCTGGCGCACCTGCTGCTGGCCGCCGCCCTGGGCTGGGGCGTGGCCTGGAAGCGTGACGCGCAGGTGCTGAGCGCCGAGGCCGAACTCTGGTCGCCCACGGTGCAACAGGCCGCGCCCAAGCTGGAAGACACGCCCCCTCCCCCGCCACCGCCCCCCGCGCCCCGGGTGCAGGCGCCGCCGCCGGCCCCGGTGACCAAGGACGCCGACATCGCCCTCAAGCGCGAGCAGGAGAAGAAGAAGCTCGAGGAGCAGAAGAAGCGCGAGGAGGCCGAGCGCCGCAGGAAGCTGGCCGCCGAGGAGGCGAAGAAGGCCGAGGCCAAGAAGAAGCTCGAGCAGCAGAAACTCGCCGACGCCCAGAAGAAGAAGGAAGCCGCCGAGAAGACCGCCAAGGACAAGGCGCGCGAGCAGGCGGAGGCGAAGAAGCTGGAAGACCTGCGCCAGGAGAACCTGCGCCGCATGCAGGGCCTGGCCGGCGCCACCGGCGGGGCCACGGCCACCGGGACGGCGGCCCGGTCGTCCGGTCCTTCCGACAGCTACGCCGGCCGCATCCGTGCCCGCGTCAAGCCCAACATCGTGTTCACCGAGGACGTGGCCGGCAACCCAGTGGCCGAGGTGGAGGTGCGCATGGCGCCGGACGGCACCATCACCAGCCGCAAGGTCACCAAGTCCAGCGGCAACAAGGCCTGGGACGACGCGGTGCTGCGCGCGCTGGACCGCACCGAGGTGCTGCCCCGCGACGCCGACGGACGCGTGCACAGCCCCTTGCTGATGGAGTTCCGGCCCAAGGGCTGAACCCGCCGCTCTGGACGGGGCACGGGCCCCTCCCCCACGCCGCGGGCCTCACACCTCGTAGACGATCTGCGCCAGGCCCTTGTCGGCCTGCGCCATCCAGCTGGCCAGGGCGGCATCCGTGGGGAAGAACTTGGCTTCCTCCCCCAGCTGCAGTTCGGCCGTGGCGGTCTCGCGGTGCACCGCCAGCCGCACGGGCAGCCCCCGCACCAGGGTGCCCTGCTCGCTCTCCACCACCTGCGGCGGGAACTCGCGCACCAGGCGCTGGATATCGGGCGCGCGGCCGTTGACGGCCACCTTGAGGTACTTGCCGAATCGGCAGCGCGCCGTGGCCAGGTCCCAGACCTGCTGCACGTTCAGGCGGAAGCCGCCGGAGAAGCGGTCGGGCTGCATCTTGGCCATCACGATCACCAGCTCGTCGTCCTTGAGCAGGTTGCGGTTGGCGTTGATCAGGGCCTCGTCGGCCACGGCCTCGATCATGGCGGACTTGTCGTCCAGCTTGAAGATGGCGACCTTGCCCCGCTGGCCGTTGATCACGCGCAGGTCGCTGATGATGCCGGCGACCAGCTGCGGCTCGCGCGAGTCGATAAGGTCGTCGATGGTGCGCCGGGCGAAGCGCCGCACCTCGGTGGCCACTTCGTCGAACAGGTGGCCCGAGAGGTAGAAGCCCACCGCGGTCTTCTCCTGCGTGAGGCGCTCCTTCACGCCCCAGGGCAGGGCCTCCACCAGGTCGGGCTCGGTGGTGCTGGCGCCGTGCATGTCGTCGCCCATGTCGAACAGGCCGCCCTGGTTGGCGTTGGCGGCGGCGGCGTTGGCGAAATCCCAGGCGCGGTCGATGGAAGCGACCAGGGCGGCGCGATTCAGGTGGATGGCGTCGAAGGCGCCGGCCTTGACCAGCGCCTCCACCGTGCGCTTGTTGATGCGGGTGCGGTCCACGCGCCGGGCGAAGTCGAACAGGCTCTTGAAGGGGCCGCGCTCGGACCCGGAGGGCCCCGTGCCCTGCCCCTCGCGCGCCGCCACGATGGCCTCGATGGCCGACTGGCCCGTGCCCTTGACGGCGCCCAGGCCATAGCGGATCACCTTGTCCGTGACCGGCTCGAAGCGGTACACGCCGCGGTTGACGTCCGGCGGCTCGAAGCTCATGCCGAAGTTCTTGACCGCGTCCTCGAACAGCACCTTGAGCTTGTCGGTGTCGTCCATTTCCACGGTCATGTTGGCGCAGTAGAACTCCGCCGTGAAATGGACCTTGAGCCAGCCCGTGTGGTACGCCAGCAGGGAGTAGGCGGCGGCGTGCGACTTGTTGAAGCCGTAGCCGGCGAACTTCTCCATCAGGTCGAAGACTTCGTCGGCCTTTTCCTGGGTGATGCCGTTCTTGGCCGCGCCCGCGCGGAAGATCTCGCGGTGCTGGGCCATCTCCTCGGCCTTCTTTTTGCCCATGGCCCGGCGCAGCAGGTCGGCGCCGCCCAGCGAGTAGCCGCCCAGGATCTGCGCGGTCTGCATCACCTGCTCCTGGTAGACCATGATGCCGTAGGTCTCGGACAGCATGTCGGCCACCAGCGGGTGCGGGTACTCCACTTCCTCACGCCCGTGCTTGCGCGCCACGAAGCTGGGGATCAGGTCCATCGGGCCCGGGCGGTACAGCGCGTTCAGGGCGATCAGGTCCTCCAGCCGCGTGGGCCGGGCGTCGCGCAGCATGCCCTGCATTCCGCGGGATTCGAACTGGAACACCGCCTCCGTCTTGCCGTCGGCGAACAGCTCGTAAGTGGGCGCGTCGTCCAGCGGGATGTTCTCGAAGGCGAAGCCCTCCTGCCCCTTGTGGCGCTTCATGATGAACTCGCGCGCGATCTCCAGGATCGTGAGCGTGGCCAGGCCCAGGAAGTCGAACTTCACCAGGCCGGCGGCCTCCACGTCGTCCTTGTCGTACTGGCTCACCGCGGAGTCGGAGCCGGGCTGCTGGTACAGGGGCGTGAAGTCCGTGAGCTTGCCGGGCGCGATCAGCACGCCGCCGGCGTGCATGCCGACGTTTCGCGTCAGGCCCTCGAGCTTCTTGGCCAGGCCGATCAGGGTCTTGACCTCGTCCTCCTTCTCCAGGCGCTCGGCCAGGATGGGCTCCTGCTCGATGGCGCCGTCGATGGTGATGTGCTGGCCGGGCTTTTGCGGGATCAGCTTGCTGATGCCGTCGCAGAAGGTGTAGCTCATGTCCAGCACGCGGCCCACGTCGCGGATGGCGGCCTTGGCGGCCATGGTGCCGAAGGTGGCGATCTGGGACACGGCGTCTCGGCCGTACTTGTCCTTGACGTACTCGATGACCCGGTCGCGGTTGGACTGGCAGAAGTCGATGTCGAAGTCGGGCATCGACACCCGCTCGGGGTTCAGGAATCGCTCGAACAGCAGGTTGTACTGCAGCGGGTCCAGGTCCGTGATCTTGAGCGCGTAGGCGACCAGCGAGCCGGCGCCGGAGCCCCGGCCCGGGCCCACCGGGCAGCCGTTGTTCTTGGCCCAGTTGATGAAGTCGCCCACGATGAGGAAGTAGCCCGGGAACCCCATCTTGAGGATGGTGTTGATCTCGAACTCCAGGCGCTCCACATAGCGCGGGGTTTCCTTTTCGCGCTGCGCTTCATCGGGATAGAGATGGACCAAACGCTCCTTCAGGCCCTCATGGGAGGCGAAGCGGAAGTACTCCTCCATCGGCATGCCGTTGGGGGTGGGGAAATCCGGCAGGCGGGGCTTGCCCAGTTGCAGCGTGAGGTTGCAGCGGCGGGCGATCTCCACCGAGTTGGCGATGGCCGAGGGGATGTCGGCGAACAGCGCCTGCATCTGCTCGCTGGTCTTGAAGCACTGCTCGCGGGTGAACTTGCGCACGCGGCGCTGGTTGCCCAGGATCTCGCCCTCGGAAATGCACACGCGCGCCTCGTGCGCCTCGTAGTCGTCCTCGGTGAGGAACTGGATGGGGTGCGTGGCCACCACCGGCAGGTGCAGCTGGGCGGCCAGTTGCACGGTGGCGGCGACATGGGCTTCGTCGTCGGCCCGGCCGGCGCGTTGCACCTCCAGGTAGAAGCGGTGCGGGAAGGCCGAGGCCAGCGCCAGCGCCGCCTGGCTGGCGCGCTGGGCATCGCCCTGCACCAGGGCCTGGCCCACCGGGCCGGCCTGCGCGCCGGACAGCACGATCAGGCCCTCGCCCAGTTCCTGCAGCCATTCCAGGCGGCACACGGCCTGGGCCTTGACCACGTTCTTCGTCCAGCCGCGGGCCAGGAGCTCGCACAGGTTCAGGTAGCCCTGGCGGCTTTGCACCAGCAGCAGGATGCGGCCGATGTGGGCGTCGTCCTTGCCCAGGCCCTGGAGCATGACCTCGGCGCCCAGCACCGGCTTGACACCGGCGCCCCGCGCGGCCTTGTAGAACTTGATGCCGCCGAACAGGTTGTTCAGGTCGGTGAGGGCCATCGCCGGCTGGCGATCGGCCGCTGCGGCCTGGAGGGTGTCATCGATGCGGCAGGTGCCGTCGACGACTGAAAATTCGGAGTGCAGGCGCAGGTGGACGAACATCCCTGCATTGTAGGAAGTCGCGACGGCCTGGCGCCCTGCCCGACCGCCTAAAATGCCGGCTCCCGTGACCCAGATCCTGAACGTTTCCGCCTACAAGTTCGTCGAGCTCGACGACTGCGAGTCCCTGCGCGAGCGTCTGCTCACCGGCGCCGCCGCGGCGGGCCTCAAGGGCACCATCCTGCTGGCCACCGAGGGCATCAACCTGTTCCTCGCCGGAGAGGAAAACGCCCTGCGCGGCTTCCTCGAGGACGTGCAATCCGACACGCGCCTGGCGGGCCTACCGGTCAAATGGAGCTGGTCGGCGCGCCAGCCCTTTGGCAAGCTGCTGGTGAAGGTCAAGCGCGAGATCATCCGCATGAACCACCCCACCATCCGCCCGCAGGACGCGCGCGCGCCGGCGGTGGATGCGGCCACCGTCAAGCGCTGGCTGGATCAGGGGCATGACGAAGCGGGCCGGCCGGTGGTGACGCTGGACACGCGCAACGCCTTCGAGGTGGACCACGGCACCTTCGAGGGCGCGATCGACTGGCGCATCAACAAGTTCAGCGAGTTCCCGGACGCCGTGCAGGCGCACCGGGCCGACCTGGAAGGCAAGACCATCGTGAGCTTCTGCACCGGCGGCATCCGCTGCGAGAAGGCCGCCATCTACCTGCGCGAGGCCGGCCACGAGCACGTGTGGCAGCTCGAAGGCGGCATCCTGCGCTACTTCGAGGAAACGGGCGGCGCGCACTACCGCGGCAGCTGCTTCGTCTTCGACGAGCGCGAGGCGCTGGACCCGCGCCTGGCGCCCGCACGCGACTGACCGGCGCCAGCGCCGCCGGCTCAGCCCTTGCCTTTGCCTTCCTTGAGGAACAGGCCGGAAGCCTTGATGCACAGGGGCAGGCCCTTCAAGCCAGGCTGCTGGGCGATGGCCTGCCAGCCGCTCCACGCCGCCGCGTCCGCCTTGTGCGGATGGATTCGGCCGTCGGGGTCCGGCAACACCCGGCGGGCGGCAATCACGTCCCGGCCGGGGGCGGGTTCATCCGCGCGCCGGAACGTGATCCACAGCACGCGCAATCCCAGGCCCGCCTGCGCGGCGGCATCCTCGATGTCGCGAAAGCCGATCCGGTTGAGCCGAACGCCCGCGCTGGCAGGCGTAGGCCGGCCGGCGCTGTGGGAGAACTCGAACGCCAGCCCACCGCCAGGCTGAAGGCGGCAGCCTGCCTCACGCACGGTGGCATCGACCGCATGGAAATCCATGCAGTCGAAGGCGTTGCGGGAAATCAGCGCCTTGAAACGCAGGCCCTCGGGCAGGCCGATGAAGCCCGGGCCGTGGCCAGGCAGTGAGACGAGGTGCCGTGCCACCTCGCGTGCGGCTCTGGGGTGATGGTCGTGCGGGAAGCAAAACGCGCCGTCGGGCGTCACGGTGCGCAAGGGAAACGACTTCCCGTCCTTGAAGCGCTCGAGTTCATCGCTGACCGCCTTCACCCGCAGCGGCTGCGAATGCGTGATGAAGACCTTGGCGCCATCCAACGCCAGCCGGACCCCCAGGGAGGGAGAGTCGTACTCATGTTCGGCCACCGCATCACCGGCGCAGATCGCCAGGGTCCGCAGGCCTTGCTCGAGCCCGGGACCCTGGCCGAGCATGAGTTGCGCGAGCGTGCACTCGAGCCCGATGGCCATGCTGGTGCGCATCGTGGTGGCACACAGTTCCTGTGGCCACCCCTGGCCCGTGCGCCACATGTGTTCCAGGCGCACGCGTCGGACCTCCCCCTGGCTGGCACCCGCCTGCAGCATGGCCTGGCGGGCCGCCTGGCCTTCCGGGGTCATCTTCCATTGCCCGTTCCAGCCGTCCTGCGCGGCGGGCCAGTCGCGGAAATACACGACGGGGCCTGCGCCCGATGACGAATGGCGCACCCGCGGGAACGCGAGGTCCATGCGCGGCGCGCGGGTCGAGGACGATGCGGCGGGTGCCAGCCCGCGAACCACGGGCAAGGCGAGGGGCTGCGAATGCCGCACGGCGGGCCCGCCTTGAACGACCGACATGGCGCGGTGGGTGATGCTTGCGATCATTGGATGGATCCGGTTTGAATCGATGCGCCCGGGAGTGCCTTCTCGTGCCGTGAGGGGGCCTGGAGCACCTGGAGCGCCTGCTGCAGCGGCAGCCGGATCTTCTCCAGCGTCCCGTCCAGCAGCTGGCGCGTCGGGGCGAGGTCGCCCGCCTTCAGCAGGTCGCGGACATCGGCCTGCGCCGACGCCAGCAGCGCCATCAGGTGGCGGATGGCGGGCTCGCTGGCACGCAACCGCGCAAGGTCGATCCCGCCGGCGGAGAAGACGAACATCAGCCCGCTGCTTTCGCGCAGCTCCTCGTAGAACTGGAGCAGCCGTTGCGCGGCCTCGAAATGCAGGACCTCCGGCTCGTCCTCGTCGAGACCGCGGACCTCGCGCTTGCCGTCGGCCTTCGCCCGGGCGGCGGGCGGCGGGCTCGCTTCACGCAGCTGTTCCAGCATGGCCCGGTGGACCCGGCCGAAATTCCCTGGGGTGAGCTCTGCGCCCCGCTGGTTGGCCACGCGGGCCAGCGCCTCCCGCAGCACGCCGGTGGGTACGGGCAGGCGGGCCAGCGCATCGACCGCCTGGTTGAGGTCATCGGCGCCCGACGCCAGGGGCATGGCGCAGGCCAGCAGCAGCATCTCCAGGGCATCGTCACCCGCCGCGAACCGCGGGTCGCCGAGCACCTGCCCGGGGTGGCGGGCGATCGCCAGCGCGTCGTGCACCTGCTGGCGCTGCGCCATGCGCTCCTGCCGCGGGAGCGGCGGCCGCCGGGCCTGCTTCGCGTCCGTCCCGCCCGGGCCCGGACCGGCCACGGAGGGAGGCTTCGGCAGGTGCTCGATCATCAGCCCTTCAAGCTGTCGCGGGTCGGTGATCCGCTGCCCGAGCGCCATCGCCAGGCCCGCCAGCAGGGCGACCTGGCGGTCCTCCGGCAAGCTGAAGAACGCCGCCATCCCCAACGAGCGGATGAACGCCACGACGCGGGCAACGGCGACTTCGAGGGCGTGGGCCTGGACCAGGGCGCAACCGGCTTCGTAGCCCACCAGGGCCAGGCGTGACAGCCGGGGTTCATTGGCGCTGGCAGCCAGCACCTGCTCGATGGACAGCTCCATGAGGTACAGCTCGAACACCACGCCCAACCGGGCGGCATCGTCGCGCCGGATCTTGCGCGGGTCATTGAGCACGCCGAGCGCGCTGAAGGCGCCGCCCACCCAGGCACCGGCCTGCTGCAGGCTCAACCCCCCGATGCGCGCGAGCACCGACGTGAGCAGCACGCGGACCGGCAGGTTCCGGGCCATCAGGGCGCCGGCCAGGCCCCGCGTGCCCATGCTGGCCAGGACCGCGGCGAACGGGTAGCGCGCCATCGGGCGCAGGCGGGTCGCAGGCAGGCGCGGGCTGGCCCGCAGCGTGGGCTCGACGATCTCGGTGGCCAGGAGGGCCCGCTGGACGTCATCGTCGTTGGGGAGGCCGACGAGCAAGGCCGCCGCCAGGCCCAGCCCCCCCGCCGCGGTGACGTCCTGAACCTGCCGCGCCTGAGGTGACCCGCCCATGCCCGGCAGGCAGGGAACGCCAGCCACCGGGCTGCGCGGGTCCAGGCCATGCTGCACCAGCGCCTGCGCGATCCAGCGATGCGCCTGGACCCGGGAGGCGTCGGGCAGGCAGGTGTCGAGCACCAGGACCCAATCGCCCATCACTTGCTCCACCGCCAATGCGTCCGGCCGCCAGGTGGCGAGCAGGGATCGCGCCACTTGCGTGACCTGTGCCTGCGTGAGGGCCTGCACCTTCGCCACGCTGCGCTGGCCCCACAAGTACCCGGGCACCTGCACCTGGATGCGCTCGCCGATGCCGTGCACGAGGGCCTGGAACTGCGCGCGCCGGACCCGATCATCGCCCGCGCCCGCGCGCCGCGGCGGGAAGGCCGCCTGCACCAGCGCCTGCAGGTGCACGGGCAAGATGCCGGAGCCGCCCATCACGGCGCACAGCATCCCCAGCAGCATCGCGCGCCAGGCCGGATCGGCCGAGGCGCCAGGACCCAGGACCCGCAGCAGGTGGCCCAGGGGACCGGGCGACAGGCGGGGAGCGCCGAGGGCCCGGGCCAGCGACTCGGCTGCGCCGAGCCGGTGCTGGGACGAGGCGTCCGCCGCCTGCAGCGCGTCGATGACGCGCCCCAGAAGCCCCGCATCGGCCGAGGCCAGGTCCAGCACCTCGGCCAGGGCGGCGTAGGCGGCACGCATCTCCGCCAGTGGCGGGCGGAAGAAGCCATGCCCCGCTTCCCGCGCCATGACGGCCTTCACGAAGCCCTGGAGCTGGGCGTCGGTCGGTGGACGGCCGACCTGCCGGCGTGCCAGTGCGAGGTAGTGGGTGTCGGCACCCCCGGCCAGGGGCTCGGGCTGCGCCCAGGGCGACCAGGACCCCAGCACCTGCACCGCCGACTGGGTGATCCGCCGGCAGGCACTCGCCCGGCCTGCCGGGTCCTGGGGCCCGGACGTCATGAGGGCCGGCGGGTGCCGCGCGCGTTCCTGATCCTGTTCCTGCGCCTGGATATGCACTTGCACCTGCACCTGCACCGGGCGGCCGTTCAGGCGGGCCGCGATGGGCGTGGCCGCGCGTTGGCCAGCCGCCACGCCCTTGCGCTCCAGGCTGGGCGGCGGGTCGTCATCGCCAGCGGCTACCAGCATGGATGCGCGCGGGCGAAGGCCGCCCATGTCGCTCATGAGGACGCATCCATGGATGCCAGCAGGCCTTCGGCGCGCGCCAGCCGCCGGGCGAAATCGCTGGCTTCGCTGCCCGTTCTGGGACCGGGCAGGCCATGCGCTGACTCGAACGCCGCGCAGTACGCCGCCATCTCCTCAAGTCCCCAGTGCGGCACGGCACGGGGCACCACCGGTTCTTCGGTCTTGGCCGGGCCTGCGACAGGGCCGGCCTTGGTCTCGATCACGACCCCGTCCGCGCTACCGGTCATCGCGTCCTTGCCATTCAGCCGCGCCAGGAGGGCCTGGTGGAGCACATGCCAGCCCGACGGCGCCAGGTGCAGGCTCGTCCCCGACGCCAGGCGCAGTGCGAGCTCGGCCCGCATCCACTCGCGCGAGGCGTCGAGCTTGAGCGCCCCGATGGATTC
>JACCDX011318931.1_pt1 | contig 15193 bp, 29 predicted proteins | sample 7449681 | NCBI WGS metagenome assembly JACCDX01 (sample SAMN15323450, study PRJNA562643) | freshwater metagenome | isolation source: river surface water | place: USA:Blue River Watershed | collected 2017-08-18
GTTAGCTTTGCGCCTTGCATCAACTCTTCCTCAAGCCATTTGAGGCGATAGTTTTTTAAATTTTCGGCAGCTTCTCTAATTTCAAAGCCATGCACAAGGTTACGCATGGGGATTCGAACTTTTTTAAGTTCAACGAATTTTTTTTTGAAGTTTTTTAGTCATGCTGTATTATAACAAGACCAAAAGGTTTTGTCAATCGTCTTTGGTGTCATCAGGCCATTCGCTAGGAACCCAGCCCAATTTTTGGAAATCTGTTCGAATTTCTTCAGTGACAGTTCCTTCTGGAACATATTTGGTTCGAGCTTGCCATTCTTGTGGGTCAGTATCGTAATCAGCCAACCCGCCCATACCACTACAATACCAATCAATGTAGTCACCTTTTTCTAACATATCTGCTACAATGCCGCCCGCACTACGCCAACTGCAAGACCAAAAATCATCCTTGAGAATTGGGAAGACATCTAGTTTTTGCCAGCGCATATTGCACATGGCCGCATAGATGTGTTGTGCATATTCATCACGAGTTCGAGCTTTCTCTAAAATCCAATCAGTGCTACGCAGGTCATATTCTAGATTGTTTTTCTGCCATTCTGGATTAGCCATGTTTTCTTCGTCTTGTTCACGAAAAGATTTGAACATGTTTAGGTAATTTTCATTAGGCTCTTTGCCTTCTTCTTCACATCGTTTGATATATCCTTCTTGTTGGAAGGTATGTCGCTCAGGGCTTTTACTAATCATGTTCTAATAACTGTTGCTGGTTTATAACGATTGAAACATTCTTCAAGAATTTGACTTGGAACAGAATTATACTTGTATAATTTTGAACAATCGTACACTTCTACAGAATTTTCAAATCGTAAAGATATCATTAAGAAAAGAAAAAAGAAAATAATAACGACAGTGATTATTTTTTCTATTCCCCCCATATCCTAATTATTCTCCGTCGGGATCTTTTGCAAGTCCCTGCCACTCTTTAATTTTAAGTTCTTCAGTTTCTGGTGTGTCATCACCCCAACTACTGATCCAACGTGTTCCAGTCCACTTGGCTTGATGTGCAAAACTATTTTTACCAGGTGTTTTGATCATGTATATACCTTCACGAGCTGGTTTGATTTTTTTAGGAAACCACTCAGTCATTTCATACACAATGTCATCCATGTTAGTGTACTTTTCCCACTTGCCATTATTGTGCTTTTGTGATCCAGCAATGTACATACCAAAGTCTGAACTCTTACCATCAGTGTTACCACCCCAGTTTTCAACCTCTTCGCCATCATAGTATACGCTGTTGATAATTTCTTCACCGTCAATCTCGTCGTAGCCTAATTCCAATTTGGTAATATCAAAAGGTTGTGTAAGAGGAATCTCACCTTCAAAGAAGGTTCCCTTTTCATTAGAACGACCAATGAATACTACAGTGCCATCTTCTTTTGAACCAATCCAAACTTCATCGTTACAAGCCCATTCTGGTTCACCGTCTTCTCCACCGCCTGTGATATCATCAAAAGATTTTTCATATACAGTTTCGCCATTTTCATCTTCAATTTGGAGAGTACCTGCATTACGGCTCACACCATGTGCATGACCCATTCCGTCGCACTCATACCATGATCCTGGAGGGAATGGCCACATGTCTTCTGGAATATCATGTTCATCTGCGTAATCACTGTCCCAAGCAAAATCACTTAGATCAAGTCTTCGATGTTTAAAGTAGTCGTAAATCGCACGATCCACTGTGCCCATAACAGTTTCACCACCATAGCCCCACATACAAATTTTATATGTTCGAGGTGTGAATTTTAATACATCAATTAACTCTTGTTTTTGTTCCAATGTTGCCATGTTTAACTCCATTTCCTATGTTTTTCTGCGACCCATTCATTACCATCATATTCTTCAATGATCCAATCAACATCGCCAGGCACTTCAACTACTTTTAAATCAGCATGACTGCCATTGGCTTTTGATCCCATTTCTTCAACTACTTGTACTAGATAAGGATCATCTCGTGCAATATCACGTTCGTTAAAAATTTGACTATCATATTTTTGATTATGTGCTTGACGCTCTGGCAATGTCATATTGTGCCAATCTTCACCTGATACATCTGTTATACGTTCTGGACCGGGAGGTACCAGCCAATATTTGAAACCCATCAGTTTACTTGAACCCATTTCATTCCAAACAGGAATACCAGATAATTCTAAGTAACGTAAAACCGCTTCATTACTCAAACCAAAGCCGCCGTAACAGTTATTGATTACAATACGCTGTATACCGCGGATTTCTTTAATTAGGTATTCTTTTTGTTCAAGTGTTGCCATTATACACAATCGCCTTGTTCTGCCATTTTGGCTGTTGCTGATTTTTCTTTTCGTTGCTGTCTAAAACTAGCAACATCTTTGATTGCTGACTTTAAAGTTTCGGCGTAGTTAAGAGCTTGCTGTTCGGTCATAGCAATAGTTGTTTCAACTTTTACTACCCCAGTGGTCCAAACTTCCCAAGTTAGCTTTACCTTGCGAACAAGCTCATTAATTAAATCTTTCCAAAACCAATCAAACTCTTGTTGCCAAGGATTGTCAATGTCGTAACGTTTTTCAATAGTTTCACGCCAATAGTTGGTTTTGGCAGTAGCGTAGATGTTTACATTGATGCCAGTATCAGCGGCTTCGACTTCCACATTATGGTCGTGATACTCTTGCCCGCAACCGCAGACAATTTGATAAAACTTAGTGTCACCAAAGTCACTACGTTTTAAAATTCCTTCTGCTGGTGCTTCTGCTTTCATTTACAGGTCTCCAACCAGTTGCCCAATCGTTCAGCGGCTTCGTCAAAATCCACTGCATAAACTTTTGCTTCAATTTGATCTTCTTTAATTTTTAGATCAAATGGAACTTCACCGTTGAATCTAAAATCATCTGGAACATCTGTTACAACTGTGAATTCTTGTAACTGTTTTGCACGATTAATAAAATGATCAGTTATATCTTTAGCTGTACTCATTGTAATTTTCTCCCCTTTGCATTTTCTTCTTGCTCGGCCATCTTTTCTAAGATTTCCCAATCTTCCTCATCTAAGTCATCAAGGTCCAGGGGGCGAGCCATTTGTTGTGCTTCTCCAGAAGCAAACATCTCTTTAATTTGATTTACCAGTTGGTCAAGTTCTTCTTGACTGCCTTCAAAGTTGTCAAAACAACCAGGCGCAAATTCAATTTTTAAATCTTTGGGATCGACTTCGTTAAATTCTTTCTTAGTCATTAGCTTTCCTTTGTTGATGTCGATATTCTCGACGTAGCCACCATTTGTATTTTTCCCAGTATTGTTTTATTGTATATGGATTTTCGTTGTAAGTCAAGTGCTCTTCAGAATTTTCCATCCAAATTTCTTGAACCCAATATCTAAATTTTTTCATTTGTTCCCCAAATGTATTGCATCATTCTTTTTTTAGTGCCTTCCTCGTCAAGCTGACCGCACTCAAAACAAATTTGTTCACCATTTGGACCATAAGGTCGGCACTCGTCAATCTTACCACAAAGCTCACATACTTGATCTTTTTCTGCGGCAATAATTCCTGGTCCACTCATTTTTCAACCCCTAACATCATACGAATATCTCTTAGTTGATCTTCACGACCTGCATCATATGCTCTTTGCAAAAGACTGCACATATCCCAAGCATTGTAGTTCAGCCAATCGTCTTTTCTTAATGCTACTGCTCTAAACTGTTCACTCTCATAATATTGAACTAAAATGTCAGTTGGCTCGTATCCATTACTGTTATCTCGATTGAAAGTGTATGTCCTTTTGTAAGCCATTAATGCAAGCCTTCTTCTTCAGTATAAAACATCCAGCGACCTTCCTTATAATTCCAATGACGGTTGTCATAGAAATTAAAATGTACACAGTAACCAAATAGGCCTAGTTCAATATCTAAACCTGCATGACTTTGACGTATAGTCCAGTTTAAATTAAATGCTATTATGCTAGAATCTTTGTAAAACTCTAGTTCAACAAATTTGTTCTTGAATGGTGTAGCATACGCACGACACCACAAGTTCTTAAACTCTTTACTCCAAGAGTTGCGTAAATTAAAGTTAAAATTAATCATTCTTCAACTTCTTTATTTCTTGTTTGATAATACGGATAGCTTCGGCCTGGCGCTGTCGAGCAAATGCTTGACTAGGACCCCAGTCAAACTTCTCTGCTGTGGCTTCTAGCTCTTGTAAACTCTCTTTAACTTTGATTGCTTCTTCAAGGGTCATTACCAACTCCACCAAAATACAACAGGGTGTCCACCATGCACTTCATCTTTAGGAAAATGCTCTCGCACTACCTTACGCACAGCAGTTACTAAATCATCTGTCCAGTTAGGATCAGTGTGATTGTAGTTACGATAAACATGGTTAGCCCATTCACGTAAGCGTTTGTTGCACCAGTCCCATTCTTCGTCATCATCAGCGTCATTGAACCAAACATTTTGATAACTATCATTGTGTAGTCGCTCACCCCACAATTCAATGTAGGCATGCCAGTAGTTGCGATAGTCTCGTGATTGACTAACACTGACCCACTTGCCATCTAGAAACGCACCACCGTGAAGTTGCTCCATTGGGTCAATACCCTTAGCAACAAGTAGTTCGTTTAGATTTTTGAGGAGTTCAGGCTCAACATCTTCTTGCCAGTCGTATGTTTCAACTGTTTGCGTTTTCATGCTAATTCTTTCCAGTCGTGCATTTCGCACATACCATGTTGTTTCTCAAAAAATACAATACTACGCATTTCAGGAGCCCAACACCCGTAACCAAATGCTTGTGTAATAGGACCTTTTGCCCAAGGCTCTTTGTTCCAAGGATGTTGAACAATGTAATGTTGATAACGACAATTACAACAACAACGACCGGAACTGTTACCCAACTTCATTGACCAGCCCTCATAACAAGGCACTGGTGTTTTAGTTTGCGGTGTATTCTTCTTCAAGTCCGTCAAAGTAATCCCATCCCTTTCCGCCTAGTGCTTTCCAGGCTTCCCACTTTTTGGCTTCATCTTTGCAGTGCTGTGGCTGACCAATTGATCCAACTACTGCCATACAGTCCATACAACGGTAGCTAATACCCGAACTTGTGTCAAATACTGCTCTACCACCACAAGGCAGTATGATTCTTGGAAGCACTTGCGTATTTGCAATTTCTCGTTTCTTCCACATCAAGCTGCCTTTTGTTCAGGAACTGGTACTGGTTCACCACCGTCTGGATCATTGTCTGGATCTGGACTATTGTGTTCGTCCTGTAGTTGACTTTGGAAAAACTTTAATTGATCAATTAAATTTTGACAACCTTCATGGTTCATAGTAATTTCCATTTGACCCATACTAAATGCAACACGGTTGTTGTCAGTGATTCCAAATCGATAAAATATTGTGGCAGGTTTTTCTTTTGGCTCAGGAGGAGCAACATAAGGAACAGCTTTTGGTTTTGGAAACTCTAACACTTCTGCACCATCATCTACCATTTTCTTAAATCCTAAAAAACTTAAAAAACTCATTTCATACTCCCAAAGCTACCCATTTTACCAGGATCAGGATTAAGCTGGCAACGAGCACCCTTACCAAACTCATCTAAAATTTGACGAGTGTTTCCGTTTTGATCAACAATAAATTTATAACCTTCGATACAACGACTTTCTGTAGCACCATTAATACCAAAACTAATTGAACTATTGCCAGAAGCAAACCCTACAGCATTGGCAATCATCATAAGTACCGTAAGACCAATTACAATAACGACCATTAATTCAATAAGAGTAAGTCCACGCTGTTTCATTTTATCGTTCCCAAATTGTCCGCATGTTAAGCCAACTTGCTACAGGTTTAATAACAAGTGGAATCATTAAGCAAAGAATCCAAACCATTTGAATGTATTCTGCTTCTGTAAATTTGTAAGCAATATTGGTAAAGCCTACAATCAAATAAATGGCGGACAGCCAAAAGAGGTAATGTCCGCCAGTACGTTGCCAAAGCAAACGTTTCCACATTTTACTTGCCTACGTTTACATTAGCACCACTGCCAATAACCAAAGTTTGACCTTTGAACTGTGCAATAGCTTCTGCTACCTTAAGTTGAGCATCAGCTTGCTTCATACGAGCCTGTGCGTCCATATACTGGATAGCGCCTGCGTTCTGTGCCAATGCTTGAATACGTTGTGCTTCAAGTTGAGCTGTACGAACTTCTGCTTCTTTCTGCTTGGTTTCGTTCTTAGCACGAACCAATTCGTTAGCACTTGCTACAACAGAGTCTGCTGGAATAATTTGACGAATCAAAACTTGTGTAACAGTAATAGTACCGTCCAACTTTTCATCTGATAAAGTTTTAGTTACAAGTTCACGAACCTCGGCTTCCATTGCGGCACGATTGTCACCCATGCTCAATGCTTCGTACTTACGAGCTGACTTGTAAACAGCATTACGAGTGGCGTTAAAGATGTAGTTGTACATCAAGTAAGTGTCACCGTTATGTGTAGCATGGAACGACTTGTTCTTAGTGTTATACAGTTCAGCAATCTGACTTGGGTTGATGTTATAGATAACAGTCAAGTCAAAGTCTTTCATAGTTGAGTTGTCACTTGCTTGCGGAGCAAGGTCATCAACTTTAACAGCTACTTCCTTAACTGGGAATGTGAGAACGTCACCAATAATAACCTGATTAAACGAACCAGGAAGCAATTCCTCATTCTTGACCTGTTTATCAAAGCCGACTCGCAAACCAACTTCACCAGTTTCAATACGAGTACAGCCTGTCATCAAAACTGCCGCACCCAAAATACCAAGAGTCAAAAGACGTTTCATTTTGTTTCCTTAAAAGAGAATTACGATTACTGTCATTGCCATCACTGCTAACAGTGAAACAATTATACTATAGGACACTGATTTTGTCAATGTCCAACGCTCCTTACCATTCATATTTCTCCAGGCAGTTAGCCCAAAGTGAATAAGAACGGCAAGGATAGCAAAGACTAGCCAAAGTCTAATCATATTAGTTGCCTGCTACACCCAAAGCAGCCTTAACAGCGGCTTGGACTGCGGCATCCAATTGTTCTTGAGTGTAAGCCGCATCTTGTACAGTTTCCTTAAATGCGTCATCTGGATGTACACCCAATTCACCAATAACTTCATAACGGCTAGCACGACCTTTTGAGTTGTCGTAGTCAGTAGGAATACTAACAACATCACGTGGATTGATTTTAACAATCACTGTGCGGCTATCATGACCACCAAAATGTGGCAAGTAGTTTTGGCTACAGAAGTGCAAACCTGTTGAACAAGTACGATTTTGGTCGTCATCAACTTCGTTACGTTCCATTTCAACTACTTGACCTACGGAGTTATCCATAGTACCAGTATGGCAGTCCTTAAAATCACGACGAACTTTCTTGTAAGCAAGGAAGTGACCATCGCTGGTAATTGGCAAGTTGTTCTTTTCCAAGAAGCCATACAGTTCAGTTACAGAACGCTTAGATGGGTTTGACATCAAGTTTTCCATAAACAAGACCAACGGCTCAACTGGCAAGCCTTCTTGCAACATACTGATCATACGAGCTGACAGCGCATTGTGGAACTCTTTACCTTTCCAAAACAACTTGTCGCCCTGCACTTCAACATTGCCCTTACCGTAATTGATAACGACTTTCTTAGGATCAATGGTTTCCTTAACGGTATCCCAATCACCTGCTTTAATTGCGTCCAGTACCTTTTGATAGGTAATGTGCGTCTTGCTAATGGTATGTGGCTTGTTGTCAATTACTACAACAATGTTATTGCCTTGAACCAAAAATGGATATGACATCTTAAACACCTTTCTTTGCGTCAATCAAATTAATATACTCAGCTACCGCAAGATTATTCATACGGTAAGTTTCAAGGCCGCTCAACAGTGGGTAGCGGTTAAGAACTGCGGCACATTCGTTCTCAACTGCTTCTTCAATTTTAAACAACTCCAATTCCTTAGCATACATTCTGCACAAACGTTGCAATGATTCCTTGGAGAAGCCATCAATTTTACTTACGCCTTTAAACATAGTAGCCACCTTGATATAGGGACTATCTTTGTTCTCGACATTGTCTGCAATAGTGCTATGATACTGCAAAATTTGCTTCTTGTCAAGAGTTGAAATAACCAAACGCTTCAAATTGTCTTGTGTAACATTGGTCAAAGTATCTTTCAAAAACTTTTCAATGTTGACCCAGTTCTTTTGAGTTTTGATAAACTCAATGTCACCTTTGCGAACACCATAAACTTCCACGTTCAATTTGGCAAAGCCACTGCGCTTCAAGTCTTCAGCAAATTGCTTTTGATTGGACATACCAAAATCACTAAGGATTGTGTAGCCACTCAAAGGCAAGTAGTAGTAAGTTTCCTTACTATCAAAGCTATCAGCCTTACCAGCATCACGCCAAACCATTTCACGGCTTGCATAGTAGCCACCGCTATTACGTTCTTCCAAACGCATAATGGTAACGTTCTTACCACCAGCAGAGCTACCAGCACGTGGCTTCTCTGACAAGGCACTCGCCAAAACAACAGTTGGAGGATTGCTCAAAGACTTCAAAAACGCATCAAACTTAGCAGGCTTGTTTTTGTCAGCTTTGCTCATCACATAAACAGTTTGATAGTGGTATGTACCTTTGGCAAACTGAGTATTGTTGAAGTGGAACTTAGCACGAGCCAACGCACCAATTTTGGTGTCATTCTTGATAAAGTTCAAACCTTCACCAACACGAATCTGCCAAGCCTTGTAAGGAGTATCAGCGGCATTTTTTGGATGAACTGTGTAAGAGTTCAAATTGCTAGTACCTTTTGAACCAACATTCTTTTGGAATGCAAGGATCTCAATGTTGTACTTTTTAGCCAACTCCATTACTGGCAACTCAAATTCTTTACCACGCATGTAGTAAAAACTAGAGTTAGTTGCATCGACCAATTCAAACTTAGTGTCAACGATGTACTTGCGTACAGCCGCTTGCCACAAACCACTTTCTTTCTTCTTCAGCAAATAGAAAGCACGTTCCCACAAGTTATCAATCTTGTCAGCTTCAGTTGCAATATGAATTGCCAACTGTGCGTTAACAGCTTCCAACTTTTTACGGATGCTTTCAATTGTTTGAGGAATGTAAGACAAACCTTCACGTGACGCTTGGAAGTCCAATTCACCAATAGCAAAGTGCATTTCCAAACCACAGTTCAACAACGGAGCAATGTCGCCCAAATCTTTTTGGTTAGCGTCAGGAATTTGTACAGGATAAGCAATATTACCCATGACAGCAATACACTGACGAGCATCGCTATAACTGTGAACACCGGGAATGATGTTTTCAGTTTCGTATGTACGTTCTTTGAACTTAAAGTCATCAACGCCACTGATAACAGGACGCAATTTAAAATAAGTGTAAACTTGACGTGCTTCGTCATGGAACTTAGAAAAGTCCCAACGGTCGTTTACGCTAAATTTAACTTCAACGCCTGCAGGATCAGTAGTTTCTTCTTCGCCCATTTTAGCAATGCTAGGAACACCTTGTGCATTGATAAAGGCAGAGTAGATACCTTTGATGCCATCTTTGATAGCAGTTACCGTAAAGTTATCTGTGTAAGAAAAAGGAGACTTAGAACCAAGACCCAACGCACCAATAAAGTCGTTGCTATTAGTCTTAGTAGACTCAAAGTATGTGGTATAGATTGATGTAACTTGTTCATGTGAAAGACCTGTACCGTAGTCGCGGATAGCAAACCAAGGCTCCAATTGATTAGGCAAATGCACATCAAAAGGAGTTTCTGAACGACCTGCGGCAACATGACTGTCAACAGCATTACAAGACAGTTCACGGATGATAGCACGGACTTTGTTTGCGTACAAGCCCGAGCTCAAAATGTTAAATGCCTTAGCAGAGTTACGAATACGGAACTCGCCAATTTCGCCAACGTTGCTCAAAATTGCTTCGTTGTTAGGAGCAGTTTGCAAAAGCATGAAAAACCTTTCTGTGTTTGTTAGTGTATGTGTAAATTATACAGGTAAAACCAGATAAAGTCAATACCTGATTTTACCAAAATTTGGGAATTTTATTGGTTTTGGAGACGTTCGATTTCGTTGGCTGCTTCTTCCAAAAGGTCAGCAATTCGGTCACGGGCACCTTCTTCAACGCTTTTACGTCCTGGAATTTGGCGCCTAATTTCTGCTCGTTTTCTAAGTCTGAAAACTAGGCTTTGTTCTGCAACTGGTAAATGGCTTTCGTCTTTCATACACTTCTTTCAGTTATAGTTTTAATTTTGGCATCAACACAGGTGCCTTCTAATACTGTGACTTTGCCGCCGGCTTGTGTAATTAAATTAGTCATGTAAATTTTGTGTAGCTCTAAACTTGCTAAACATTTTTCTTCTGTTCTAAAATAACCTTCTGACTGCATGAACTCGCAATTAGCGTTAACACAAATCCATAATACTGGAATAAAGATTTCAATCATTTCTTTCTCCTGGCCATATAACATTATACGGCTTGTTTTTCTTCTTGGCATAATCATGTGTATACCAAGTACCGCCTTTTGGTTGCCATTCCATTTGTAATGGAACAACTAGCATGACGTCTACACTGTCTACGATAGCACGATCACGTTTTAAGTAACCTGCTGGCTCACGCATTTCATCTGCTGGAAAGTAAGCACGTAAGTAATCGCTAACTGGCGGATGGCATACAATTTTATAGCCTAACTCTTTAGCAATCTTTGCCGCTTGCTCATCTACTCCTGCACAATCACCATGATGGAACTCTGTGCCTTTTAACTCTTGAAGAACGCTACGGAGCTCTTTTAACTGATACTCCGTAGCACCTTCTCTAGTTCCAGTCACACCAATTTTCACTGTTCATCCTTGAGTACATCAAAAAGATTTCCGTACTCGTATCTTTCCCAGTCATCATGGTCAACGTATGTATTGATACAACGGCGGTATACAGTTTTAAGCCATATACGTTTGCCGTGTATCTTTACTGGTCGCCAAGCAAACCAAGGTTTCCAAGGCAACACTTCTATCTTCCTAGCGACGTTGCCAATTGTATCGCCCAATCCCATCCACTCATCCTTAGGCCATCTCCAAGTAGTTGCGTACCCAAGCTAGGCGAGCTTGCTCGTCCATAGCAGTATACTCAACAATGTTAGCACGGATAGCATCCACTAGTGGATAGTATTCTTCGTCTAGATTGTGCTTGATGTCTTTGTTCAAGTCTACTAACTTATCTGTACGTGGATTGCGAGCAACCCACTTTGAAGTCAAGTAGTATGGTGACTTGATCTTAGCACTTACACCTTCATCAGTATAGAATACAAACCCTTCGTGCTTACATTCCTTAGCCATTTGTTCCAAACGACTCATGTTTGTAGTATAACTTTCTGCCCAATAGCAGTTAAGGGTATCACGAGCAAAGTCCATAAGCAAATATGGATCGTGCATAATCTTAGAACCCCACATGTTTTCACGCCAACCCAACAAATACATTCCTGGCTTCTCAGGAACAATATGTGGATCATTTGGATGCACACATTCAAACATATAAGTCACACCTTCACAATCTGCTGTACCCAATACTAACTGCCAGTCAGTCAAAGGCATGTGTGTTGCCATCATTTCCTTTGCCATAGTAACATAGTCGCTGTCTGTGCTACCAGTAGTGGACACTAGCAATTCGCCATTATGGATAGTCATAGCAACCATGAAACCGTTTACCTTGCGGAAGGCAGTTACCTTAGTATCTGCCTTAAGTACAGGCGCTTCCTTTTCAATGCCGTAGTTATAGATTTTTGTGAATGGATATGTAACTAGGTTAAAATCAGCATCCACAATACTACCACGACATTCAGCTATGTACTCGTTCCACAAGTTATCGTAGAATACTTTCTTCTTGTACTTTAGCACATAGATACCATCCCCAGCTTCTTTCATGTTGACTAGGTTACTAGTTTCTACATACTCTTTTAATTTGTCTTTAAACATACAAAATTTCCTTAAAGCCTTCATCGTCAGTTGGCGCTTGCAAGTTTTCAATCATGGAACGCATTACATTCCATGGAATACTTTTGCCTGGACGACTGTCCAAACGCCACGCTAACACTTCAGGTTCTGGAGTTTGAAAAAATACAGCAATCTTTTCATAATTTGGCAACATTGCCAACTTAGCCTTGCGACTCTTGGCACTAGTATTAGTTTGATCCCAAACGATATTACAGTCGTTTGCTTGTGCAATCAAAACTTGATTCTCCATCAACTTGGTAGCAATCTTAATGTAGTCATTGAAGACTTCATTATAAGTTTTGCCTTCCTTAGTTGCATGGTCATCGATAAAACGATCACTGGAAACAACAACTGTGTTACTAGGCCACTCTTGATTTTTAATCCAAGTTGATTTACCGCTTGCTGGAACCCCAATCAACATATACAACTTAGGCATACTTTTTTCTTCCACGTTCAATAAACGCATCCACTCCGCCAATCATTTTGGCATAATTAATATCAACTTTTTCACTGCACTTAATACAACGAAGATGAAAGGTTATGCTTTCAAAATCATCATCAAGTGGTTCAACAGTTTGATCTTTTTCTACCATTAACCAATTGGCAGGGTGGTTGCATTTAAAAAAGTTAAACATGGTGTCCTTTGATTTCACCTTTCATAGCACGTCGAATAGCATCTTCCATCTCAATTACAATACAACCAGTTGAATCCATACCAACGTCAATACATCGATATTTTTCCATCCCGCTTGTGCCACCATGCAAGTGACCATGAAAATGTACGCTACCTCTGTGCATTTGATCCCATTCTGCAATAGGATAATGGAACATGATAACTTGCGTACCCTTGTAAGTGATCCACAAATACTTGTGTACCTCAGCAAAGGCATTTCGGAAATTCACATCCATCAACGTCTTGCGGTCATGATTACCTTCAATCAAAATCTTTGTACCATTCAAACGAGTAATAATACGTGCGGCATCACTGCCTGACATAAATGCAACATCGCCCAAAATGTAAACAGTATCTTCTGGAGTTACGATTTCGTTCCATTCCAATACCATTTTTTCGTTCATGTAGGCCAAATCGTTGTTATAACGGGCACGTGACTCTGGACAGAAATTCATAATATTTCTGTGTCCAAAGTGCAAATCTGATGTAATATATGTTTTTGTCATGCTCAAATTATAACAGGACTAGCTGGTTTTGTCAACTAGTCCTGTCCCTTTAAAGTGTTGTAATTTTACAACTTCAGCTTAAAAAGCGTCGTAGTAGTGGAAATTCTTTTCCTTTACTTTGTTAAGGGTAAGGACAGCGCCATCCTTAACAAACACAAACTTGCCAGTTTGGCTGTCAATCTTCTTCAAATCAACAGCTTCAAAGTGCAGGCGTTCCCAATCCCAGTTCAAATCACCATCTTCATCGGGCTTGTCATCAAAGCTCTTGTAGTGGATGCGAACTTGACTTTGAAGTGGATTTCCACTCCATTCTTGGCTTTCCAGATCAGTGTCCTGCAAGTCTTCACCATTAAGTTGAAGTTTGATATTGAACTTGTTACCAGAGTCAAATTCTGGCTTGACGTTCAACATACGCAGAGCGTCTTGTGGTTCTTCATCGTAGCGATTCATTTCTTCAACAGTTGCTTTCAACATGTCAAAGTTGAACTGAGCAAACAAGCTGGCAATTTGGCACAGCTTCTCTGTGTGCTTACGAAGATCTGGCTTCAAGTTATCATTACAGTATTCAGTAATGAAGTTAGAGTCGAGACCTTTAAAGTCCAACATGTAGAACAAGCGACCTGGACGGTTACGCATGTGTTGATCAATGCGCCACTTGTCGTTACAAGTCAAGACAAACAACTTCTTGCTAGGGAATACACCGTCAAGCAAGGTCAATGCCTTTTCTTGGTCATCGCTATCGTATACCTTTTCGAACTCGTCGAACAAGATTACAACAGGTTGTTCAATGCTTTGAATAAAACTGTTAAACTTATCACCAACCCAAGGAGCATTGATAACAATGCAAGGGATATCAAAGTCACGTGCCGCAACTACTGCCAAGTTTTTAGCAAGCAATGACTTGCCAGAACCTTTTTCACCAGCAAGCATTACGCCAGTACTTGCAGTACGGTCCAAGAATGTACGAAGGATACGATCAGTGTTCTTATCCAAGTCGCCATAACGCTTGCCTTTAACTTCAAAGGCATCAATGTGTTCAAGATACAATGGACCATCCATTGGCATCTCTTTAACAACATAGTTACCAGCTGGCAACTTGTCGTGCAAATCCATAGCTTCTTTAGAGCTAACTCGAAAAGTATTACCAGACTTCAAAAAGTATGACATCTTACCACCTATTATTTTTTAGTGTCAACAGAAGATTTAAACAACAGACCAAACAGGACCATAATGCCCCAAGCCTGTAGCCACGTGATTTCATTTACGCCTGTAACGGCGCCTACTAAACATCCGTTCCATAGCAACATTACTGGCAAACTGAACAGTAAGCCTAATAGAACTACGAACCCAACGATGCCAATGATTGCAATAAGGATATTCATTTTTTACCTTGCTTGTTTAGTGAGTTAATTATAGCAGGAGTAAACAGTTGTGTCTACCCCTGCGTATAATTTATTTGCGAGCGTTTGCTCGAACTTGGTCAAATGTAATTTCTTTGACTAGTTTGCCATCTCGGTAAACTTCTTCCAACATAGGAGTAAATGGACCAAAGCCTCGATCGAACCAACCTTTTGGTTGATCAACAGCACTACTCCACTCGCCGCCCGAATTCCAAAGTTGTACACGACCTGCTTTGGATTTCTTACCACTGTCAGTGATAGGATCCTTTTGAACGTCACGGTCTTGACCGTTAACAGTGATGCTAGAGCATTTCATCGCAAACTTTTGAGTATCGCGATCCAGTTGTTGCAACAGCGCACCGCCCATACCAAATGCGATGTTATCGGCACTCCAACCGTATGCTTGGAATCCACCGAGGATCATACGGATAGTGTGTTCGTTAACACCGTCACCTTGGATAAGGCGAACATTGTTAAGGACTTTGTAGCCCTTTGCGTTAGTAGTGTAGCCAAACTTCTCGCCTAGGATCTGCACGAGCTTACGGCACACCACATCAGGGTCGCCTGAA
>JACCDX010051441.1_pt1 | contig 15192 bp, 10 predicted proteins | sample 7449681 | NCBI WGS metagenome assembly JACCDX01 (sample SAMN15323450, study PRJNA562643) | freshwater metagenome | isolation source: river surface water | place: USA:Blue River Watershed | collected 2017-08-18
CCTGAGCCTGAGCACCCGCCTGCGCGAACGCCCCCAGGCCCAGGGTCGCGAAGGCCTGGTCCCGGCCCTGATGCAGGAGTTTTCGCTGTCGTCGCAAGAGGGCGTGGCCCTGATGTGCCTGGCCGAGGCCCTGCTGCGCATCCCCGATGAGGCCACGCGCGACGCGCTCATCCGCGACAAGGTGGCCGATGGCAACTGGGTGGCCCACCTGGGCCACAGCCCCTCGATGTTCGTCAACGCCGCCACCTGGGGCCTGGTGCTGACCGGCCGGCTGGTGGGCGTGCACGCCGAAAGCGGCCTGAGCGCGGCCCTGCGCCGCGTGGCCATCAAGGGCGGCGAATCGCTGATCCGCAAAGGCGTGGACATCGCCATGCGCCTGCTGGGCGAAACCTTCGTGATGGGCGAAACCATCCAGGCCGCCTTGCGCAAGGCGCGCGAGCGCGAAGCCCAGGGCTTCCTGCACTCCTACGACATGCTGGGTGAAGCCGCCCTCACCGATGCCGACGCCCAGCGCTACACCCAGGCCTACGAGCAGGCCATCGAGGCCATCGGCCTGCAAGCGCAAGAGCTGCCGCCGGGCGTGCACCTGCGCCCCAGCATCTGGACCAAGCTGTCGGCCCTGCACCCGCGCTACCAGATGAGCCAGCGCGAACGCGTGCTCGCCGAGCTCTACCCGCGACTCAAGCGCCTGGCCGGCATGGCCCGCGAACACGGCATCGGCCTGCACATCGACGCTGAAGAGTCCGAGCGGCTGGAGCTGTCGCTCGACCTGCTGGAGCGCCTGTGCAACGACCCGGCCTTGCAGGGCTGGCCCGGCCTGGGCTTTGTGGTGCAGGCCTACCAAAAGCGCTGCCCCGCCGTCATCGACCACCTGGCTGAATTGGCCCGTGCCAGCGGTCGGCGCCTGATGGTGCGCCTGGTCAAGGGCGCCTACTGGGACAGCGAAATCAAGCGCGCCCAGCAAGAAGGCCAGACCGACTACCCCGTCTACACGCGCAAGGTGCACACCGACGTGGCCTACCTGGCCTGCGCGCGGCGCCTGCTGGCGCAGACCGACGTGCTGTTCCCGCAGTTCGCCACGCACAACGCCCACACGGTGGCCGCCATCCTCAGCGAAGCGCCGGCCAGCTTCACGCCGGGCCAGTACGAGTTCCAGCGCCTGCACGGCATGGGCGAGCCCTTGTACGAGCCCTTGGTGAGCGGTGAGCTTGAAGGCCAGCCCCGCCCCTGCCGCATCTACGCCCCGGTGGGCGCCCACGACACGCTGCTGGCCTACCTGGTGCGCCGGCTGCTGGAAAACGGCGCCAACTCCAGCTTCGTCAACCGCATCGCCGATGCCAGCGTGCCGCTCGACACCCTGGTGAGCGACCCGGCCAGCGAGGTGCGCCAGCAGGCCCAGCGCCAGGTGGCCACCGGCTTGCCCCACCCACACATCCCCCTGCCGGCGGCCTTGTACGGCCGCGTGCGGCGCCAGGCCAGCGCGCTCGACCTCAACGACCCCGACACCCTGGCCCGCCTGACGCCACGGCTGCAAGAGCGCCCGCCCCTGGCTTGCACCCCCACCGAGACCGGCATCGGCCAGGCCCAGGCCATGGCCCACCAGCTGGTGGACCGCGCCGCCGCCTGGGCCGACACCCCGGTGGACGTGCGCGCCGCCACGCTGGAGCGTGCTGCCGACCTGCTGGAAGCCCGCCGCGAGACGGCCATGGCCTGGCTGATCCACGAGGCCGGCAAGACCTGGGCGAACGCCCAAGGTGAGGTGCGCGAGGCCATCGACTTCCTGCGCTTTTACGCCGCCCAGGCCCGGCTGGACCTGGCTCAAGCCCCCGCCACACCGGGCGTGTGGGTGAGCATCAGCCCGTGGAACTTCCCGCTGGCCATCTTCACCGGCCAGCTGGCCGCCGCGTTGGCCGTGGGCCATGGCGTGCTGGCCAAACCGGCCGAACAAACCCCACAGATCGCCGCGTGGATGACGGCCTTGCTGCACGAGGCTGGGGTGCCGGCTGACGCGCTGCAGTGTCTGCCCGGCCAAGGTGAGACCGTGGGCCAGGCCCTGGTCGCCACCGAGGGCATCCAGGGCGTGCTGTTCACCGGCTCGACCGCCGTGGCGCGCCTGATCCAGGGCCAGCTGGCGGGCCGGCAAGACCGCACGGGCCGCCCGCTCACGCTGGTGGCCGAGACCGGCGGCATCAACGCGATGATCGTGGACTCATCAGCGCTGCCCGAGCAGGTGGTGCAAGACGTGATGACCTCGGCCTTCGACAGCGCCGGCCAGCGCTGCTCGGCGCTGCGCCTGCTGTGCGTGCAAGACGACGTGGCCGACCGCGTGATCACCATGCTGCTGGGCGCGATGCAGACCTGGCGCGTGGGCCCGCCCGCCACGCTGGCGCACGACATGGGCCCGCTGATCGACGCCGACGCGGCACACAGCGTGCGCCGCCACATTGACCTGATGCGCGCCGCCGGCCTGGCCGTGCAAAGCCACCCACACACGCTGAGCGACATCCCGGCCCACGAGGCCGAGCGCTACCTGCCGCCCACGCTCATCGAGATCAAGCAGGTGCGCCAGCTCACACATGAGGTGTTCGGCCCGGTGTTGCACGTGCTGCGCTTTGCGCGCGACGAGCTCGACGACCTGCTGAGCGCGCTGGCGGGCAGCGGCTGGGGCCTGACGATGGGCGCGCACAGCCGCATCGATGAAACGCTCGACCGCATCACCGCCGCCTCGCGCGTGGGCAACCTCTACATCAACCGCAGCATGATCGGCGCGGTGGTGGGCGTGCAGCCGTTTGGCGGCGAGGGCCTCTCGGGCACCGGCCCCAAGGCGGGCGGGCCGCTGTACCTGCACCGCCTGCTGCGCCCTGGCCCGCACCTGGGCGTGAGCGACGACAGCCTGCGCCGCCTGCTGCAGGCGCACCGACCACCGCCCACACACCTGCTGCCGCTGCGCGAGCTGCAAACCTGGCTGGACACGGCTGGCATCCCGCACGCCTGGGCGCTGAAAGAACACGCCCGGGTGAGCCAGATGCAATCGGTGGTGGGGCTGCACACCACGCTGCCCGGCCCCACCGGCGAGCGCAACAGCTACGACATCCGCCCGCGTGCGCCGGTGGCCTGCATCGCGCACCAGCACGCCGAGTACCTGCACCAGCTGATCACCGTGCTGGCCTGCGATGGCCGCGTGCTGTGGCCCGAGCGCGAGGCGCTGATCCCGCTGTGGCACAGCCTGCCGGCCAGCGTGCAGGCGCGCATCGGCTGGGCCAACGAGCTGGGCCTGATGACGCAAACCCTGGGCGCGGTGATGGTGCACGGCAGCCCCGACGAGCTGAGCCAGTGGGGCCACACGCTGGCCCAACGCGCCGGCCCCATCGTGCCACTGCTGGGCCTGCCCCGAGGCTGGCTGCTGCCGGCGGCCTGGCCGCAGGCGCCGCTGCTGCGCGAGCAGACGGTGAGCGTGAACACGGCTGCCGCCGGGGGCAATGCGGGCTTGCTGTCGCTGACCTGATGCAGGCAGGCCCGCTGGATGTGGCCTGCTTGATGTGGCCTGCCCTCAGGCCACCAGCGGCAGGGTGCGCGGGCTCTGCGCCTCGGGATTGAGCAACACCGAGCGCTGCAGGCGCACGCGCTGGCCAGTGGCCACATGCGTGGCCTTGACCACCTTGCTGAGCTTGAAGACGCGCTGCGTCTGGCTGCGGGTGCACCAGCCCACCAGGCGGTGCTGCGCCTCATCGAGCTGCAGCACGCGCACCACGGTGAACAGCAGCACGCCGTCGTCATCGACATACACCAACTCCCACAGCGTGGGGGCATCGGCGGGTGCGCTGCCCTGTGTGTGGGGGGCCAGCTTCGCCGCCTGGCGGTCATCGCGCGACCAGCGCACCAGCGTCGACAGGCACACCACCAGCAGCGCGGTCAGCGGCAGGCAGGCGAGGAGTTCGAGCAAGGTGGGCATGGCAGGCTCCAGCGGAGTGGACACATTGAATGCTTCACATGCTAGAAAGCGCGCCCCACCCCGTCATCCCGCCGAGGGGGGAAGGGTGTCAAGCTAGGGGGGTGCCTGCTGCACCTCGCGCAGCGTCGCTTGCGCCACACCCAGCCAGGCGGGCTCGCGCGCCTGGGCGGCATCCACGGCCTGCTGGGCCACGGCACGGGCACGCGCCACCTGGGCCGCTTCGCCCGATTGCCACAGCACCATGGCCAGGTTGTTGAGCGCCGCCGCGCCGCCGCCCCAGGCCACGGCCTGCTCCAGCGCAGCGATGGCGGCGGGCCACTGGCGCTCGTCGGCCCAGGTTTGGGCCAGGCCCAAGGCCAGCACGGGCGAGCGGGGCTGCAGCGCTTGCGCCGCCAGGTAGGCCACGCGCGCGCTGGGCGGGGGCTGCACGCGGGCGTAGGCCGTCACGGCGTCCACCAGGTCGCTGGGCGTGGCGGTGGCGGGCGGCTGCGCCGGATCGCTCACCACAAAGCCCCACTGGTGGCTGCGCTGCCAGGCGTGCATGAAGGTGTGCAAGGGCCAGCGTGCTTCACGCTCGCGGCCGGATCGCATCGTGACCGTGCCCGCATCCAGGTCGTAGCCCACCACCACGGCGTAGTGCCAGCGCGGCCACACATCCAGCGCCGGGTTGATCAGCACCAGCACGGGGCGCCCGGCGGCCACCTCGCGCAGCAGGGCCACCAGCCGGGGCTGCACCCGCACCGCGAGCTGGCCCGCGCGGCGTGCGGCGGTGAGCATGTCCACCTGCAAGCTGCCCTCGCGCCCCGGCGTGAACACCTGGGCCACCAGCGCATCGGGGGTGGTGGCCACACCGCGCTGCACCAGCACCGTGGCCAGCGCGGCGGGGCCGCATTGCGCCACCTCTTGCGCAAAGAAAGGCGTGTCCGCCAGCATGGCCGCGCGCGGCAGCCCCGCTGGGGGCGCGGCCAGCAGCGCGTCCACCTGCGGCGTGCCGCTGCGCAGCTGCTGCAGGTCGGCACAGCCGCTGAGGCCCAGCAAGGCCGCCACGCACACCGCCGAAGCGGCCGAGGCAGCCAAGGCGGCCGGAGGGGCCAGGCTCGGCCGGGTCAACGGGGGAAGCCGGTGGCGCGGCAAGCGCTCATCCCAGGTTCAGCGGATCGAGCGGGTGAACGGGAAGACCTTGGTGAAGCCCAGGATGTCGGTGACCAGCAGCACCAGGAAGAGGAACACGATGGTGCCGATGATGTCGGACGCGCCAGCGGGCAGTTGGTCCAGGCGATCGGACACGGCGGCGACCTCGTCGTCAGACAGCGCCTGCACCCGCGCGCGCGCGGCATCGAGGCTCACGCCACGCTCGACCAGGGCCTGGGCCACATCGGGACGCTGCAGGGTGGCCAGGATGTGCTGACGCTGCACGTCGACTTCGGCGTGGCGCTGCACGGCGGCCACGGCATCGGCCGACACGGTGGCGGCCTGGGCCACCTGGAAGCCACTGGCATGGGCCAGGGCCAGGGTGACGGTCCAAACCAGGGTGGCGCGGAGTTTGCTCATGGGGGGTACCTCGGTGCTGCAATGGCTATGAGGATAGCGCCGCCGGCGCGCCCCGCCGTTGCCGGCAGGCCAAAACCCTGGCTGCCTCAGGCGTGCTCCTAGAATCTCCTTGCCGTTTATCCCCATGCCTGTCACCCGCCTCGCCCTCCCCCGCTTCCGGCCCACGGGCCGCCTGCTTGTGCAGCAGGCCGCCTTGGCTTTGGTGGTGGCGGTGCTGGCGGGCAGCGCGTCGGCCCTGTTCCTGGCGGTGCTGCACCACACGTCCCACACCTTTGCGCAGCATCACGGGCTGATCTGGGCCTTGCCCGCGATCGGTTTTGCCGTGGCCTGGCTGTACCAGCGCTGGGGCCGGGCCATCGAGGGTGGCAACAACCTCTTGCTCGATGAGATCCACCAGCCCCAGCGCGTGGTGCCGCTGCGCATGGCGCCACTGATCTTGCTGGCCACCTGGGCCTCGCACCTGGGCGGCGCCTCGGTGGGCCGCGAGGGCACCGCCGTGCAGATGGGTGGGGCGCTGGCCGATCAGCTCACACATGTGTTGAAGCTGGATGCGCACCGCCGCCGGCTGGTGCTGCAGATGGGCGTGGCAGCGGGCTTCGCCTCGGTGTTTGGCACGCCGCTGGCCGGCGCGGTGTTCGCGCTGGAGGTGCTCACGCGCGGGCGCCTGGCCCACGAGGCCCTGTGGCCTTGCCTGGTGGCCGCCCTGGCTGCCGACCGTGTGAGCGCCGCCTGGGGCGTGCACCACGAGTCCACCCTGGTGCCCCTGTGGCCTGCCGATGTGGAGCATGGCGTGCCGGCGGTGCTGGCCACAGGCCTGGCCTGCGGCGTGGTGGCCTGGCTGTTTGCCCGCCTGGCCCACGTGGGCAGCGACCACACCCGCAGCTGGCTGCCCGATGCCCGCTGGCGTGCAGCGGTGGGCGGCGCGGTGTTTGCGGCCGCCGTGTGGCTGTGCGACGCCTGGGCCTACTGCGGCCTGGGCACGGAAGGCATCGCAGCGGCCCTGCAAGGCCAGGCCCCGGCTTGGGGCTTTGCCGCCAAGATGCTGGCCACGCTGTGGTGCCTGGTGTTTGGCTTCAAGGGGGGCGAGGTCACGCCGCTGTTCTTCATCGGCTGCGGCCTGGGCCTGGCGCTGGAGGGCCCGCTGCACATGCCCCCGGGCAGCCTGTCGGCGCTGGGCCTGGTGGCGGTGTTCGCCGGGGCCACCAAGACGCCGGTGGCGTGCACGCTGCTGGCCATCGAGCTGTTTGGCGCCAGCCTCGCCTGGCCGGCGGCGCTGGCCTGTGCGCTGGCCTTTGCGTGCTCGGGTCAGACCAGCATCTACAAGGCGCAGCGACAGGCTTGAACCCTGCCCTGAACCATGACCTGATCTTTGACCCGGGGCTTCAGCCCCGCGCGGGCGATCGGGCGCTCGGGGGCACGGGCACCGTGGGCAGCGGCAGCTCGCCGCCGTGGATGTCGGTGCGCGGCTGCCACAGGCCGTCGTCGATGCACTGGCGCACATGGGCCGCGATGTCGCGCATCGGTGCGAACCACACGCCGCCCCGGTCCATCATCTTGCCGATCATGGCGTGCGTCACCCGCCAGCGCGACAGCCGCCCCGACAGGAAGGGGTGCCACACCGGCACCCACAGGCCCCCAAAGGCCCAGGCCGCTTCGAACTCTTCCCACCAGCCCTCCCAGGCGTGGGCGGCCGACACGATGGGCATCTGGAAGCCGAACTCGGTGGCGTGCATGAAGGGCGGCCAGTCGTCCATGCCCCAATGCGACGGCAGCTCCAGCAGCCGGTGGCGCTGGCCTTGCACCCAATACGGCACGTCGTCGCCCATCAGCGACGCGTCGTAGGCCAAGCCGGCCTCGGCCAGCAGGTCGGCCGAGCGGTGCGAGAAGTTGTAGAGCGGGGCGCGCCAGCCCACGGGCTTGACGCCAGCCACGCGGGTGATCGAGTCCAGCGTTTGGTGCAGCCAGAAGGCCTCGTCCTCATCGCTGAGCTCGTTGGGGTGCTCGTGCAGCCAGCCATGTGCCGCCACCTCGTGGCCATCGCGCACCATGGCCTCGACGGCCTGCGGGTAGCGCTCGGCACACCAACCGGGCACGAAAAAAGTCTGGCGGATGCCGTAGTGGCGGTAGGTGTCGAGGATGCGCGGCACCGCCACCTGCGGCCCGTAGCGCAACGACGAGGCCGTGGCCACCATGCGGTGCGCCTGCTCGGGGTGGGACAGCTGCAGCAGGCTTTCAGCGTCCATGTCGAAGGTGAAGGCCACGGCGCAGCGCGCACCATGGGGCCAGGGCACAGGGTTGGCGATCATGCGGACTCCTTGCAAGCCATCCAGAAGCGAAACTCAGCGCGCCGTCTTGCCCCCATCGGCCGACCAGGCTGCGCCATTGACGAAGGCGGCGGCATCGCTGGCCAGGAAGGCCACCACGGCGGCGATGTCGGCCGGTCGGCCCAGGCGGCCCACGGGCACGGAGGCGACCTCGGCCTGGCGTGCGGCATTGGGGTCATCGGCCAGGGCGAACTCGGCGTCGAGCATGGGCGTGTCGATGGGCCCGGGGCACACGGCGTTGGCGCGGATGCCTTGCGGCGCCAGCTCGATGGCCAGCGCCCGCGTCCACGCCAGGATGGCCCCTTTGGTGGCGCAGTACGCGACGTAGCCCCACTGACCCACCAGCGCCAGCTCGGAGCCGATGTTGACGATGTTGGTCCCCGGCCGGTTCACCATCAGCGGCAGCAGGGCCCGCGTGAGGCGCAAGGCCGCGGTCACGTTGATCGCGAAGAGGGCATCAAGGTCGTCGTCGCAGGTGTCCACAAAGGGCTGCACGCGGCTGATGCCCGCGTTGTTGACGACGATGTCGCAGCGGCCCGCCAAGGCCTCGGTGAGCTGGGCGATGGCCCGGTCCTCATCGGCGCGGTCGCCCAGGGTGACGCGGTGAGGCGTGAAGCACGCGGGCCAGCGTTGCTGCATGGCGGCCAGGGCCGTGGCGTTGAGGTCCAGCCCATGCACGTGCGCGCCCTGATCGATCAGGCTGGCCACGATGGCCTGGCCGATGCCGCCCGCCGCGCCCGTCACCACGGCCACCCGGCCCCGCAAGCTCATCGCGTCAATCGCCATCGCGCACCTCCAGGCTCAGCTCGAAATCCAGCAGGGCCGCAGCCAGCTCAGGGTGTCGGCCCACCACCTCGCGCAGGGCTTCACCGGGCTGCACGTCGGAGGGCCAGGGCGCGCTGCGTGGACGCACCGTCATGCTGGCGCGGCCTGCGGTGAAGCGGCTGGGCCGCGCATCGCCACCGCACAGGCCCAGGCCGAGTGGCGGTGCCAGCGCCACACTGAAGGGGCCATGGCCGGTGCCGGGCACGCGCTCCCACACCTCCAGGTAAGGGCTGTGTACGCCGGTTTCGATCAGGCGATCGGGCCCTTCGAAGACCAGGTAGCCCGCATCGGGACGGGCTGCGGGCGGCTGGACATCCCACAGGCGGTGCCAGGTGCACACATCGGGCTGACCCGGTGCACCGGCTGTGACCTGGGTGATGCCGCAAAAGCCTTGCAGTTGCGCGCGGCCCGCCTGCGAGGCCGGGTCCACCCCAGCCGGGATGCGCACGTCAGCGTGCCAGCGCTCGGTTTGCAGCCAGTAGACCAGGGTGGTGGTGTCGCGGCCGTCGGGGCTGTCCAGCAGGGTGCGGCGCCACAGGCCACGCAGGGCCGCCGGCACCGCAGGCGGCAAGGCCCGCAGCCAGTGCACACAGGCCGCGGTGTCGGCCACGCCACCGAAGATGCCGCCTTCCACGCCCAGCATGGCCAGGGCAGCGGCCTGCAGGCTGGGGTCGGTGGCCGCCGTGGCATCGCCCACGGTGACGCAACGCAGGCCACGATCGGTGGCTTCGCGCACGGTGCTGTGCACGCACACCTCGGTGGTCACGCCACACACGATGAGCTGCTGCACGCCCGCGCGCTGCAGCGTCTCGCCCAGCGCCGTGCGGTGAAAAGCCCCGTAGCCCGGCTTGTCGATCACCACCTCACCCGACCAGGGCTGCAGGGCATCGACGAAGTCGTGGCCGTGCTCACCGCGCACCAGCAGCCGGCCCAAGGGGCCCATGCTGCCGATGGACGCGCCTGCGGCGACGCTGCGGGCCTGCTTGGCGCTGGGGCAGTCCGACAGGTCGCTCAGGTGGCCTTCGCGGGTGTGCACCACCATCACACCGGCCTGCCGTGCAGCGGCCAGCAGGGCCTGCACCTGCGCGATCACGGGCTGCATGCGGGCCATGTCCATCCCGGCCTGCTCGGCGTAGCCGCCCGGGCTGCAGAAGTCGCGCTGCATGTCGATCACCACCAAGGCGGTGGGCAGGTGGGGCTGCAGGGTGTGAAGCGCGCTCATGCGGGCTCCCCGCCACCGGCCGCGGCCTCAAGCACCGCCGCCAAGGTGATGAGCGCGCCGCCCACCCAGCCCGCCGCGCTGAGCTGGCCATCGCCCCACCACAGCGCGGTCAGCACGGCCACCACCAGCTCGGCCAGCACGATCACGCCAGAGCGCCCGGCCTCCATGTGGCTCACGCCGTACTGCCAGCCCACGGTGGCCAGCAACAGGCCCAGGCTGTAGCCCAGCGCACCCAGCAGTGCCCCGGCCGTGGGTTGCGGCCAGCCCTGGCCCAGCACCGCGATGGCCAGCAGCGACATCGTCGCGCTGCCCACGAACACCGACACCGTCTTGGTCTGCAGGTTCAAGCCCGTGGCCCCTCGGGCGAGCAGGTTGTTGCCCGCAAAGGCCAGCCCGGCCGACAAGGCCAGCAGGTCCACCAGCCCCAGGCCCACCTCGCCTTGAAGCAAGGCCTCGGGCCCACGCGGCCCCACCAGCACCAGCCACAGGCCGCACAGGGCCAGCACCACCGTGGCCAGGCGCAAGGGCGTGATGCGCTCGCCCAGCAGCCAGCGACCGCCGAGCACCGACCACACGGGCGAGAGGTAGAACAGGAACATCACCCGCACCACCTCGCCCATCATCAAGGCGTTGACGAAGCTGGCATTGGCCCAGCCCCCCACCAGCAGCAGACCGAGCACCCAGGCCCGGTGCGCTCGCCAGGCCGCCCGCGCTCGCCACAGCAGGATCAGGCCCAGCGCGCCCACCCCGCCATAGGCCAGCACACTGACCTGCGGCGCGCTCAGGCCCGTGCCATGCAGGGCCTTGAGCGGCCACCACGACAGGCCCCACAAGGCCGAGGCGCCCATCAACACCCACACGGGGCCCAGGCGAGGTGCGGTCGTCATGCCGGACATCACACCGCCGTCAGGAAGGACACGCCCACCGCGCCCACGAAGCCATCGGCCCGTTGCGGCGCCCCCGCAGGCAGCACCACGCCGTAATCCTTGGCCAGCACGCGGGTGACGCGGTGGCGGTGGTAGGCCCGCAGCAGCTCACCCACGGTCAACACCTGCGCGCTGCCTTGCGGGTAGAGCTGCCGGTGCAGGCCTGGCAGTTGGTACCAGGGGGCCACGGGCCGGTCGTGGTGGGCGTTGTGGAAGCCGAAGTTCAGCCAGATCAGGTTGAGCCAGCGGGCATCCACGGCCACCACATCGCTGTAGGTGTTGGCCTGCTCGTAGGCACGGTCGCGCAGCTTGTCGTTGGGCACGGGCGTGTCGCCCAGGATGGGGTAGGCGTCGTAGGTGTGCTGAAAGCAATCGGCAAAGCGCAGCACATGCACGAACAGCAGGTAGGCCACGGCGTACAAGACCAGGGCCTTGAGCGACCACCACGCCAGCAGGGCCCAGGCACTCAGGCGCACCGCGGCCACGCCCAGCACGCGCCATCGGGCCGATCGCTGGCCCTGCGCGCTGAACGGCAGGCTCACCACGAAGCCGCGCATGATGAACTCGACCGCAGGGATGTGGGCCCATTCCAGCGCCAGCACCACGCGCTGCCAGGTGGGCCGCGCCCGCAAGAAAGCCTGGTAATCGAAGGTGACCACATCGGCGCGCTCAACGTGGTGGCGCATGTGCTTGCGGCGCAGCGCCTCGAAGGGCGCGTAGCAGCTGCCGTTGAGCCAACTCATCACCACACCCCAGCGCTCATTGGCCTGCGGCGAGCTGAAGATGGCGTGGTGTGCGAACTCGTGGATGAAGTAAGCCGACCACACCAGGCTTTGCGCCACCAGCAGCACGCCCAGGGCGTTCCAGCCCCAGGCGGCCTGCCCCAGCAGCGCGATGCCCACCGGCCAGCCCAGCAGCACACCGCCCAGCGCCAGCACATTGGGCCACTGGCCATCGGCCTGACGGAACACACCTGACATGGCGGCCTCCCGTCACTTGGTCAGCGTCTTGACGATGCTGCCGTCGAAGGTGGATTCGGCCGGCGGCAGGGCCTTGATCTGGCCCTTGGCCTTGAGCAGGTTGCCGATCACCTCGCCACTGGCGTGGTAAGAGGTGGTTTCCTTGCCCGGCAGGAAGGCCTTGGGCATCTCGGCCAGGGGGATGTTGTAGACCCCGGACCACTGCTCCTTCACCTCTTTGACCGACACGCCCATGAACTTGCCGATCAGCTTGGCCGCGTCATCGGGCTTGGTCTTGATGTAGGCCATGCCGTCGAGGTAGGCCTTGATGATCCCGCTGATCTCGGTGGGCTTGGCGGCGATCGCCTTGGGCGTGAAGACCAGCACATCGGCGATCAGGCCGGGCGCGTCTTTCGAGGAGTACACCACCTTGAACTTCTTGCCGCCGCCCTGCCCCAGGATCTGCGACAGGCTGGGCTCGTACGTCACCCCGATGGGCAACTGGCCCGAGGCCATCGCGGCCGGCACCGACTCGGGCGTCATGCTGACGGCGGTGTAGTCCTTCTCACCCAGGCCATTGACCTTGAGCGCATACGACAGCAGGAAATCGCTGGGCGACAAGGGGTTGAAGCCGATCTTCTTGCCCTTGAAATCCTTGACCGACTTGATGCTGGCATCGGCCACGATGGCATCGCCGCCGTTGGAGTAATCGATGGGCATCACCACCTTCATGGCCTGGCCACCCGCGACCTGGCCAACCACCTGGTCATAGGTCAGCATGCCGCCATCGACCGCACCAGAGGTGATCGCCGGCGGGATCATGGCCGGGTCGGAGAAGACCTTGAGCTCGACCTTGAGGTTGTACTTCTTGTACAGGTCCAGGGCCTCGGCCACATAGAAAGGGCCGTAGCCGATCCAGACCACAGTGCCGAGCTTGAGGCTGGTGGGGGCCCCCATCGCCGCGGCGGCCGCGAACGACAGGGTGCCCACCAGCACGGGCTTGAGCCATCGCCCCAGCGTGTGAGGTGCCAAGGCCGTGGACAAGGACAAACCAGCCAGTTTCGTGCGCATGCGTGAGCTCCAAGTGAGGGTGAGACCAGCGCAGGGAGAACCGGTCTGACGACCGACGTTCTCCCGGGCTTTTGTCCCTCCGTGGAGCCTCCGACGAGGCCGGCCCACTCTCGGACCAGACATCACCCCAAGTGGGGCGACCGGAACCCTAGTGGACCTGTCACGAGCTTCTGCGCCAGACGCAGACCAGCTGTCCATGCTTGAACAGGTTTATGCATGGAAGATGCCAGGCCGAAAATGCGGGCCTGGGCACCAGCAGGTGGCGACTTCGGGCATGGGATGCACCAAAGTCGCCGGCACCCAGCCCGCCCCCTCGATCGCAAGCACCGACTTGGGTGCAGCCCAGGGCCTGCACGTTGCAAGCTGGTGCCTCTTGAAGCGGCCCCAGGGCGCCTTGCGGCCTTGCGCCAGATCACGGTCGTGACGCGACGCAGCACCGACCCGAGGGCTCCGCATGGTGCAATGGGCCACCGGGCCATGCCTGCGCCCTGGAGTCCACACCGTGCCCCCCGCCGCCTCGACCGCTTGCTGCCCCCTGCCTGGCCACCCCGCTCGCCGCCAGGCTGACCGACCATGGCCCTCAGCCTGAAGCACGCGTTCAGCCGCTTCCTGCGGCGCCGCCACCGGTTGGGGCACTTCGCGCGGCGCCCTTGGCACGACGCGGGCGCCGCGCATGGTCGGCACGCGGCCGTGCCTGCTGGCCTCGCGCAAGACCTGCTGCAGCTCGCCGAGCTGGATCCACCAGCGGCGCTGGCCAGGCTGCACGCGCACGCCGATGGCCTCAGCCCCAGCGAGGCGGCGGCCCGGCTGGCGCAGCATGGCCCCAATGTCGTGGCGCACGAGCCGCCGCTGCCCTGGTGGCGGCACCTGTGGCACTGCTACCGCGATCCCTTCAACCTGCTGCTGAGCGCGCTGGCGGTGGTCTCCGGCCTGACCGATGACCTCAAGGCCACCGTCGTCATCGGCGTGATGGTGGCGCTGAGCACCGCGATCCGCTTCGTGCAAGAGCACCGCTCAACCCAGGCGGCCGAGTCGCTGCGGGCCATGGTCAGCAACCACGCCACCGTGCTGCGGCCCGCGCACCAGGACATCCCGATCCACGACCTGGTGCCGGGCGATGTGGTGTGGCTGTCGGCGGGCGACATGGTGCCGGCCGACTGCCGCGTCCTCAGCGCCCGCGACCTCTTCCTGGCCGAAGCCGCGCTGACCGGCGAATCGCTGCCGCTGGAGAAGTTCGCCGACCGCCGCACCGACAGCCGCGCTGCGCTCGATCAACGCAACCTGGTGTTCATGGGCACGAACGTCGTCTCCGGCACGGCCACGGCGCTGGTGCTCAACACCGGCAACGCCACGGTGTTCGGGGCCCTGGCCGAGCGGGCCGGCGCCACCGATGCCGCGCCCAATGCCTTCCAGGCCGGCATCAACAGCGTGAGCTGGCTGCTGATCCGCTTCGCGGCGGTGATGGTGCCGATCGTGCTGCTGCTCAATGGCTTCACCAAGGGCGACTGGCTGGCCGCGTTCCTGTTCTCGCTGTCCGTCGCGGTGGGCCTGACCCCCGAGATGCTGCCCATGATCGTGACCTCCACCCTGGCCAAGGGGGCGGTGCAGTTGTCGCGCCGCAAGGTGGTGGTCAAGCGGCTCGACGCGATCCAGAACCTGGGTGCGATGGACATCCTGTGCACCGACAAGACCGGCACGCTGACGCAAGACCAGATCGCCCTGGCGCGCCACATCGACGCCTTCGGCCAGCCCTCGGGCGAGGTGCTGGACTTCGCCTTCCTCAACAGCCATTTCCAGACCGGGCTGAAGAACCTGCTCGACCGCGCGGTGCTCGACCACGTCGAAAAGCAGGCCGAACTCAAGCTGGAGCAGGACTTCCGCAAGGTCGACGAGGTCCCGTTCGACTTCCAGCGCCGGCGCATGTCGGTGGTGGTGGCGCAGCGCGATGCCGGGCACACGCTGATCTGCAAGGGCGCGCTGGAAGAGGTGCTGGCCGTCTGCACCCGCGTGCGCACGCGCGAGGGCGATGCGGTGCGCGACCTGCCGCTGGATGCGCCGATGCTGGCGCGCGTGCAGCAGGTCACCGCCGAGCTGGCCCAGTCGGGCCTGCGCGTGGTGGCCGTGGCGATGAAGGCGCTGCCGCCCGACCAGGCAACGTATGGCCTTGCCGACGAGGCTGACCTCGTGCTCATCGGCCATGTCGCCTTCCTCGACCCGCCCAAGGAATCGGCCGCGCCCGCGCTGCGCGCCCTGGCGGCCCACGGCGTGCGCGTCAAGGTGCTGACGGGCGACAACGACCGGGTCACGGCCCACATCTGCGCCCAGGTGGGCCTGGGTGCGCAGCCGGTGCTGCTGGGCGCGC
>JACCDX010456280.1_pt1 | contig 15192 bp, 11 predicted proteins | sample 7449681 | NCBI WGS metagenome assembly JACCDX01 (sample SAMN15323450, study PRJNA562643) | freshwater metagenome | isolation source: river surface water | place: USA:Blue River Watershed | collected 2017-08-18
AAAGTTCATGGTATCGATTTCAACTTTTTGAATTCGATACCATGGAATTTAGAATTGATTTACAATGGAATTTAATCGAATAAAAGTGTAAATCTTGATATAATAAAAATGTCTGCAATTCTTTTTTATAGTGAACATTGTCCACATAGTTTGAAAATATTACAGAAAATACAACACTTGAGTGATGTAAAATTATTCTGTCTAGACAATGTCGACCATTCCATGTTGCCGCGTTATGTGAAACATGTCCCGTCGTTGCGTGTTAGTTTAAATGATGAAGTATTCATGTTAAAGGGTAAAGATTTGGAAGAGTTTATCGAGACTGAACCAGAGCCCGAGCCATGCCAAGATCCGCCAAATGAACCAGAGATTGACATCTCGAAACTCACGGGTCCAGAAATTGAAAAACAATTCTTTAACCAGCCGAAACGTACAAAGATAAATACATCCGAGGGAAAACGAGAAACAACAACACCTCCAGCCCACATGAATATTAGCGAGGCCGAAGCAATGGCTCTATTATCGTCATCGAATTTTTCTAGTTTTAAAGTAAATAATGCAACGCGTTGATCCAGAGGATATTCAGATTGAAGGCGTAGTGAAACCTGTATACATTTTTTCTCCCAGAAACCCCTTTATTTTAAATGCGCGGAATCGTGAACAGGAGGAAATGAGCGATCCAGAAGACGACTTGTGGAACTTTGATGAATTTGATTGGGAGGAATCTGTCATTTCTTCTCTAAGAGATCAATTATAAATCATGATACATTAAATTATAATGCGTTTATTGGCCATTGTTTTGACTTCGAGTGACGAATTTCTAGCCCTACAAGCTGTTAGATCGATACAGGACCAGGCTGAACGAATATTCACCGTCACACCAAAAGTCATTGTAAATACACTGGACAAGTTTTACTTTCAGCGTGTCAGAGACATCATCCCTGACACGATAGAAGTCGTCCAGACTGAATCAAATGGGCGCCCGGGAAAGGGTCATAATTCGTGCATTCGCTACTTTGAGAGCCAGCAAGAGTATGACTATTTATTGCTAATGGACGGGGACGATTGCCTATACCCGTACGCCCTCAATACACTGGGACGCGTTCTAGAGCAACTTCCCGACACGGATCTGATTCAATTGATTTATAATGACAATCTCTGGTCCAACGGACAAGGCCGGTTGAAATTATCTGGAGACGTGTATGCCGATCTGATTGAATCTTCAGACATGGAGACTTGGCCCGTAGAAAAGGTCGCAGACCCTTTTAAACATGGCCTTTTAGTATCCAAAACGCCTACCCGACCGCTCTTGTTTTCGCGCAGAGCCACCCGTCTCTGCTATTCTGAGAATATGGCCGTGTACGACGATATGATTATGTTTTTAAATATTGCCGAGAGCGAGTTATCTGGAGAATTAAATACAGTGACAATTCCAAACCCAAACATTTACCTCTACTCTAGACTGGGTGGCGGGAACGTGTCGCTAAAGAATTTTGACGAGGAACTTGAACAAAAAGTGTTTAAACAAGAATCGGCTAGTTTCTTGAAGAAATATACCTGGGACGACTTGAAAAGGCTTCCATTTTTAAACATTCAAGACATGTACCCCCTTGCCGACAAGGTGGAATTCATTTTGCAGTACGTGAATCAATATGTAAACCATTGGACATCGTACATGCCCAAAACTCGTCAAGAGAGGCGGCTCTTGATTCAAAAACTATTAGGAGTGCGGAAAATGCTCCACTTTTACAACCATCCGGGGTTATGTAACCTGATTGCCAAGCACATGTACGCCAACGGGGATATGGAAGGAGCTCATTCGTTAGCCCTGTGTAGCTCTGAACCCGACCAGACATTTTTGCAACTGACAAGTTACAAGCCGCCGAAAAATCAAGTTTTTAAACCAACCGAATATCCAAAGGCGGCGGGTTCTAAAAAGGTGATTGCATTCTATACAGGAATATCAGGACCCTACAATGGGCGCGATTATGCCGAGTCCGAGGTCTATGGATCGGAAATTGCAGTGATTAACATGGCAGAGCAACTGACAAAGTCTGGGTACAGCGTACATGTCTTTGGTAACTGTCCAAAAGAATCTATGCACAGGGGCGTCGAGTACCACACGTTTTCGTCGTATCGCAATTTTTCAGTCGAAAATAGGATCCATATCTTGATTGTTTCTCGTTTCATGCACTTTTTTCGCCATTTCAAAGCCGAGGCCGACAAGGTCTTTTTATGGGTCCATGACGCTCTGGTTCATTATACCAATCTGGACGGTTCCTTGATACCAGGCTTTGGGAAAAATTTGTTTAAAAATCTGTTGCCATCTCTTGACAGAGTGATTTGTGTGAGCAACTGGCAGCGCAATTTAATTGTAGACTTTTACGAAATACCAACCTCTCTCGAGCACAAGTTTGCGGTGATTCCTAATGCGACAAGGTCTGAATACTTTCCTGAAGGAGCCCCGTTTCCCAAAAAGATTCCAGATTCATTCATTTATGCGTCTGATCCGGCACGCGGCCTTCCCATGATTCTGGACCAATGGGAAAATATAAAACGCGTCATGCCAGATAGTACGCTGGATATTTATTTCGGAAGTCTACCTGAGGCATTAAAGGAACGCGTGGAGCAATTGGACGGGGTTACTTTCCACGGTAAAATATCAGATAGCGATTTGTGCGGCGAATTTAAGCGCCACGATTATTTTTTATACCCGTTTGATTCACATGAAACCTTTTGTATCAATGCATTGCAGGCCTGTTTGGCCGGTTGTTACCCGATAGTCACCGACTATTCACACGTCGCGCGCATGGTAAAGGATAACCACGGGTTTGTATTGCCCCGAGAAAAGACGGAACGTGCCTCTAAAATTGTCGATACGCTCCTGACTGTTCGCAAGGACAAACTCGTCCACCAGAAACGCGTCTACGACTCTATTCGCAAGACCAATGACTGGCAGTGGGAGTCTTGTGCAGAAAAAATTAAAATATTGTTTCAATAAAAACATGGATACCATTTTTGAATTCATTGCTCCTTGGAAAAGTCTATACACTGAACTATTGACTGATCTAGTAAAATATCTGACTATATTTATTTCTTTTCAATATCTCTCGACGCAAATGCGACAGGAATTTGCCCTTGCATTGAGTTTGGCCATTTACCACCTGATTGTCCACCTGTCCTTCAAAGTATCCAGCGCACAATAGAAGGGATATAGAGGGACCCATTCGCCTCACGCAGATACTGAATTACTGCTCGTTTTCCAATATAGATACTCGGATCCACATGACGATCCATAACAGATAGACCAGTTCCTACACTCTGTACAATTTCCCCGTCTGTAAAACTCAGGGTCGCAATGCCTACATTTTCGACCACAGACATGGCCCATCCCACCACCAACATTTCTCGTGTATGGAAATTTTTAACCTTTAAAAACATGTTAGAGCGTTGAAACACTGGGGCGTTCAAATGTCGAGCCACAATCCCTTCGTTTCCCAATTCAGATGCATTCTTCATCATCGAGACAAATAAATCCTCAGTGTATGGTTCGTGTCGAACCTTGGCAACATGAGAGCTGCAAATATCGGGGATGCGATCCAGGCGTTGTTTTAAATTTAAACTAGACTTGCCAGTCTCGTATTCATCGTGCGTAAATACATCAAAAATGTAAAACTTTAACTTGGAATCATCTCCGCGTTTCGCCATGCTCATAGTCTCGTTAAAATTGTCGGTATTGTCCTCCCCAACATGGGCCAGTTCCCCGTCCAAAATATACTCTTGGATACCATTGGTCATCAAGTCTGTCCAGATATTGGAAAATTTATACTCCTTGCTCTGCCTCGTATAAAAGCGATACCCGTGGAATAAAATGCGCATCCCGTCAAATTTCCTAGACAGTAACCATTCAGAGTCGAGAGCTTGTCCCTGGAAATCGCGCCCGAGCGTAAACTTTACAGTATCGATAAACGGGTTAGGACTCGTCAATTTCTGCAGAGTCTTGAGTGCAAATCCTGGCCGAATCTTTTTCCTGAGAATATCGACAATGAGTGGTGGAAATTGATTGATAAACTTTAAAACAGTGTCGTGGCTATGAGAAACGTGGGCAAGAGTCAAGAGCCCCTTGTATAGATCCATACTTGGCACGTGTGAAAAAACATTCTGGCAATGCCTCTGTAGCACCTTGGACGGAATATTAAACGCGATTCGCGGAGAATATACAATGGATAAAAGGGGAATCAGGCATCCTGGCAGATTCGATATAGGGCCACTTTTCCATTCCGTAATGTGTGTAAAAATATCATTAGAATTCAAAGTATCAGTATTCATAGATTCAATAATTTCAAAGTCATTTTCAATGGTTCCTGAAAGAATCATGATTAATAGAATGGATCATGTTCATGAATTTTATTAATCAACTTGGCGTGCTGTGCTTGTAAAACAGCAAGGTCTTCTTGGTCGTCAATCGTTTCCATGGCAGCCTCGATACGTTTCAAACTCTTGACGAGCTTGAGATAGCGTTTAATGTCGTCATTTTTCGGCTCTTCTTCCTTTACGGGCTTCGCCACTGGTTCCGCCACTGGTTCCGCCACTGGTTCCGCCATGGGTTCCTCGACTGGTTCCGCCATGGGTTCCTCGACTGGTTCCTCCTCCTCCTCCAACGTATCCAAAATCAAACGACTCTTGAAAATTGTCTTTATATTTCTGCGTACAACAGGGTGGATATCGCGAATAGTCTGGTCTTCATACAGAGATACAGTGACATGTCGCAATAAAAGTAATATAAATTCGTCGCGACCAATCTTGCGAAATTCGGGAGCATCATACTTTTCAGAAAAGTATCGCAACGAACCCTCTAAAAGCAAGTCGAAACGCTGATTCGACAAACGAATACTCTTCTTTATAGTTTCAATCGTTGGTGAATACTCTTCGTCTGTCCACGCCATCATAGTTTCCAATAGAGCTTTAAACTTGGTGTCATTGCGTTCAAGGTCATTGTACATGGAAAAAAATATAAAACCAAAAGCATCTCGAACACTTTGAAACAATAATTCAATAGATTGTCTATATTTCATGATAATTAACTGAATGCTCGATATCTAGCTAATGATCTGGCCAGCAATGCTGCTGTATCGGCAACCGTTGCCTTTGGTGGTCGCTTGTACTTTACTGTAAGATCAGTGCCGTCGATATCGTCATGACGTAATAGACCAGACACTTCTAACAAGTCTCCAACTCTCTCGTCGCTGGTCTGTAAAATGTTTCGTCTCACAATTACACTCTTCTTGGCCTTTTCCAATTCCTCGCGGCTATACCTAGACCTCCTCTCGTAATTCTCGTCAAAAACCTTGTTCATTTTTTGGAGTAGAGAGTCTGGGGCAAGGTCCACGTTTCCTATCAAGGATTCTTGGTACTTTTTAGTCGACACTGCTGTAATAGACTTTTCAATATCTCGTTTTTGATTGACCCTCCCCTTTAATATTTTTTTCAACGCCTTGCACTCTTCAATCAGCGTTTCAAACTCTTTGCTCTGGCCTTGATTCTTGTCTGGGTGCGTACTAAAAACAAGTCGTTTCAACATTTTCTTTAAATCGTGAGTTGTCTTTCCCGCCGGGTCGATTCCCAACTTTTGAAATCTTGCCGCGGTCACTAAATCCAATTTGAGATTCATTTTTTAATTACAGTTAATAAAATGGATCTCTTTATCAATTACATCAAGGATGGGTTTTCGCGAGCATTCGCAACAAGTCTCGATAAACAAGATGTCCAACCAGAAGAATACCGACTAGGTGGCGACGGGCAGAAATTCTTGCGTGCCCTAGAGAAGGAACGAACCGATCTCGTTGCAAATTTAAACGACCCAGATCGATTACGCCCGGCGTTTGAAGGAGGAGGGCCCGTAGGGCCAAGGCCCGCAGCCGTAGGTTCGAATAGCGCTCAGTTGGCAGAATTGGAGAGATTTAGTCATACCAACATGTTTCCAAATCGTCCTGCCAAATGGCGAGTCGTGAGCAAGCCTTTCAAGGCTCCTAAAATCCCTCGTCCTGACGAGTCCTTGTTGCAAACTCCAAGTGAAATTCCATTTTATCGCGAACAAGAGAAACGAGAATACATGACCCAATTTACATCCAATTTATCACCGGGTTGGGGCAAAGATAGAGATGCGGTCCTGTACGATAAAGTCCAACAGGGACCAGTTCCTGCCTCCCTCAATGAACCAAACTATATCAAGGCTGCCAGAAAGACTGGATTCGTTAGAAAGCATCCTGTTCTTGAACCGACCGGGGGTGCCGATTCTATACCAATCGTGCCCGACTATTCCAACCTGGTTCATCAACAAAAACAGTCTTCGACCAAACTCTTGAATGTCCAAGATTCTGCAAGTGCACCTTCCAGCCTTTTCCAAGGACAGGCTTTGTTTGGCAAGTTCCTGCATTCAAAATTGCTAGGTGCAAAAGAAGGCACATTCGGACCAGCTCAAGATAATGTCAACGTATCAACTTTCAGAGCCCAGCCCAATTTGAAAAAGGACGGGTCCATGCCCACCAATTTGGAACGTGTTATTGCCCAGTCCTCGCACCTCTACTCTATGCCGGTCCACCCTGCTCAGATGCAGGGCAATGGTTACAAACCAATGAACAACATTTTCGTTTCCAAAGTGCCAGACAAACCTCATAATGTGTCCCGTCTCGATTCATTCATTAGTCATAAAAAGATTAAACCTATAGAGTCTGAATTTAGAGGGCATTCAGACCCTCTGGATCTACCTGCCAGTCGATCAACGCTTCCTCGATCTAGCTAAGTCTGGCAAGACTGAATGTTTTCGTTTCGTCCCCTTGTCCGATTTGCTGAAAATCGAAGTTGACTGTGCAAACAAGATGGCACCTCGATTCAAATCCAGATATTCTTCAGAGTCGACAATACATGCCAGAACTGTAACCGCGTCACTTACAAACAATTCCTTCATGGCTGCCGTAGGAGCACCAAACACGCGATCTATATTGTAACCGGGTCCAGATGAAACGAGTCCAAATTTGGAGAATTGAGTCACGGCAACTGGTTTTGTAATTTGTCCGCTCTTTTCTCGGATATTGGCCAGGTATAGGTTTAAGGATTCGTTAATGTAAAAGCTCTCGTACAGTGTCTGGATAGGGTCTGTTCCAATAAACCGACTCATGAATTTATGAAATGCCCTGTCAATGTCGGCATTGACCTTTGGATTTTCGTGTGGCACAATGGCAAGTTTAAAAGAACCGTCCCATTGAGACGATACGAATGGTTCCAGGATAGGACCCGCTTTTTGAATATCCTCCTTGCTCCAAAAGTATGTAATTTTCAATTTACTGCTCGTTACACGATTCAGAAACGCGTCGAGCGTATCCGGGTCGAATAATTGGACAAGAGTTTCGGGGCGCACATGAAGCATGGAGCGTGCAATCATGAATGGATTTTCCGACCCAGCGCAATCAATAATTCTGTATTTTTCATTCCCAGTTTGCAATGTATAAATCATGTGGCTACGCGACGATTTTGAATTAAATACAGTGGGGCGAATATGCCCTGGAAATGCGTCTAGTACACTTGCCAATTCCTGTACATTATCGATTGGTTTATTAATCAGAGTCTGGGCACTGTCAGAGATATCCCCAGTGATTGGATTCAATAGTCCGTAAATTTCGCGAATTTCCAATACAGAGTTTGGTGTGACCAATTCGCGCAACATTTTATTCACCAGAGAGCTCTTTCCAGACCCGGAGGCTCCATAGGCCAAGAAATTGCGAGACTTGGGAAACTCGTCAAGTACATTACCATTTGTAATCAACTTGTTAAACGGGCCATATATTTTCGGCACACTGGTCTCATTGGATTGAATCGTGTACGGAAATTCCTTTCCGAGTTTATAGACGGGACGGGGACCGGGGCGCACGACCAGAGCAGCCTGTACAATCGACGAAATGCGCTCAAACGTGTCAAACAGGTTTGCAAAGTATTCGTCTGTATATTTTCCCAGTTCGCGCGTAATGACCCTACAGTCCAGTTTCATTTGCTGCAAATTGATCCTCTCTAATGAATCAGCCTCCTTCAATAGCAGGTATCGCTCATTGCTTCTTGTATTCAAGAGTTGCAATTTTTTCACCATGGATAAAACATGACCTCGCATGGTGGCAAACTTTGCGATATACTCTTCAGGGTCGGTACCGCCCAGTGAGCACTCTTCGAGCATGGATGATGCCGAATTGACAGACTTGCTCTCTAGACCTTGATTCTTTAGATAGTCGGCAATGTTGCGCAAGTTTTCAATGACCTGTCTGAGACGAAACGTAATATCGTCTGAACCATTCGACCCGCCATTCAATACAAAATTGGCACACGATTTACGCAGGCAAGTAGGCATTGGACGTACGCGCTGATAAATTTGAGGAAATCCAATCTTTAATAATTTTTGCTTCTCGCGCGAAGAATACATTTTTTGTAAGTCAATAAAAGCAAATTGGAAGCAATCCGTCCGACCTGGCCTCAAACTCCTTGTTAATGTCTGTAAAAATTTCCATACATTGCGTACCGTATCCAAACACTTTAAATAGTTCGTGCACGGGCTTCATAATCTGATTCGTTATATAATGTCCGTAATCAATCGGTATCTTTAGTCTTGAAACAGCATCCACATCCTCGACTCGATCGCCCTGCGTCTTGGCCCTTTTATTAATGACAAACACATATTCCAGCTGCTGATTTCGTTCCACAGTCTCTCCGCGCATACGTTTCTTTCGTGCCAAAGCCGAGGCTGCATTTTCAGTTGCCCACTTGTCCTTGCACTCGTATTCGACAATGTCAGTCCTGCCTTCCATTGCGGCCACGGCCTTGATATCGACAGGATTAGCCCCTTCCATGCCGCGACCCTCTATAAAATCTTTAAATTCGTCCCAAAACTCGACAATCGCATTATTGGCTTGTACAGTCGCCGATTCGTTATAAGGCTTGACAATTTTCAATAGCGACATTGAAATATTGCCGCCAGTCAACCTTTTCAGTATATCATCCAAAAACTCGAGCGCTCCTTGTACATCTTTATCCTCCATCAGGCGCATCAATATAGTCTTGTACACATACTTGACAATCTTGGCATTGTCACGACGATTCAAGACGATACCTCGCGACATGATTTTCCCCGAATCATTTGCAGTCTCGTACTTCATGCCCAGGTAATACTTTTTCCCAAAAATAATGTACGGGTAAAAAGTCTTTTCATATTCAAACTTGTGCGGGAACGGGAGCTTTTCATCCATAACCTTCTCAATGCGTTTCCCGCAATCAATGGAATATTGCAACTTTTCCTGTTCAGTCATCTCTTCATTATTCACATAATCCACCATGAGCGAGTCCGTATCTCCATAGACGATTCTGGCGTTTGGAAAATGTTCAAGGACGGCATCCCTGGCCATACATAGGAAATGACGGCCTGTTGCCGTCGTAGACTCTGCTGCAGCCATGCAATACACTTGGGACATGGCTGCCCCGAGCTGTCCGTATAACGAGTTACATGTAACCTTGTATGCCAGCTGCTGGGCATCCAGCACAGCCAGCGCAACCGGGTCGTCAATTCCCTTCATTTTTTTACGGACATCCTTACGCTTCTGGAGCAATTGGAGCAAGACGGTCGGGAAAATCCCCCGACGGACAATTGGCTTGGAAGGATCGTACCCGTCAATCTTTGGGTCATTGACCTTTAGAAATGTACGCCTCACGTCCTCCTTAATCTGGACGTGATTCAATAGATAATCACGTCCGCGAATTCTCTTTTCCACTTCAATATCGACAAACGTGTCTGGGCTCAAATTTTCAGAAATTATACATGACGGGTATAGAGCTGCAAAATCGTTACAGACAACAGGGTTAAAGTACCCACCTGGTTCAGGGTCCAAAACAAACGCGCCCTGGTACTTTTCCGATTCAGTAAATCGTCGATCCTCCATAATGTAATCATATTTTTTGCATTCTAGTGCAATGAGCGAGTACGTCTTGATCGACTGCCCGCGGAAAACCAAGTAGGAAAATGGCACCTTGCACGTATTAGCCATCGCGATATAATTATACACGGAATTTAGACGCGCAGCCAACATGTTGCAAATGACGTTATCTTGAATACAGTACGAGCCAATCACTCCGCGCTCCTTGGCATCCTGGCCGTAATGGATACCCTTCATTGCACTATACTCGACATCATTCTTGGACAGTCCCCAAGTGTATTTGCCTTCAAAGTACCGGGGCAGATCGTCGCTATTCAATACCAGAGTAAGGACATTTCCGTCAATGGATTCAATCCTAGTCTTTTCCACGATATTGATAATGTCCTCACTAATGGATACATACATTCCTGGGCGGAGCAGATCCAAATTGTCGTCAGAGACTGTAAATGCATTGCCCTTGATCGATAGAATCTTGCCATTGAAAAATGTCTGGGCCACAAAATCCAACTTGAGCGATTCAAGCTTGTATTCGCGATGAATATACTTGTACATGTCGATCGAAACCCGGCCCGGCATATCGATATATGCATAGTCATTTTGGCCATAGGCCGAGGTCTCTAGAGATTTATTCTTTAGCAACGAATCCGAGTGTCCTTTTCCCAGTTTGCTTAGCGGATTGTTCCGTTGAGTGTAATAAAGCGTGGACCGTTGCCAGATATAATTATAATCAAATCCAAAGATATTGTACCCAGTGACAATGTCAGAATCAATCTCGTGAATCATCAATGCAAACTTGGCAATCAAGTCCTTTTCGTCTACACACTCAATGACATGTGCATCCTCTACGCCTTCCACCTTTCCAATCACCAACAACACCTTGTCAATCTCTGTAGAACCCAATCGATTCGTAGTCATTCCAATCTGGGTAATGTAATCCTTTGGCTTGCACGGATCAGGGAAACCCATAGTGTCGCTGATACATTCAATATCAATCGAAGTGATTCGAAACGGGGCATAATCTTCACTGTCGATACCAGACACTTCATTACCGTCCCAATGGACCCATCCTCCTGGATTGATATTCCGTTCGTGAAGAAATTGCAACACAAAGTCGAGGTTGGCGAAAAAGGTACTCTTGCCATTGTCGGTATAGAATCGTTTCGCATTGTAATAATCTCGTTGGTTTGAAAAACTCAGCTTCTTTACACTATATGGCTCGTAATTGTTAAACTTGGAAAAAATGTGTCTACTTGTAGTAATAGAGGTTTCATACTTGAGATATTCGTGATCAGACTCCAATACGTAAAAAGAAGGTTTAAACCCTTCATACCTAACAGTGACAGAGTTCCCTTCCCGATCTACGCCATATAACAAAACTTCAAGTGTGTTACTGACACGTACATCCAATAATTGAAATGTAGGCATTACTCTTTGTAATTTTAAATGAACCGATTAAAGAAATACGGTGTTGTATATACACCGTCTCATCTGGCCAAATTGATGACGCGGTTGTTGCGACTGGAAGCCATGGACACTGTCCTGGATCCATGCGCAGGGAGTGGTCATTTGTTACGCGAATGTCGCTCCGTCACTTCCCACGTTACTGGATATGAAATTTTACCAGAATTGTGTACGGATCCAGATATTACGAATGCCAACTTTTTAGAGATTGGAAATGAAACGTACGACAAGATTATAATGAACCCGCCGTATAAAAAAGACACTGAATTGAAATTTATTCTAAAGGCTCTCGACAAGCATTTGAAATCAGGAGGGGTTTTGGTATGCATTATACCGCCCGCAAAGTTTCGAAACGAGAATCTAAAGAGACAAATCATGGCGATCGCGTCCATTGAACACATCATCTTTTGCAACCCGTATGCATTTAATGACGCCGGAATCAAAACGTGGATCATTTCGTTTCGAAAAGGCGGGACTCAGGGACCCGTGAGGTTTACGAATTATACAGTGGATTATACCGTTCAACGAAACCCTGAAAAATTCACCGACCCAGACATGGCGTCCAAGGCATTTAAACATGTATTTGACACATGCCTAGAAGGAGAGTATACGGCTCCATTGGCTGGCAATTGGTGGAATCGTGTATTCGAGGAACGAAATCTGGCACATGTTGAAAGCGTGGCCACCGAGGCCATTATAGGCTTGTCCAATCGAGCTCAGGTCCCTATGCCGGATATCCCAGAGGCAGACTCTAGGATACGGAGCTATACAGTGAGTCAATTATTCGATTTGCCTCGAGTATTGAGATTGGCAAACCTTTTCGATCTAGAGAAATTGGAATCTGGAGATATACCAGTCGTGTCTGCCAAGATATTCAATAGTCAGTCGCGTCTAAATATCCCCAACGAGTATATCGTGCATGCCTCGAGTGACCGCCCGTGGTTATCCGTTGGGCATACAGAGGGACCATATCCCGTACATATTCATACAGAACCATTTGCTGCCACAAGTCACGTCTTTTTACTGTGCCCTAAATTTAGGAATATGGATCAGTTGAAAAGAATATCGGCCCAAATTTCCTTTTATGGTCTATGGTATGGGTTTTCGATGCGACCCGATATAAATACAGTCAGGCAATGGAAGGTTGCATTTGACGGAGATCTCGGTCTCCTCCCGTTGGATCACGTTCCAATAAAAAACATTTCGCGACCAAGAGAAATCGTTACAGATTGGCAATCCTTTTGTTTCAGGAAACTAAGAGCGCTGGATATTGAAAAGGAGAGCAGGGCTCTGGCCAATGGCTCCTTTTCGGATCCCGGTCTACAGAGGCTTCATGACTCACGGGGTGCTCATATTGTCAAGTATCTGTTTGATACGAACCATAATGTGCCGCGAAAATATGCACGGGATTCAAGAGTGACACCTGATCATTTATGTCATTTGATGACAAGTCTGCTCGATATTCAGGACAATGTTAGTATACTAGATCCATGTGCAGGGACTGGAGCGCTCTTGTATTACGTGATTAATGAATGCAGAGATAGAGTCACTGTTTGCGAGACGCGATTCAAGGAACTGTGTAGAATTTCTCTAGGGTTGGAACCAATGGATCACGTACCAGATACGTGCTTTGATCGAATCATTATGCATGCTCCTTTGATTGATCCAGTCCGCATGTCCAAACGTTTAAACGTCAACGGTATCCTCGTATTCCTGACTCATTCGAATTACTCTATCCCAGGGACGGATTTGATCATTGAATGTAATCGGAAAATTTATAATCGCAAAACATTTATATATCGCGTCAGGGACGGGTTTTCTGGGAAACCGCTTCTTTACAACTTTACAAAGGACGGGTATGCCCTAAAACGGTTTCATGGTATTTCAAAACAAAAGGATGCCAATGTATTGCTCGAAATGGCGAAAAACCTAGAGCCAATTCCTTGCGACGAGGTTCAACCAAAAGGGGGGGATATTGTTCGTGCGCACGCAATGCTGAATAAATATCTTTTTGCAATGAGTGGGCGTCCGACTAGTCTAGATATTTTATAAGTAAAAAAATAATGACTATAGGTACCAAACATGCCATCCAATTACGATAATATTATCCTTGCCGATAACCCTACAAGTTTTTTACCCGATACATTGAGTGCATTAGTTGGTGCTAATGCTACATCCCTGCCAGTGGGGAGACCAGTTGTATATGCAGCTCTACCTAATGGAGACTCTGCTCGAGTTTTGAATGGAATTGACGAATTTAGTGAATTGGCAGATGTTGCCAACATCTCAATCCCTGCCGGTGCTAGCGGAGAAATTTCCATAGAGGCGTGGATTAGACCAGATACCCTACAATTCCCAAATTATGAGAGTTCTGGTTATATTCATGTTCTCGGAAAAAGTACAGGAGGTCAGCACGAATATGCGCTTCGAATGTTTAATCTAACCAATACAGAAAATAAACCAAATCGTATGATTGGTTATGTCTTTGATTTAGATGGAAGTCCTAGTGCCGGTGCCTATTATCAAGAGACTGAGGTTGCAGGAGTATGGGTTCATGTTGTGGTCGTTATAAGCAAGGTAACCAGCAACGTTAAAATTTACAAGAATGGAGTTCTTAAACATACAGCTTCTCTTGGAAAAGTCAACCCTTCTAATGGAACGACCCCTTTCCGTATGGGAACCCGTAATTCACAATCCTTCTTTCAAGGCGCCATTGGAAAATGTGCTATATATCAATCAGCTCTTACACCTGCAATGATATTGAACCACTATAACGCAATGATTACTGTTCCTCCACCAGTCTCGACCCCATACGATTTACTGGTTCTACAATCATCGCCAGTTTTATATCTTCCCGATGCAGTTAATACAGGAATCAATGGAGGGCAATCTGCAACCTTCAACCCGCCTAATCCTGCTGTAAATGCTACCATGCCTAATGGAGACCTGACACGTGTTTTTAATGGTTCTACTGAATATTCACAGGTACCGGATCTTGATTCTTTGTCTATTGTAACGTCTGGTTACCTGACTGTTGAGGCATGGATTCGTCCAGATGTTTTAGATTTTCCCTCAACTTCTGATTATATCCATTGGATGGGAAAAGGTGTTTCTGGACAACATGAATGGGCTCTTCGAATGTATAATCTAAACTCTACGTCAGGACGCCCAAATCGTATTTCCGATTATGCATGGAATCTTGCAGGAGGTCTAGGGGCTGGTTCATATGTTCAGCAACCAGTCACTGCTGGTGAATGGATTCATATTGTGGCTGTATATACAAATCAGAATCAGGGTCCTGATCATCCAACTGGTTATATTAAATTATACAAGAATGGTGTTCTTATCCAGAACGTGTACGACCCTCCATATCCTGCTGCAGAAACCGGAGCGGTCCCTATGAACCAATATGATATTATCCCTGCGAATGGTACCGCTCCTATGCGAATCGGGACTCGTGATATGGCAAACTTTTTCCTGGGTGCCATTGGAAAGGTAGCAGTTTACCCCACCGAATTATCGGCCGCAACAATCTTGAGTCATTATAATGAAATGATGCCATGATAACTTTGTATTCAATTAAATTCCAAATCTAAATTCCATGGTATCAAAATCAAAAAGTTGAAATCGATACCATGAACTTTTTCAATTCGAAATCAAATAGTTGAAATCGATACCATGAACTTTTTCAATTCGAAATCAAAAAGTTGAAATCGATACCATGAACTTTTTCAATTCGAAATCAAAAAGTTGAAATCGATAC
>JACCDX010279111.1_pt1 | contig 15191 bp, 29 predicted proteins | sample 7449681 | NCBI WGS metagenome assembly JACCDX01 (sample SAMN15323450, study PRJNA562643) | freshwater metagenome | isolation source: river surface water | place: USA:Blue River Watershed | collected 2017-08-18
GGAAATGTGACTAGGTGAGGGAGGAAGAATACAAATACAGTTGACAATGTAACCTGCACTCTTCATCATGTCAACAATTTTCTTGCGCTTCTTAATCCCAAGATTGGTTTGATCCCAAATGATATCCTTTTGCAGCATCATCATAGTTTCAACCTTTTGGTCATTAAACTTGGTTGCAGCGTCGATGTTGGAAAGGAATGAGGCATCATAAGTGATACCATTGTCCTCCGCAACAGCTTCAATAAACATATCTGTGCTGTAGATCCAAGTATCAGCTGTCTTAATGTTTTTGATAAAGGTAGACTTGCCCAGTGCAGGCAAGCCAACCATCACGGTACATACCGGTTTATTCATCAGTTAATATCCTCATCTTCCCATTCTTTAGTGTAGATCACGTTCGAAGGCCGGTTGTACTTTTCAATCAGAGGCTTGATCTGATCACGACGATATCCAGCAAGACCACACCCAATAGGAGTCAGCATAAACTCATCATCTGGATTCTCTTCTGCGTGCTTGATGAAGTCAGCAATGTGTTGCTCAATTGCTTCAAGAGTAAGAGTCTTCAACCAGAAATCCTTTGTAGGTAAAGCATAGGAGCAGCCAGTGCGACCAACACCAACACCATACTCTGCACCATAGCGCTCATGTGCAAACTTAGCTGCGCCTGCGCCGTGCCTTCCAGCAAGGTTGGATCCGAATACAAAAATCTTAGTCATTGATCCACACTCCAAAACTTGCCACAGTCAGGGCATTTATATTCAATCCAATAACAGTCGTCGCTACGATCCCAGTTACCAGTACTGCCACAATGTTTCTTGCTAGCATCCAGGTGAGGACACACATCATGCAATGCCTTTTCCGCAAGGATCCATTTGTTTTGGTTTTTTCGTATTGTTGCCAGCTTGCGTCTAATTTGTGCAGGAGTCATTTCACACAGCTCCCACTAACGTATTGCATGCCACTTTCAATACATTGCTGTTTAAATTCTCGAGATTCAGCCATATCATTAATGACGATATACCCTAGACCCCACATAAAGAATATTGCACAAGCAGCAAGCAAAATTGCCGGTATTTGATCAATTAGGTCTCTCATTGTATAATCCAATCCATGTTAAGCCAGTCAGTATCTTCCGGCATCATTTCAACTTTGTCACCATGCTGTTCTTGAAGTTGTGACCAGATGTGAGCATTATTCATACGAAGGCAATACGAAGTCTTGCGGCATTGGTAGCAAGAACCCGTGGAACCATAGAAGTTGAAGTAGTGTTCATCTTCTGTGACTCGAACGATACCGCTGTTCATGCGCCAAGAGTTACCTGTCGTGTATCCGCCAGACCAACCAGCAAGAACACGATAGTGAGGATCGTCGCCCTTGAGTTTGATCACGACCCAGTTATCGGGAAAATAGTTTCTCATTTATAGATCCTCTTATCTTTGTCAGACCACTGATGGAGAACACTGAATTGAATTGGAATGATTTTTTCATACCTCCAACTCTCAGGTTCTTCGAACTTGATTTCTGGTTCTTGATCTAGATCATCACCCATCTGTAAGTCTGGGTAACACAGCCACGCCATATACATCATTTCACCTCATAGACTGGAATGCCAGCTTTCTTTCCTTGTCGAATCATATCGGCAGTGCCTTTACCACCTTCAAATGCTATAATAACATGTGGTTGCCCAGATGTCAACATTAATTTGTTGCGGATGGGTCCTGCAGATCGTCCATGATTTGCCCAGTCTGCAGGAAATGATAGAACCTTAAGCGATCTCTCTCTTGCGTATTGATCTGCAAGAAGATCTGCCCCTCGTGCGTTTCCATGAATGATGACCGGAACTTTTCCAGATTTCCGGACTCCTTCAAGTACTGCATCAAGTACTCTTCCAAGTCGAACGGAGTCTGAATAATCTCTTCCGCCGCAGACGAGGACTCTGAACTCATTACCATCCATCCCGAAAATTAACTCCACGAAGTAGAATCACGACCAGTTTATCAATCTTATCGTTCACGTCATTAATATCCGTTACTCGAGTAAAACGAATATCATTCAGTTCGTCAAGCAGATTTGATACTTGAGCATTATATCTTGCAAGCATAAGAGGAACTTCTTGATCTGTTCCTTGCTTACGCCAATGCTTGACTTGTTCTACAGTGACATGAGTATGTGCAATTATTTTATCCATCACAAAAACGCCTTCTCACATTCTTTGCGAAGAGCTTTCATGGTATCTTGACAATTCTTTTTACCGGCAAAGACCATCACTTCACTCTCTTCTGATTCATCATCACGAGGACAACCATACACTATAATATCACCAGTTGACAATTCTTCAATTGAAACTTGAATATTCATCTCAATAAAGAATCGAATCTCTGATTGATCAATATTGCGCATTTCGATTTCACGCATGCGACCATGAGGGCGAGCGTAGTAGCGAACAGTCAGCGTATCTTCAAACATTATTGATCTTCCACAATCTCAAAGCTACGCATCACTTGTTCTTTGACCATTACTTTATGACCACATTCAGGACATTCGTATTCCTTAGGTCCTCGATCACCCCAATACGTCACATAGTGCTGAGCATAATCTATATCACTTAGATCCTGTTCGAAGCTACATTCTGGGCAGGTGACAATAGTGGTGTTCCATCTCTCAATCAAGCCAAGCATTCGATCTACTGCGCCTATCATAGCCATCCAGTCCTATTCCTTTCTTCTTCTGTAAACTGACCACCCATACGATCTGGGTTCAGACGCCATCCCATTTCAGTGTTGTGTTCTTCTAGTTTAACAACGCGGTCTCGAAGTTTCCAGATCTCAATGATTAGATCGCGCTTTTCGAGTGTCATAAGCTGGTCAAATTCTTCTTTAGTCATTTGATCACCACCAGAAAATTTGATTCAGATAGATAAGTTTCAATGTATCCTTTAGGTCCGAAGTTCCAAGTGTTATTGAATTCAACGCGAACCTTTTTAGGTGTAAACTGAATTACCTTTGCTTTTACAAAATGACGATACTGAGGCGCAGTTAAAACTACAGTATCACCAATAGAAATTTCTTGTCCTAGAAAGTCTTTCATAGCGGTCTCCGAGTCTTTGCAGTAAGGTCTACAACGTCACCTTCGAGTTCTTGGATCTTACGAATAGCACGAAGGCAGATGTCACTGTTCTTAGTAGCAACACCAAGTTGCAGGGCTAGTTCGAACAGATCATTTTCAAGTTTACTTCTCGGTTTCATTTCACTTCAACCTCTCTGTATTGGACTTCAAGCCATTCATGTGCTGAGATGGCGTCATTCGGGATCCAACGGCCTCTTATGTGCTCGTGCTCGTATCCATGATTTTTTAAATCATTGTAGGCTTTTTCGTGAGTGGGCCAGCGAGCAAGAACCACTGCACTGTTTGGATAGTTGCGGCCATACTCGTCAACTTGCTGAATGACAACCTGCCATTCGCAGCGAAGTGTTTTGATACGAAAGTCGGTCATTTCACTTCCTCTACATAGACGTTGCGTTCACCAATGCGATCCCAATATCCTGAGTCTTTCAACAGCCGGATAGCCTCTGCACGGGCTGCTTCACGAGATTCTGCTTGAACACGGTATTCAACGGCCATATACGCAACAGGACCATATTCGCCCCAAACACGATAGGTTTTCATGATAGGTTCCTTTCGTTCTTGTTATACTCTTTATACAACAAAACAACTCAAATGTAAACCCCTATTTTCATTTTTTTACAATTCAACATCCACATAATCATAAATGCCAAGGCAGTGGAACAATGTACGACCACTGCGATGCTGCATAGTCTTGTGCCAATGCCCAAAGAACCAGTACTCTGGCTGATGAATCTCGTACAAAGTTTGCAGAAAGTCACCAGTACGAGTGTTGTAACGAGGGCCTTTCAGGAAACCAGTATCCCAGAACATCTGAGTGGCAATCTCATGAGGGCAATCATGAGTGATCATGATACTAGGCTTGGTCATCTTATAGATGTCAAGCATCTGAGCAAACTGTTCATTAGAGCACTCTTCGTCTTCCCACCAGTCAAGATCTTTCGTACGCTTATACCAGCCAGGAGGTGCATCGGGGTTATCAATACTCCAAGCACCACCAATGAACATTACGTCGTTCTCTACGGTTCCATCCTTGATCCAGCCAACCATCTCTTTACACTTAGCAGGGTTGTCGTGATTGCCACGGATAAAGCGGTGCGGTTCATCAGTATGGAGTTTATTGATTCGCTCATGCCAGTAGTCAGACTGGCCAAAGCCAATACCGAAGTCACCAATCTGGATCGTTGGACCTTCAAACTTATCAATCCCGTAAACCATGTACTCACTGATCTGACCGTGAATATCACCAATTAGTCGTGTAAGTGTCATCTCTTTCTCAACTTCTCATAAATGCTGTGGCCAATCGTTCCGGGTAAAGAGTTCTGAAATGTAGCCGCAACCAGATATCTTTCTTCATCATCTAGTTCTGCCAACGGTTCGTAGTCTTTATCTGGCCCCACAAACCAACCACGCTCTTCAAGCTCATCGATCAAATCCTGATCATCAAAATCAGTAAGATCAACTTCAACTTCAACATATGCCATTGCTATCTCCTCTCGATATCTTCTTCAACACACTTCACACCAAACTGCACTTCCAAGATATGGCACGGATCTTTTGAATCGTTATAAGCTCGGTGCCAAGTGTTCTGAGGAATGTCCAAGCCTTCGCTGAGACAATACAGCTCGTAAGTCTTCTTAAAGTATAGCGACTCTATATCAATTTTACAACGGCCACTTAGCACATACCAGTGCTCATTTCGCATTTTGTGCCGCTGATCTGATAACGACTCTCCTGGCTGGATAACAAGCTCTTTAACCTTGTAGCCCTTCTTATCATCGAGAACACGATACCAACCCCAAGGACGAATAGTCTTTTGATTCTTCCAGTTCTCTAGAATCCAGCTACTGCTGTTCTTCTTATCTTCACCTCCAACACCCCAAATAAAGTGAACACGAGGATTGTCTTTGAACCGCTCATACTCAGGAGTAGTGGTGTTGGTACGATCTCCACCATTAGCAAATATAATTTGCTGATCAGGGCCTGATAAAAGCTGAGCAATTGCATCGCATGCTGAGTTATCAGTATCGTCAAAGTCAATCACACGATCAACCATCTGCAGATTCTCAATAACAGCTTTACGCTCTGCAAAAGGCATGAATGGCTGACCCTTTTTGCGAGTCAGCCATTCATCCGAGTTTAAACCTACAATAAGCATGTGACCCAAACGCTTTGCAGCATTAAAGTATGCAATGTGGCCACTATGGACAGGATCAAACCCACCCGTAACAAGAACAACTGTCATTCAGAGGATATCTCCCACTTTCTAAAGTTTTCCCAAGTAAAATACAACCACCAACCAATTACAAGCACCACCACATTGCCTTGTATGGCGCCTGCGCTAATCAGATCAGCAAAGAAGATGCACGCACAGTAGTCATACCATTTCATATCAATACAACTGCTTCACATAATAGCTAAAGGGGTCTTTGGAGAAATATTCAACCTTCATACCATCTTCGTCGACACCCTTTATATGTTGTTTATTAAGTTTGTCTATACGAGATAGTGTAAACTTACGTTCGCAATGAACTCCATCAACTATCTCGTATATTGTTACTTCGTGTAGGTTTATGAAGATCTTTTTGAAAAGCTTCACAAAGTAGTTTTCTTCTGCCATTAAGTTTCCTCTCTGATACCACGGCCATGTGCAATACCGTCAGCACCAAAGCTGGCAGCCCAGCTTTCCGGCTTGAGCTTAGGCTCAATACCAGTCATACCAAGAACATAACCAGCAGCTTCGTTAGCTGCGCAGTTAGAACCGTGCTTAGGGTTGGTGTTAATGTCAAGGTGAATTTCAACATCATACTCATCGATGAACGGGATCAGCTCGTTGTAAAGCTCGCACACTTTGCTAACCTCATTCATCATACGAACCTTTGGACGATTCTTCTTAACGTCGAAATCTGGTTCATGAGAAATGTTAGAAAAGATACGGCAGCCGTTCTTGCCATTCATATGGACAATCGCAACAGTTGCATAGCGGGCCCAGTTGCGATCGTTCTTACGATAGCGCACAGAGTCACAACCAAGATAAACCTTGGTGGACTTGTCAAGACCAATTAGCAGGTTGACGATTTCTTCAATCTGAGTTTGAGTGAACATGATTACACCTTATTGTTCCTTTCGTTAGATCACTATGCAGTATCTAGGTCAAAAAGGCAACAGAAAAGTGTTAAATGTCTTTTTCTTCCCAGTTTATGCAAACCGTGTTGTAGACGTTATATGTAAGCCCTTGCTCGTGAAAACGATACACTGCATCAAACTCATCAGATTCAATTAGTCTGCTGATCTCTGCTTCGCATTGCTTACGTGTCTCAAGAAAATCACTTTCATACACTATAGGGTAGCACCACATCTCAGCAGTGCACATTAATATCATCGCTGTATACATCATTTATCCTTATCACGGTGGTCCATTTCATAAATGAACAATGGAGTTTTCTTTTGAGGTTTTGGTCTGTAGAAAAACAACTTAATACGTAGTTTTAGTTTATACAGATACTTCTTTATACTTATCATAGAATACTTGAGCAATGGCTTCATGTCCTTCTTTTGAGGGGTGGCCGTCATTGGGAATCCACAACAAACTTTTAACTTGGGGATCAGCTTGCTTGTAGATTATATCATTCATAAACTGACCTCCAATCTCTTCGAAAAATGGACCACCGATTGTAATTTCGTTCCAATCAATTTTGTCAAAGTATGGGCTATCTAAAACTCCTCGAGCAAATGCTGGACGATATTTAATGTTGTAATCGTGAACGTCAATTCCTAATTTATGTAAATTACTGGTCGCTGAGTATCTAATGGGGTCAAACGCTTGAGCTACTAAAAGCTTGATTGATAGCTCTTTGCATGTTTCTTGGAGTGTGTGAATCATTCTAAGATTGCTATTAACAATCTCTTTCACATCAATGTGATGTTGTAAAACATATCTAGAAAGTAACCATTCCTTATTGCCAATATCCAAAAGCGAATTAATATACGGATCGTTGGGATCTTCTTGATGTCTGAGCAATAGCTCAGCAACCTCGAATGGATTAACAGGAGTCCCATACGGTGTTGTTCTGTCCCAAGATGTTAGCAATAGAGCTATAACTTGAGGCTTTTTATTAACGATGTTATCAAAGATTTTTTCAAATATAAGTTCGTTGCTTCCGCCCATCTGAGCAGTGTTAACAACTGTGGGTATCTTTAGCTTCTCAGCTAATATGGCTGGCCATTTAGGAAACGATACATCATACTGAGGATTGCCATGGACATGAAAATTGGCATCTGTGAAGCTATCCCCACCCGCAAGAAGATAAGTCAAGAGTAATACCTCTCTTTATACAGGTTGTAGAATAACTCTGCAAACAACTTATGGCCTTTATCATTGGGGTGAAAGTCTAACTCAGGATGAACATAATGCTCAACTGACATAAGCTTCTCAAATGTCCATCCTCCCAATTGTGGAAAGAATGGCCAGCCTCCTGCTATAAGCTTGTGATTTATTTTATCAAAATATGGGCTATCAAGCATTGCAGCAGGATACGCTTTAACTGTGAATATTTTCTTATCACACAAATTCAAATACTTTTCTGATGTCATAGCTTGGAAATAAAACCCTCCGGCCACATCAAGACCCTGGGCAACAATTAAGTCAATGTCTTCTCGATAGCAAATCTCTTGCAAAAGATATAACCATCTCAAAGTGTTGTTGATAATGTATTCAACCGTGGCTGAATTCTCTAAAGTATACTTACAAAATTCAGTTAGATTCTCACGATCCGACATCCAATCTTTAGGTAAGGTTGGTGATGTTATTCCGTGTCTATCTTCGTAATCAGTAGTCATAAGACTAAAATAATTTATCGAAAAGTTATGGACAGATATTCTATCCCACCCAGTCATCAGAATAAACACAGCTTTAGGTTTTTCAACTGCAATACAATCTATGACTGCCTTGAACATCATATCATTACTACCACCACTGATAGCAGTATTTTTAACTCGTTTGATGCCCAATCTTTTAGCTAATATAGTAGGCCACTTATCGTATGATCTATCATGTTTGACCATCATAGACTCATAGTGATCATCAGTAAAGCTGCATCCTCCCGCAAGCAGATAACTCATTAGAACACCTTAACACCATTTAATTGCTCAAACAGCTTAGCATCTTCCCAATCATTGATAAGCGGCTGTCCTTTGATATTTAGGCTTGTGTTTAGTAACATAGGACAGCCAGTTAGGTTATACCATTCTTCAAGGATAGGTCTTATCACAGACTTGCAGTTTCGCTTTACGATTTGCACCCGAGCAGTGCCATCTACATGAGTTACTGATTTGAATGGGTGCTTAGCCTTTGCCACAAACTGCATGTATTCATTCATTGGTCCTTCAAAATACTCGTCTGCAAATTCTTCAAGAATAGCGGGGGCGAAAGGACGAAACATCTGACGTCTCTTAATAAGATTAACAGTGTCCTTAATATCGCAACGGGGATCAGCAAGAAGACTCCGATTACCAAGAGCCCGAGGACCAAACTCAGCACGGCCGTTTGCAACACCGCAAATAGAATTGTTTGCAAGATATTCAGCAACACGTTTAGGGTTGATTTCATGGGTGATGTCATATCCAAGGTAGGGTCCTTCCCAGTTAAGCATTTTGTCGTTTACTGCAGCGGCGGCCCCTAATGCACTTCCACTATCTCCAGGGCTTGGAAATATCCACACGTTGTCAAACATACTACGGATCTTAGAGTTGGCTACACAGTTAAGAGCTACCCCACCACCATAGCAAAGACTGTTTGAATACTTTCTTGCTATTTGCATGATCTCAATAATTTTTGTTTCGATCAGCTTTTGTGCAGAAGCTGCAATATCTTCACGACGGCCCATTAATGGGTAGCGGACGCCTTTGTGTAGATTTTCATCAAGCAGATAAGATAGGTCATAGATTGGTTCACCAAATGCGGCCATTCCCATTGTGATGTACTCATCTTCCATAGGCTTAAGACCTATCTCATGAGTTATCGCTGTATAAAACAGCCCAAGTGAGTATGGATACTTTCTGCTCCAGACCTTTTCTTTCTTATACCAGATTGAGCATGTATCCCATTCGCCAATAGCGTCAATAACAACGCACACAGGCTCGTCAATGAATGGTCTTGTATAATACGATGCTGCTGCGTGGGACCAGTGATGTTGGACATAATGATCATGTTTTGGCATCTTATGCCACCGTTGACCAGCGAACAACCGTCTTGTGTTCTTCAATAGAGGACGTTCGTAGTAAGCAGTTTCGCCCTCTAAGGTAAATCCACTCCAGAGATGTCTGTCATTCTTAACTCTAGAAAACCTTTCTGAGTGATGACATTCGACGATTTCTGTTCCATCAATTTTAGCAATAGCAGCATCGTGGAAGCCATATGATAGACCAGTGATCATTATTTACTCCGTATAGCTATCCAACAGCCATGTCTTTATCTGCTTATTGATAAGATGATCAGCCACTTTGTAATTGTGAGATTTGGTTGGATATGCTAACAACTTGTCATTTAGTGTGTTATAGATCTCTAACAGTTTCTCGGATGGCAGATTCCAGATTGCTAAATGCGCTGGATATCTAATTGTGTTATACCAGAGATCAACTTCAAGATCATCACAAAACTTAACAAAGTCCAGCATCTCTTCCCAGTTGTTTCTCATTGGGTTGACCATAATACACAGCTTACGATCGTTGGATTTGACATACTGATGAAACAACTTTACGTTGCTCATAAGAACATCAAAGTCTCCGTTGATCCGGATCTGCTCATATCTGTCTTTGATCAGGCTGTCAATACTAATGTTGATGTGGATGTTGTTGTTATCGAGAATGTGCTGGACCCGTTTGTTATAGACAGTGCCATTAGTAGCAATGTTTACTTTCAAGCTAGGATTGACTTCTGCTACAATGTCACAAAGGTCGAGCACCAGCTTTTGTGCAAATGGCTCGCCACCATTAATCCGAAGTTCTTCGAGGTGTGGAATGTACTCTCTCAGTTGCTCATTGAAACTGTCATCATAGATCTGAGGCAGGGGAGGCAACTTCTCTCTATTCTTCCTGATCCCACTGCTAAGCTCTCCAGAGCACATAATACATTCAAGGTTGCATTGGTTACTCAACTCAATCTCAATAAGAGAAGGATACTCTTTTACAGAAAACTGATCATACGCTTTTGCGAGAGGCCAGACATTATCATCCATGTCCTTTTTACATGTCTGACACTTGTTCTTATAGACACCATTTTCTAGATCTTGTCTAATCTGGTTATACTTTTCGCCGAACCAAATATCATTGATTGACTTAGTCTTCGACCACTTATCCAAGTATCCAACTTGTAGCCAACAAGGCGCAACGTTACCGTGCACTGTAAAGTACATGTTGTTGAATGGAGCTTTACATTTTGATGAGCAGTGATTAACCATTGCGGGCTCTATATTTTTCAACTAGTTTGCCTCGTATCTCTGCGGCGAACTGTTCATTACAATCTGCATCCAAAACTTCATTCCATTCTTTAAACACTTCTGCAAAACTTTCAGATCTATTTGCATCATACTTTATAAGATGATCAAAGAAATCATCAGTCAGATCTTTTTCGTCAGCATCTAGAAAATTAATAACGTTGTACAGCTTACTAGCTAAAAAGTTAGACTTGCTATACTTATCCTTTATCAGGTTCTTTATAGAGGGGCTAAGATGTTTTATTGAAAGATATAGTGGTTCATGAACAAAGTCAAACTCAAGCCGAACTCCAACCTCATCACAGTAATTGATTAGATCTTCCAAGTACCAAATGTTGTAATTATTAACTGTACACTTAATCAGAAAGTCTATGTGATTACAAGCTGCATACTTTCTGATATTAGCATCAAGGGTTGACCAAACACTTCCGCTCCTAGCATATTCAACTCTTGGACCTACATCATCAACACTACCTGTGATAGTTACTTTCTTAAGCTTTTTAAACTGCTCAACAATTACTTCATCAAAGTTAGTAACGTTGGTGTTAAGATGCATACTAATTCTGTTAGCAAATTTTGACTCTGACACTCTTTGAATTATCTTTTTGTTCTCAGGGCTAACAAGAGGCTCACCACCTGTCAAATCAATAGCAACTGTGTTTGCAATCCAAGCTTCAAATATAGATTCGTTATGTGTGCCATAGATTTTGTTTGACAACCAATAGCTGCCTTGATCATCATCTACATCAATCACTCCAAGCCTACGCATCTCTTTCAGAATGCTACTTGATGCTTGAGGAGAGCACATCCTACATTTTAGATTGCATACGTTTGAAAGCTTGAGGTCAAACGTCAATGGTTGGGGTGATGTGTTGACTGTGAGGTCAACATACTCCCCAATGTTTGATATAGCGTTCTGTCTGAAACTTTTAATGCCAACACGTTCTTCTGACCAACACATCTCACATTCCGATGGTTGTTCCCCATCAAGAAATGCTTGGCGCAGTTTTCTCAATTGGGGACCATTCCAGATTTCTTCTAGATTACCATCCTTTAGCCACGGCATAACATGTTCTGTTTGTGAAATGTATCCTTCCGGACGCCTGCCAGGTTGAGCGTATCTACAGCAAGGTCTTATCGATCCGTTTGTGTCAATGACAATATTATACCAAGGGAAGGGGCAGAATTTATTTGTGCTTTTTGGATCCTGGGTGTTTTTTTCCACTGCTTTTTCCATCTCTACTACAATTCCACCAGCACTGCATTGGTATATTATCTGAATCGTTCCACGACTCTGGAAGGTCCTTTGTGAACCAATCATCAGCTAAAATATCTTGAAGAGGCCTCTTGAATATATTGAACCTGTCTTTGTTCTCATAGTAATCAGCTAGAACAGGGTCATCAAAGAACTCTCGTTTGATAACATCTTTCTTCCCGATCTGATCTGTAACATCATCCCGTTGTTTTGCTAATTCTTCAACAGGAGCAATCTTGTCAACCATGTATAGCACGTTGGCAATGAAACAGCAAGGGATAACTTGACCATCAGGATTAACAATGGCTCTACGCGATTGCATCCATTCACAAATTACGCCACACTTATTTTCCTTTAAGGGATTCATTCTCAATCCATTCAATATTTGCGTCACTTAGGTATATCGATTTCCAATACATGTCTTCGTTGTCAGGTAGCGTTGATCGCTCAAGAACCTGGTTTTGACCTGTTGGATCAACAAAATGGAAAGTTGAGTTTGAGTAAAATCTATTAGACTTTACAAGGAACAAAGTCATTGTTCCTTTATCTTTGACCATCTTAGCAATATTATGTATATCTGCTTCGTTATGCTTGAAGATGACAGTAAACACTTCACTACGTCCACCAGCAGCATTGAAAGCTTCCATGTTTAGCAAGATCTTTTTTAGATCAGTCTGCTGTCTATATCTCGAATGCTGCTCCTGATTAACACCATCGATAGCCCAGACAACAGTCAATCGCTTGCCAGTAAGAACACCCAGCCTCCACCACCAATCCTCGTCTCTTATGCTACCATTGGTGTTTATCACCATATAGCAGTTTGAACACTTGATGATGTATTCAATTATCTTCCAGATGTCCTTGTTCATCATAGGATCGCCCCATGTGCCACAGATATCGAACCTGTTGATGTGCAACATTGTCTCTATGGGGAAGGCTTGTTTAAACTGCTCAAATGACCATTGTACAGTAGGAAGCCAACCAATCTTGCCTAGCCCATTAGCATCTGTTCTGTGACATTGAGGACAGGCAGCGTTACAGTGGGTTGATAGATCCAACCACATGCTGATGTCATTATTGTCGTATAAGGTTTTATAGTCAATAACTGGATCATGTAGGTTTCTTATAGACATACAGTTTAATTCTCTTTAATATAATTAATAACATCTTCAATGAGTTTAACCCCGCGGCCAGTAGCTGCGGGGTTTGATTGATCTGCTTCATACAGTTGTTCTTTTAAGAATTGTAGGCGACGGAGAAGCTCTTGCTTGTAGTATCTATCTGTCATACACTACGATCCCAAATTTGGCACAGGTGGTAGGAATCGAACCCACTACGCGCGGTTTTGGAGACCGCCGCTCTACCAATGAGCTACACCCATAAAATATTTACGATTTATTTATACGTTTTTGCCACGCTTCTTCGAAGCCATCTTCATGGACAACGTTTTCGTGGTTACCCCAGATCCTGACAAAGTAGCCGTCTAATACAGACTTGACTTGTTCATCAGGCCACGATTCTGGGATTAAATGACCTTTAACAATCCAATAGTATCTGTTGGCTTCTTTACGTTCTGCTGGAGTCATGATACCTACTATTATGGTGCCGCCACGAGGACTCGAACCCCGCACCTGATGCTTACAAGGCAACTGCTCTACCAGATGAGCTATGACGGCAAATTGTTGGAGCGGGTGGCCGGAATCGAACCGGTCTCCTATAGCTTGGAAGGCTAGTTGGCTACCTTAGCCTCACCCGCATTATTATTCATACATACTCTTGGGCACTTTAGTGCACATAAAAACCAGTCGGCTGCCACGTTCAATTCTTGAAATTCCATGGACAAGTTTTTCGTTCCACGTTATAGCTTCGCCTGGTGTTCGCATATCTCTCGTAATCAATCTTTCTCTCAGATCTCCAATTCTGTTTGGATCTTCGGGATCATATCTAAAAGAATCACCAGCAATTACTGTGTGCCCACCAATTAGATCATCTGATCTATCAATTAAAATGACGTTAGTTATTTGATCTACAACATGTCCGGCTGAGGAATGCTCATCCAAATGAAGTGCAGAAAAACAACCCTTCTCATAATATCTCATCCATGTGTAGCTAATAACGTAGTTGGGATCTCTAGGGTAAGCTACTTCATTTAAGTAGTTGTAGAGATCAATGTGTTCTTCCCAAAAACTATTATGTGGACCGGTTGGATTATCTTTGTTGCGACTGTGTCCAATCATTCTATCATATAGAGATTTGGAGGGATTTTGAAGAGCTAGATGAGGATTGTCATAATACTCTGCCTTCATTGTATTAATAAAATCTACGTTATCAATTGTATATTCTATAAACGGGTCCAACTATAATCTCCTATAACAAGCGCTCGTCTCTCCGAGCTGTCACACCGATCCATACAGCCGGAGCCAAGGAACGCTTCACGCTAGTGTAACGTGGGTAGATTCATATCACGTACTATCCACAAGTTGTAAGACTGGATGGTCTGTGGATTTCGATGATACTATCTAACCGTTATAAGCAGTAGGTTATTACCCCTACAGATTGGTTGCAGTATCCATCCAAATAGTATATATCAGCTTTCAGTCCAGGCTTTTACTTTATCGCAGTGAGCTTTCCAAGGTTCTGCATCATACTCATAACGCATACGCTCTCTGTTCCATTTCTTGCTCAGTTTATTAGCAGCAGGACCGTACTTGTTTACCATCTCGCAAACACGAGGAAGGATATAGGCACGAAGCACAGTTGGATCGTTGCACTTATTCTCGACAGACTTATATGGTTTGCCAGCGAGATAAGCACGAGCAAGGAATGTAGCACGATTCTCGTTACGCACTTCCCACTTACGATGGTTGCTAATAGAGGTGTACTCGTTAAAGGCTTTATCATTCCAACGAGGATACATATCGTTATGACCAGCTTCTCTGTATTTGTTTAGAGACCACTGATACTGTTTGAGTAGCTTGCGCTCTTCAAAACGAATGATACGAGCTTCTTCTGAAAGGTGTTTAGATTTAATTTTAAGTTCTACAGACATTTTATTCTCCTAAATTGGTTCATTGTTACTTCATAATGTAAGGCCCAATTTAGGGCGGTCTAGTAATCTACAAGTGATATCTCTTCATTTGTATTTCTCCTTGTCAAAAGGTTAGTTATCCAACTCTAACATATGCACAACCTGAGAAGGTATTTATCGGCTTTGCCAGCATATACAGCGCTAGTTAATATGAGAATGCAGAAGTTGTCTCGGTTACTCTTCCACATGGACTCATAAAGTCGGATTCTTGGTGTCCCTAACAGGATTTGAA
>JACCDX010024553.1_pt1 | contig 15190 bp, 16 predicted proteins | sample 7449681 | NCBI WGS metagenome assembly JACCDX01 (sample SAMN15323450, study PRJNA562643) | freshwater metagenome | isolation source: river surface water | place: USA:Blue River Watershed | collected 2017-08-18
CGCCTGCGCGAAGCTGACGGGGTCGACGCCTTCACCGTCGAGCTCGACGATCACGCCGGTCTTCTTGACGGCGTTGCGGATGCGGAGTCCGCGGTCCATGCCGCCGGACGCAGCGGGAAACTTCTCTCCGCTGATCAACAGCACGGCGCCGACACGCGGCGCCTGCACGTAGGCGAGCAGCGCGTCCAGCAGCGCGGCGTTCGCGTCCTGCACCTGTCGGAGCTCGACGACGCGCCGCGTCGCCATCATCGGCAGCGTCGCGGCGGCCTCGGCGAAGCCCATCGCGCTGTCCTCGCCGGCGGTGAAGACGGCGTGGTTGAGCTGCGCGAAGGGCCCCGTGACGAGCGCTTCGCGGAGGGTGGTCTCCGCCTCGCGGACGAGGAGCGCCTCGCTCCCTACGAGCACGTAGACCGGTGCGGGGGAGGCGAGGGAGGCCTTCAGCGTGGCGAGCGCGCTCATGGCGACGCACTAACCGTGTCCAGCCAGGCGGCGACGTCCGGCGCGAGCGCGGCCGCGAGGGACGCGAACGCAGCGGCGCGCGCGTCGGCGGCCTCGCCCGAGGAGACCGCCGGCGCAACGAGTCGTGAGGCCTGCAGGCGCGTCGTCTGACCGGAGGCCACGACCTCCACCGCCAGCGTTGCCTTCCACGCCACCCCACCGTCGACCGCGCCACCTGGGCGCCAATCCGCCTGCGCCACCCGGACGGTGATGGGCGCGCCGCCCTCGTTCCCCACGCCTGCGTGACGCAGCGCGCGCAGCAGGGCATCGTTGACGACGGGCTCCGCGGCTGGAGCCTCGACATGGTCCAGGCTCCAGCGGGCCCTGGGTGGACTTCCGAGATGCCAGCCGCACGCGCCGAGCGTGGCCGCGAGCGCCAGCATGGTTGACAGCCGCGCTGCGTTCGGGAAACTTGTCGGCACTTCGGAGACCTCCATGCTCATCGCGCTCCTCGGAGCCTATCCCGCGCTCGCAGGCGGCACCGTCGACGAACGCGCCGCCGCGGTTCACGAGCTTGTCGCCGCGCAGGACTGCCTCCCTGCGATGACGATGGCCGAGCAGCTCGTGGCGGACACCGACACCGTGGAGGCGTACAAGGCGCTCGCGGACGCGGCGCTCTGCGCCGGCGTGCTGGGCCGCGCGACGGAGGCGCTCGGCGCCCTCGAGCGTCTCGAGGCCGACGGCGCGACGGTGGACGCCCTCCGCGCGCGGATCGACCGTGCGGCCACGCGTGCGCCCGTGGGCCCCGCGCCGCGGTTGCCCGGCCCCGGCGAGTACACCGAGCGCTCTCCGGCCAAGTTCGGCGAGGCGCAGCGAAACTTCCTGAACGGCGTGAACTTCCGCGGCCGTTACCTCTTCATCCCCGATTCGCTCCTCGACGTCTGGTACGAGAGCCATCGCGACGACGGTTCGGGCATCCCCGCGCGGCCCTCGCTCGGCGCGTACGCGCTCGGCATGGAGTACGTCCTCGACGCGGGCAGCAACGCCGGCATCTTCTACGCGGAGTACCTCAAGCCCAACTTCGACGCGGGCTACTGGGACGACGCGGACCGCGAGCCCGACTACACGGACGGCAGCTGGATCGCGCCCAAGGAGTTCGGCCTCGTCGTGCTGGGCGCGGACTATGCCGCGCAGTTCCGCGCGAACAGCTGGTTCGGCTTCACGGTCGGCGCGGGCATGGGCGTCGGCATCGTGACGGGCGAGCTGGTGGAGTGGCAGCCGGGCGAGCCCGAAGGTGTCGTGGACGGCGACAACGTGGACGCCACCTGCGGACGCGAGGACCCCGCCTATCTGCGCGCGACGAGCCTCGGCTGCAAGGACGACGGGGCGCTCGCCATTCCGGGGGCGATCCCGTTCATCGACGTCAACGTCGGCCCCAAGTTCTACTTCGGAGACAAGGCCACGCTTCGCATCGAAGGCGGCCTGCACAACCTGCCCTACGTGGGCGCCTCCTTCGGCGCCACATTCTAACCCTTGCGCTCCGGCGTGCCTTCGGATAGGCGCGTCAGGTCCATCGTCTAGGAGCACCCTTGGTCATCGTCACCGTCCGCGAGAACGAGCCCTTCGAGAAGGCCCTCCGCCGCTTCCGCCGCAAGGTGGAGCGCGAGGGTATCCGCAAGGACATCAAGAAGAACAGTTTCTACCTGAAGCCGGGTGAGAAGCGCCGCCTCAAGCAGCGCCTCGCGGAGAAGCGTCGCCGGAAGGCGGCCCGTCGCGCCTCGCGCAAGCCCATGCCCCTGAAGGGCGCGGTGGGTGGCGCTCCTTGAGCGCTCGCCCCTGAAGGGTACACAGCCCCCGCTCTGGCGGGGGCTTCGTGTTTTTGGCGACGGCATGCCGGACGCGCGGTCGCGTGCTAGTCTTGACCCGTCAATGGCCAAGAAGTCGCCGAGCGGTGGGTCCCGAGGGGAGCGTCCGGATGGGCGCGAGGTCCTCGTGGAGATGGGGCGGCGCCCCAAAGGCAAGGGCGGGGGCAAGAAGCCGCCCCGCGGCGCGTCCGGCGCAGGCGCGGGGGGGCGAGGTTTCCTCGCGGCGCTGAAGGGCTGGACGGTGTGCGTCCTCGTCAGCGGGTTTCTTGGTGGCGCGGTGGGCGGTGGGCTCGTCCTCGGGGGGATGTACCGCCATGCGCTGGCGGTCGTGGACGCCAAGGACGGTGAGCGGCCCTGGTCCGTGCCCGGCAAGGTTCTCTCTGGCGCGATGGAGGTCTGGCCGGGCCTCGAGCTTACGGCTGCGCAGCTCGGAGATGACTTGCAGGCCGCTGGCTACGCGCGCGTGACGCGGGTGAGCCAGGCGGGTGATTTTGCGTCCACGGCGGACTCTGTCACCGTGAAGCTCCGTGACGCCGCTGGGCTCGGGTGGCAGACGAAGGCGTCCACGGTCACGGTGCGCTTCGCCGGAGGCCGCGTGTCCGAGGTGACCGGAAAGCGCGTCGCCTTCGCGCCAATGACGATGGCCACGGTTCGCGGACCGGACAACGAGGATCGAAGCCCGGTCGCGCTCGAGGCCATCCCGAAACACGTGCGCCAGGCGGTCCTCGCGATGGAGGACGCGCGTTTCTACGAGCACCCCGGCATCGATGCCCTCGGCATCGGCCGCGCCGTGTTCGCGAACCTCACGGCCGGCGAGTGGGTTCAAGGGGGTTCCTCGATCACCCAGCAGCTCGCGAAGAACCTGTTCCTGAGCTCCGAGCGCACGGCAGCGAGGAAGGCGCAGGAGGCGCTGCTCGCGCTGGCGCTGGAGCGTACGTACACCAAGGATCAGATCCTCCAGCTCTACCTCAACGAGATCTACCTGGGACAGGCCGCGGGAGGCGCCGTGTGCGGCGTCGACGCGGCGTCCCGGGCCTACTTCGGAAAGCCCGTCGGGCGTGTGTCGGTAGGGGAGGGTGCGGTGCTCGGCGGGATCATCTCGTCGCCGAACCCGTACTCGCCGATCCGTCACCCGGACAAGGCCCGTGAACGCCGCGACCTGGCACTGCGTCGGATGACGGAGATGGGGTGGCTGGACGCGGCGGCCGCGGAGAAGGCGCGCGCTGCGCCGGTCGTGACGCACGCTGACCTGGCGGGACGGCGCGCTCCCTGGGCCGTCGATCGCGCGCTCGAAGAGACGGAGGCGCTCGTCGGCGAGGGCGAGGTCGCGCGTCAGGCGCTCGTCCTCCAGACCAGCATCGTCCCGGCGCTCCAGCGTGTGGCGGAGGGTGCCGTGCGTGACGGCCTCGCCGAGGTCATCAAAAAGTACCCGCGGCTCGACGAGGTGCAGGCCGCGCTCGCCGTGATCGACGCGCGCACCGGCGCGATCGTCGCCCTGGTCGGTGGCCGTGACTGGGCGAGCAGCGCCTGGGATCGCGCGAGCCATGCGGAGCGCCAGGTCGGCTCGACCGTGAAGCCACTCACGATGCTCGCCGCGTTCTCGGCGGACGATGCTCTGTCTCCGGCGTCGCTGTTCGAGGACGCGCCGATCACGCGCACCCACGACGGCAAGGCCTGGAGCCCGCAGAACTACGACGGCGCTTTCGTGGGGCCGATTCCGCTGCGGACCATGATCGCCACGTCGCGCAACGTCCCCGCGGTGCTGCTCGCCGAGCGTGTCGGGCTCGACGCGTTGCGCGATCGCCTTCACGCCGTCGGGCTCGCGCACGCGAGCAACTACCCGTCCACGGCGCTCGGCAGCTTCGAAGCCTCGCCCGTGGCGCTCGCCGGCGCCTATAGCGTCTTCGTCAACGGAACCTGGCACGCGCCATGGCTGCTCCGCGGCGTGCTCCGCGGTGACGAGCGCCTGCGGGATTCTCCCCCGAGGGTGGCGGACATCCGCTTCAGCGCGCGCGCGACGTTCCTCGCGCGTGACGTGCTGCGCGAGGTGCTCGACACGGGGACCGGCAAAGCCGCGACGACGTACGGAGTGGGCAAGGGGGCCGCAGGGAAGAGCGGCACGACGGATGGCACCGTGGATGCCTGGTTCGCGGGCGTGACGGGCAACTACGCCGTCGCGGCCTGGGTCGGCTTCGACAAGCAGCGCGAGACGGGCCTCACCGGAGGTCAGGCCGCGCTCCCGCTTTGGGCGCGCTTCGTGGCACGGAGCGGTACGGACGACGCGCGCCCGGCGGTGCCGGACAGCGTCGTGCGCGCGGAAGTCTGCGAGGCGACGGGGCGCCCGGCGTGTGGCGAGCCCTGCGCGCGCGCACGCGAGGAGTGGTTCTCCGTGGGGACCGTCCCCACCTGTGATGGCGACGTCGGCCCCGGGCGCTCGGACGCTCCGCGCGAGGCCGATCTCGACCGGGGCGCGCCTCCGCTGGCCACGCCCCGCAAGGGCAAGGACGCCGGGAAGGGCAAGCCACGGAACGGCTGGCAGAAGCTCGGCGACTGGCTCGGCCTCGACTGAACCGCCCGCGACCTCTTGACATGGGTCCCTCGCTCGTTAGATGCGCGAGGCGCGGGAGGTATCCGGCGCACGCCGTGTCGGCCCTCCGGGGCCCTTCGTCCGGGACACGGTACCACCCACTTCGGTGACGTTGGGGTGGTCGGCGCCTGCTGCATCGTTCTTACGTGCGGCGTGCTCCGGGGCAACGGACGAACCGGCCCCGACGTGTGCACCCGCAAGGTTGTCGAGGCTGGAGAGAACCTCATCGGTAAGCGCACCCTCAGGGCGCGCGTCACCGTCCGCCTCTCAACCCTCCCATCCCACCTGGAGTTCCCGATGGAGATCCACACCCTCAGCGCTACCGCGCGGACGGAGAGCGGCAAGGGCGTCGCTCGCAAGGCGCGCGCTGCCGGCCTTACGCCGGGCGTCATCTACAGCCCGAAGGGCAGCGTGGGCGCCGTCAATGTCGACGTCGCCGAGCTGGCCGCCATCTTCCGCAAGACGAACGACCCGAACACGCTCGTGAGCGTGGTGCTCGACGGTGCGACGCACACCTGCCTGGTGCGCGAGATCCAGCGTCACCCCGTGAGCCGCAAGGTCGAGCACATCGACCTCTACGCCGTCACGCCGGACTACTCCGTCGTCGCGGACGTCGCGGTGAACATGGTCGGCCGCGCCGCCGGCACCCGCGCCGGTGGCACCATCCGCCTGCTCTCGCGCACGATGAAGGTGCGTTGCCCCGCGGGCAGCATCCCGGCGAAGATCGACGTCGACGTGACGCCGCTCGAGGTCGGCAGCTTCATGAAGGCGTCTCAGGTGCCCGCGCCCGCGAGCGTCACGTTCCTGTACAAGCAGGACTACAACGTGGTGACCGTCGAGGGCAAGCGCGCCAAGGAAGAGGCGACCCCGGCCGCGCCCGAGAAGAAGGGCAAGTAGTTGTTCGTCGTGGTCGGTCTGGGGAACCCCGGGGCAAAGTACGCTCGTACGCGCCACAACATCGGGTTCCTCGCTGTCGAGCGTCTGGCCCAGCGCTGGTCGCTCGCCGTGGAGCGCAAGCTCTTCGGTGCCCTGGTGGGCGATGGTCAGGTGGCCGGCCAGAAGGCGCTGCTCGCGATGCCGCAGCAGTACATGAACCTCTCCGGTCAAGCTACGGCCTCGATCCTCGGGTTCTACAAGGTGGCCCCCTCCGGACTCGTCGTGGTCCACGACGACATGGACCTCCCCTTCGGCAGGCTCCGGCTGCGCCTTGGGGGAGGGCATGGTGGTCACAACGGCATCCGCGACATCCAGCGCCTCGTCGACAGCAACTTCATCCGCGTCAAGTTCGGTGTGGGGCGCCCGCCCCCTCCGATGGACGCCGCCGACTACGTCCTGCAGGCGTGGTCGTCTTCTGAGAACGCGCAGCTCGATGGGCTGCTCGACACCACCGCAGACGCGGTGGAGTGCGTTCTCCGCGAGGGGCTCGCCCCTGCCATGAACCGGTTCAACCAGGCGCCCGCGGCCTGACCCAGCCCATTCTCCCTCCAACTCCACGGGCGCATCCGCGCCCCCCATCCACGCCCACGTGGAGGCACCCATGACCGTCCTGAACGAGTACGAGACCATCTACGTCGCGCGCCCCGACCTCACCGATGACGTGATGGCGAAGCTCACCGAGCGCTACGAGAGCGTCATCACGAGCAACGCTGGCACGATGCTCGTGTCCGAGGACTGGGGCAAGCGCAAGCTCGCCTACCTCATCAACAAGCACCAGCGCGGCCACTACATCTACCTCAACTACTGCGGCCCTGCGGCCATCGTGGCCGAGGTGGAGCGCAACCTCGGCATCGAGGACCAGCTCCTCCGCTTCCTCACCGTGAAGATCGAGGACGACGTCGAGGTCGACGCCCGCCGCAGCCTCGCCGAGGAGCGCAAGCGCCTCCGCGCCGAGCGCATGGCCGCGCTCAAGGCCGAGGAGGAGGCCGAGGCCCGCTACCGCGCCGAAGCCGAGGAGGCCGAGGACGAGGTCCTCGTCCCCGAGTCCGACGAGTAATCCCATCCCTCTTACGTTTCGGAGCTTCCCATGAAGGTCATCCTCCAGGAAGACGTGCACAACCTCGGCAGCACCGGGGATGTGGTGGACGTCGCCGACGGCTACGGCCGCAACTTCCTCCTCCCTCGCAACCTCGCGCTCCTCGCGGACGCGACGAGCGTGCGTCGCCTCGACCACCAGAAGCGTGTTGCCGCGGCCCGTCAGGCCAAGGTGCTCGCGGCGGCGAACGAGCTCGCCGGTCGTCTCGCGAACGTCGCGGTGTCCATCAAGCGTCAGGCCGCCTCCGAGGACAAGATCTTCGGCTCGGTCACGAACGCTGACGTCGCCGAGGCCCTCGCGGCGCAGGGCGTCGAGCTCGACCGCAAGCTGATCGTGCTCGCCGAGCCGATCCGCAGCATCGGCGTGTTTCAGGTTCCCGTGAAGATCCACAAGTCCGTCGACGCCGCCGTGAAGGTGTACGTCGTCCGTGGCTGAGCGGAAGGCTTCTCCTCACAACTGGGAGACGGAGCGGGCCCTCCTCGGTGGGCTGCTCCTTGACCCCTCCCAACTCGTGGAAGTCCGTGAGCGCGTGGCGCCCGCGGACTTTCATCGTCCTGCGCACGAGGCGCTCTACGGGCTCCTCTGTGAGCTCGGCGACGCTGGTCATGCGCCGGACACCACGCTGGTGCTCGATGAGCTCGCGCGCCGCGGGCTCGGCGAGAAGTGCGGCGGCGCGGGCTACGTCGCGGGGCTCCCCGCTGCGTGTCCCAGCGTCGAGAATCTCGCGGGCTACGCGGCCCGTGTGGCGGATCACGCCGTACGGCGGCGACTGTTGCTCGCGGCCGAGAGCATCATCGATCAGGTCCAGACCGGCGAGAAGGGCACCCTCGAGCTGCTCGATTCGGCCGAGCAGAGCGTCTTCGCGCTCAGCCAGCTGTCCGGCCCGCGGGACTGGCACGCCATCTCCACCGTCGTGGACGAGCAGATGGTCGAGATCCAGAGCCGCGCGGAGTCGCCCGGCGAGGTGACGGGGCTCCCCACGGGGTTCGTCGACCTCGACAAGAAGCTCGCAGGCTTCCATCCGGGCCAGCTCGTCATCCTGGCGGCGCGCCCCGCGATGGGAAAGACGGCGTTCGCGCTCAACCTCGCGCTCAACGCGGCGCAGCGCGGTGGCGCCGCGGTCGGCATCTTCTCGCTCGAGATGAGCCGTCACGAGCTCGTGGGCCGCATGCTCTGCAGCGAGGGCCGTGTCGACGCTGGCCGTGTCCGTACGGGCCGGCTCGGCCCGGACGACTGGCGAAACCTCGTCGTGGCGAGCGAGCGGGTGCACGCGCTGCCCATGGCCATCGACGACACGTCGGGCCTCACCATCGGGCAGCTCCGCAGCAAGGCGCGCCGCCTCAAGATGGAGCACCCGAACCTCGGGCTCATCGTCGTCGACTACCTGCAGCTCATGCAGGGGACCGGCGGCGCCAAGGAGAGCCGTGAGCAGGTGATCAGCACCATCTCACGCGGCATGAAGATCCTCGCGAAGGAGCTCGGGATCACGGTACTGGCGCTCTCGCAGCTCAACCGAAGCCTCGAGAGCCGCACGGACAAGCGTCCGTTGCCGAGTGACCTCCGAGAGTCGGGCGCCATCGAGCAGGACGCCGACGTCATCATGTTCATCTACCGCGACGAGATCTACAATCAGGACAAGAGCCCCGACAAGGGTATCGCCGAGATCATCGTCGCCAAGCAGCGTGGCGGAGAGACGGGTACCGTGAAGCTCTCCTTCCAGGGCGAGTTCACGTTGTTCCAGAACCTCGCCATGTCCTACGGACCGGGCGTCTACGACTGAATCGTCGATGTTGTCGCGCGAGGGCGTCGGATGCCTGCGCGGCCATTGACACCGTAGGCCGTAACCCGCTAGAAAGCGCAGGTAGCGCGCACTTAGCGCGGCACCCCATGGAGCCCATCATGCCCCACGCCGAGGTTCTTGGCCGTCTCGCCGGCCTTCTCGACAGTTTCGAGACGCACCGCAACTTCATCGATCGCGCGCGCGAACAGGCCGCCGCCGGCAAGTTCTCCGCAGCCGTGGTCGAGAAGGTCGTGCTCGATCACGAGGTGAAGTGCGCCGGCATCTCCGACGAGGTCGGGCCGCTCCTCCCCTCGCTGTCCGCTGCCCGCGCGACGCTCCATGCCCAGCGTGACGAGATCATGGCGGGTCGGGGCGGTATCGACGAGCGCATCCAGGAGTTCGAGCTCCGCGCGCTGATCGGCGAAATGAGCGAGGCCGACCTCGAGCGCGAGGTTGGCGAGCTTCGCGCCACGCAAGCCAACGCCAACGAGCGCATCGCCGGCCTGGATGCGGAGGTCGAGCGCATCGACGCGGGCCTCGCACGCTGGAGCACGCTCGCCGCGCGTGCGGGTCGCTCCGTGAGCATTCCGGTCGCCGCGCCCGTCGTGGCGCCTGCGCCGGTGGCCGCCCCTGCCGCGCCGGAGCCGCCGGCTCCGGCGGTCGTGGTGCCCTCCGAGCCGGTGGCTGCGCCGTCGGAGCCGGAGATCGAGGTCGCGCCCGCCCCGGTCGCGACGCCCGAGGTCGACCTCGGCGACCTCTTCGACGACGCCCCCGTGGTCGGGGTCTCGGCGCCGGACGAGGAGGTCTCCGTCAGCCTCACGCCCGAGCCGGTCGAGGAGGATGCCATCGAGATCGAGGTGGCGGCGGTGCAGGCGCCCATCGTCGACGTCGATGTCGATGTGGCCGTGGAGGAGTCGGACTCGGTGTCGGGTATGCCCGGCGAGGAGCCTCTCCGTCGCGCGCTTCTGGTCCTCAACGAGAACAGCGAGGACGAGGTCGCGTACCCGTTCGAGAACGACGACATGTGGATTGGCCGCTCCAAGGAGTGTGCTGTGCAGCTGAAGGCCGACCCGAAGGTGTCGCGCCAGCACTGCCGCCTCTACCGCCGTGGCAACCAGTTCTTCATCGAGGACAACAACTCGACGAACAGCACGCTCGTGAACCGTGAGTTGATCACTGAGCGTCGCCTGTACGGCGGCGAGGAGATCAGCGTCGGCGAGAGCCAGTTCCGCTTCCGCATCATCGACTGATCACAGGTGCGCTTTCCGCCGCCACCCGTTGAGGCCTGGCCCTCCGGCGTGGCGGCGTTTGGCGTTGAGGGTGCACGGGCCGCGCTCCTCGCGCAGACCCATGCGGAGGTCGCGTGGCTGCACGCGTCCCGCACGGCCCGGATCCATCAGGCGATGGAGGCTCTCTTCAGCGTGCGCCGCTGCCTGGCGCACGATGTTCGTAGCCCGCTCGGCGTCGTGCTCGGGCACGGGCAGATGCTGGAAGAAGGTCTCGTCCAGGGCGACGAGGTGCGCACCTCGGGGCGTACGCTCGCGCGTCAAGCGCAGCGTCTGACGCAGATGACGGAGGAGGCGGCGCATGTGCTCACCTGTGCGGCGTCGCCCGTCCTGGGCGTCGACGGCGTGGACCTGACGGGTCCGTGGAGCCAACTCACGTCGTTGGTGCAAGGCAAGGCGCGTGGCTGGGTGAGGCCCGGGGCCTTGGCGGAGCTCGTCGAGCGGAGCAGGGAGGCCTTGCCACCGTCGGCGGCCGTCCGTGTCGCCTTCTCCGTGGCCGTCCATCCCTCCCGGGTGGTGTGTACGCTCGTGGCAGACGCGCCGTTCGATGAGGGCACGCTAGGGAGCGCACGCCGCGCGCTGGCATCGCTTCGTGGCACGCTCTTGTCCTCGGGTGCGACGACGTTGCGGGTCGAGCTTCCCGGTGACGACGGACGCTTGGCCGTGAAGTTGGTGGGCGAGGACGCCTCGGTGGCCGTCGGGCTCCGTGCAGCGGGGCTTCGGGTCACCGACCCCGGCGCGTGCGCCGATGTCGCGCTGGTGCTGCCCGGCGCGAAGCCGGTCGCGGATGGCGTCCGCCGTCTCTACGTGGGCGCGGGCAGTCCTGCGCCTTGTGTGCCGCATGGCGTTCCCTTCGACACCCTGGTCCGCGTTCTGCGTCGCGTGGCGGAGGCGCCGCGCGCGATCTGCCCCATCGTGGGTGCGAGCTGCGTCCCGACGCCCGGCGCGGAGGCGGAGCTTCGGTTCGTCGCGCGCTCGCCGCTGGTGAAGGAGGAGGCAATGGCCTTCGTCGCAGAGCGCCTCGAGACGGAAGCCATCGGCGAGAGCGCGTTCGTCGTGCCCGACGGACTGCGGGTGGGGGGGGCCAGCCTCGCCACGCTGGCCGCCTGGTTCGAATCGAGCGTCCAACGTCGGCTCCGCGAGGCATTTCCAGCGTGCAGCGTCCGCATACTGGCGCTATGATGATGACTAAGACGGAGTACACACCTGTGCGTCGCGCGCGCGACACTGCCACCGCTCTAACCACCTTTCAGGTGGCGCGACTGCTGGGCGTCAGCGCGGACACCGTGGCCAACTGGGTGGACCAGGGGCGTATCGCCGCGCATCGGACGCCCGGCGGCCACCGGCGCGTGCCGCGTGAAGCGCTCGTGCAGTTTGCCCACCAGCACGGTCTGCCGCTTCAGGGCGTGTCGGCCCCGGTGGGGACCGTGGACGACGCCGAGCGGCGGCCGCTCCTGCTCGTCGTCGACGATGACGACGACTTCGCGCACATGGTGGCGAGCTATCTCTCCCGCAAGCATGGCTGGGACGTCGAGGTGGCCTGTGGCGCGCTGGAGGCCTGCGTGCGCGCGGGGCGTCGTCGTCCCGACGCCGTGCTCGTCGACATCCGTTTGCCCGGCCCCGATGGATTCGATGTGCTGGGGGCGCTGCGCAGTGACGTCGAGCTCGCGGGCGTGCCGGTCTATGCGTGCACGGGTTGGCAGGATCCCCGGGTAGAGCACCGTGTGCAGGACGCCTCCTTTGCGGGCTTTCTCCGCAAGCCCGTCGACGTGGCCGCGTTCGGCCGCCTGCTCGACACGGCCGGGGCCGCGCGCGCCGCGCGCTGATGTCGCAGGACGTCTGGCAGTGCCTGCTCGACGCGGGCCGCTCCGGCGAGGTCGTCGCGCTCTGCACGGTGACGCGCACGCAGGGCAGCACCCCGCGTTCCTCCGGTGCGCGGATGGTCGTGCGCGCCGACGGTTCCATCGTCGGTACCGTCGGAGGAGGCGCGCTCGAGCACCGCGTCGTCCGCGAGGCCCTCGACGCGATGGCGCTGCGCCGACCCCGCTCGGTTCAGGTTCACCTGGTGCACGATCTCGGCATGTGCTGTGGCGGCGCCACGGAGGTCTACGTGGAGCCCATCGAACCTCTCGCGCATCTGGTGCTCTTCGGCGCGGGCCACATCGGTCAGCTCGTCGCCGCGCAGGCGCTCCAGCTCGGTTGGCGGGTCACCCTGGTGGACGCGCGCGACGAGTGGAACACTGCGGAGCGCTTCGCGGGCTGTGAGCGCGTCGAGCGTGATCCGCGGGCCTGGTTGGCGAACACCGTCCTGTCGCGGGACGTCTGGGCGCTCGTGGTCACCCACGATCACGCGCTCGATCAGGATCTCGTGGAGAGGCTGCTGCCGCAGCGGCTGGCTTGGCTCGGCCTGGTCGGAAGCCGCGCCAAGGTGGCGAGGTTCTGCACGCGGCTACGCGCCGCGGGGATGGATCCCGCGCTCTTCGCACAGCTGCGTGCGCCCGTGGGCCTCGACCTCGGGGCGGAAACGCCCGCCGAGATCGCGCTCAGCATCCTCGCCGAGATGGTCGCCACCCGTCGCGGCACGTTGAACACCGTGGCGCCCATGGCGCGCGCCGTCGATCCCGTCGACCGCTGAAGGCCTTAGCCGATCGCGGCGAGCACTTCGGCGGCGTGGCCCTCCGGCTTGGCGGGGTCCCACACTCGGAGCACCGTTCCCTCCGGACCGAGGAGGAAGGTCACGCGCGCGATGCCCATGTAGGCACGCCCGTAGAGCTTCTTCTCGCGCCACACGCCGTAGCGCTCGCACAGGTCGGTCTCGTCGGCGACCAGCGCGAAGGGGAGGCACTGCTTCGCCTTGAAGCCCTTGTGCTTCTTGACGCTGTCCTTGCTTACGCCCAGCACCACCGCGCCCTTGGCCACGAACGCGTCGTGCAGGTCGCGGAAGCCTTGCGCCTCCACGGTGCAGCCCGGCGTGGCGTCCTTCGGGTAGAAGTACAGGACGACGTGCTTGCCGCGCAGTTCGGAGAGCGTGACGCTGCCGTCGTCGGTGGGCGCGGTGAAGTCGGGGGCGTGGGAGCCAGTCGCGATCATCGGGGGGTCTCCAGCGGAGCAAGGGTGGTGAAGGCGAGACCCGCGTCGGTAACCAGCACCGCGCGGCCCTCCGGTAGCGTGGCCCACCGTCGGAGCGCGCCGGGGACGCGGAGCAGCTGCTCGCCGCGGGCGAGATCGAGCACCACGACGGCGCTCGTCGGAGGCTGCGGCAGTCGACGCACCACCTCGTCAGAAGCAGGGTCGACGGTGAGGTTACCGACATCGACCACGGGCCAGTCGATCCATCGGTCCGAGACCTCGTGGCCCTCGGCGAGCACCACGAAGCGGCCGCTCTCGTCGATGAAGAGCGCGTGGCCGGGCGCCTCGAGGGGGAAGGTCCAGCGCGTCTGGAGCGTCTGCGGGTCGAAGGCGACGAATGATGCCGAGGGCCACGCCATGAGGTAGGCCTCCTTCGCGCTCGGGTGCAGGGCGAGCCACGCTGGCCAGCCTGCCGCGCTCTCGGGCGTGACCACCCGCGCCGTGGCAGGATGGACGCGCGCGGGCGCGTTTCCCGGCGCGCCGGCCACGGTCACGCCCGGTGCCGTCGTGCGAACCAGCTGGCCGCCGCCCATCGTGCGGACGAACCGCACGATCCCGCCACCGGGGTCGAGGAGGCTCCGCGCGAACGGCGTGCGTCCGTGGGAGGCCCGTGTCTGGGACCAGCGCGCGGCGAGGCTCGCCACCTCGGCGTCGAGCGCCGCCGGTGTCTCCTGCAGAGGCAGCGGCGTGAGGGCGGGCCCGGGCGTGAGTGCGCCGAGCGCGCCCGTCGAGAGCTCGAGGGTCACGCTCGGGCGGGCGGCGCCATCCGGCGCGGAACCGGTGAGCTCGACGACGCCGGGCGTCTTCATGCGGATCGTGTCCCACCGGCCGACGTCGGGCAAAGGCCGGGCCGCGCCGAGCGACGTCGATGCCGTTGCGAGCTCGTGGAGGCCATCCGTGGAGAGCGCGACGCATCGACGCGGCTCACAGGCTGCGTCGATCAGGTTGGGCACCGCCAGGTACGGTGAGAACGCGCTCGTCGCGGCTTCCTCGGCGGCGGGTTCGACGATCAGGGCCTCGCGGGAGCGTACGCAGGCGAGCAGCGCGAGCAGGAGCGGAGAGGGGGGCACCGTGACGCTGTATCCATATGGGGCGTTGCCCGCGCCCCGGGCGCCCATTACCGGGAGAGGGTGAGCCGAAACGATCACGACACCCCGCGACGCGGGAGGCCGCCCACGGGCGCACGGCGCGGTGATGCGCGCCCCGCGCGCGGCCCGCGGCCGCAGGACGCGCGCGCCGCCGAAGAAGCCCGCCGGGCCTCGGAGATCGCGCGCACCACGGGCCTGCCGCCCGAGCACGCGCTGCGCGTCGCGCGCGGGCAGGCGGACGCGAACGACCTCATGCGTCGGATGGCGCTCGAGGCCGAGGCCGAGAATCTCGTGCGCCGCCACGGGCTGGTGCGCTCGCTCGCCATGCAGGTGGCCCTCGGCCACGCCGATCTGCAGCAGGTGCTGCGTCGCATGCGGATCGAGGCCCACCTCGCCGCGCACGCGGACGAGACGGCGCTCGTCCCGGGGGCCGAGCTCGTCATCGGCCTCACCGGTCAGCGCGCGCTACGCGCGCGCGTCGAGCAGGTCGACCGCTACGAGGTCGACCTGCTCGACCTCGACGCTGGCGTGCCGCTACGCGCCCACAAGCTCCAGCTCAAGTATGCGGGCGCTCCGGACGCGCTCCGCCGCGTTCGACGCGCCGTGGCGTGGGATGCCTCGCGCAAGGGCCGCGTCGCCGAGATCGCTGCACGTCCGCAAGAGCGGTACGGCTGCTCGGATCGTCGCCTCGGGGAGCTGGTCGACGCCCGCACCCCGGTGCGCGTCACGCTCGTGGAGGGCGAGGTGCTGCAGGGCGAGATCGTCCGCGTCTGCCGCTACGAGTTCGTCCTCGCCACGAAGCAGGGCGAGGTGACGATCTTCCGGCACGCGCTCGCGGACCTGCGGTAGGGGGGCGAGGGCCCGTGGCAGAGCCTATGTGACGTTTGGACGCCGAGAGCGCGTCATGCGAGGTGGTTTGATGCACGGTCTGCGACGTTTGTGGATTGTCGTAGGATGGTTGGCGTTGGCCGGCGTGGTTGCGTTC
>JACCDX010755854.1_pt1 | contig 15190 bp, 13 predicted proteins | sample 7449681 | NCBI WGS metagenome assembly JACCDX01 (sample SAMN15323450, study PRJNA562643) | freshwater metagenome | isolation source: river surface water | place: USA:Blue River Watershed | collected 2017-08-18
AAGCTTACCAATTGGTAAGCTTTTAATTTACTTGGTGCCGGGGGGGGGGAATCGAACCCCCATGAAGTTGCCCTCGCTGGATTTTGAGAGTGCCAGAGCGTGATTTTCACCGTAAGATTTCAATTGGTTAAAGCCCCTATTTTCGCGGTGTTGAAAGAGGTGCTGAGAGAACCGTCAAAACTTTTGACACTTCCCTGATCAACGGATTAAAAGTGTCGAGGCTCTGTTCTAGAGCGCACTACCCTTGAGTCAAAAAATGGTATTGATTGAACCGTGCTAAAAAGCGTCAATTCTTTTGACGTTGAGATAAAGTAATTCAATTACAACTTCTAAATTTAGTAATTAAGCCTTTTTATTCTGAGCATAAACGGCCTCAAAATTAACCGCTGATAAAATAATCTGAGGCAAGCCCGCTTTCACTGACATATCTGTTACCACTTCTCGCGCATACGGAAATAAAATATTAGGACAGATAACACTAAATATTCTCTCAAAATTCTCTTCAGGAATATTTAACAATTCGAAAATACCAGCTTGAGAAACCTCGACTAATAAAAGAGTTTTTTCTTTAATTCGAGCAGTCACAGTAATCTTAAGTACAACCTCATAAAAATTATCTGACACTTTTTCGCCAGAATTACTCATCGCAATTTCAATTTCAGGCGGCTCTAAATGTTGGAATATTTCAGGAGCATTCGGCATTTCCAATGATATGTCTTTGACATATATCTTTTCAATTCCAAAATTTGACTCTGATGTTGAATTTACTTCTTTCGAATCTAACACTTCTATTTCTTCTGTTTTTTTCATAAAAATACTTTCAAATAACCAGCGCATAAAAATGGGAGCACAAAGGCTCCCAAAGATAAAAATTTCATAAATTTACTTGATAACAACACCCCATGGAAGCTTGCCAACCGGTATGTTTTTCAAAACAACATTTTTTTCCAAATCAACGACAGAAACATCATTTGTACGTCCATTAGCAACATACAGTTTCTTACCGTCTTTATTAATCGCCATATTCCATGGACGCTGCCCGACAGGAATTGTTGCGATCACTTTGTAATCAGAAGTGTCAATCACACTAAGGTTACCATCACCTCCGTTAGTAACATAAACACGGCTTCCGTCTTGGTTTACGATTACACCGTTCGAGCGTAAACCTACCGGAATCTTTTTAGTAACAGTCCAATCCCCAACACTAACCACCTCCAATAAATTAGCCGCTTCATTTGCAACATAAGCTAATTTACCATTAGGTGAAAATGCAATACCACGTGGATGCTTGGTTGATTGAATCAAATGAACAGATTTGTATTTTTCAATATCAATCACATCAACATTTCCACTTTTCTCATTGCTTGCCAATAACCATTTATTATCCGGTGAAAAGACACAATGCTCTGGATTACGACCTTGTGTTTTTACCAAATTCGAAACTTTAAAAGTCGTTAGATTAACGAAAGATACCGCATTTTCCTCTTCAAGACATGCCGCTAATAATTTTCCATCTGGGGAGATATTTATCCCCTCAGGTTCCTCACCAACTTTAATTCGACGAACTTCCTCTTTCTTATCCAAATCAATCATCGCAACAGCATTAGCATCTCGAACAACAACAAAAAGTTTTTTACCAGTAGGGTCAATTGCTGCAGCCTGGATTTTATTGCCTAGCTTTCCAGTTGTTGGTAAGTTGTATACCCATTCATCTTTAACTGTATCAATAACAGAAACAGTTCCATCTTTTTCATTTGGAACATAAGCAAAAGATTCAGCATAAGCAACATGAATTGAAGATGAAATTAGAAAAGCCATTAAGCCCGAAGTAGAAAAAGCATGTTTCATAGTTAGCCTTAATAGAATTGAATTCAAGCCACAAATTCTACTGTCATCCCATTTAAATCTATATTCAAAATATCCTGATTATTCATAGGATATATTCACGGCCATAGCAGCTATTCAATAATTTCTTCTAAAACTTTACCCTCATTATCCTCATGTTGAATTACTAGTGACTCATGACTATGAACTAAAAATTTTTCTGGAAGATCATATTCAAACTTAATGTATGGATTCTCGGCTGTTCCAAGACCAAAATTCACTAAAAATATTGAAGATTCGTTAAGTAAAATCTGAGCCTTTCTTATAAAAAATGCTTTTCTTTTATCTTTAGTTTTGGAGTCATATTGAAGGCCGGTATACATTGGATGTTTAATTTGCAACGTAGCAGAAGCAACCTGATTGAATTTGTATGGTGAGTTTTTTTGGAATTTTACTTTTCCTGCATTCACCCTTGCCTCAGATTCATCATCTGAAATATTGCCAGCACACCCCCCTCCAGCATTAACTCTAGTTGCCGCCATCCATAACTTGCCGTCCTCGTCCTCTGCAATCAACCGAACGTTTGAATCCCCCTCCATCCTTATTCTGGTGCTTAATTTGAGTTCGGCAAATAAATCCAAAAAACGACGCTATTTGGGAATTACGCAAATTATTTGGGAATGGGTGCCCCAATTTGGAGCATTGAAACCAGTTGACCCAACACCAAAGTATTGATCTGCCAGGTTTATGGAAGCTAGCTTTTTTTGGTACGTTACCAAACTCTCCAATTAATAGAAGCTTGCCTACCACCATTAATACATTTTTCCATCCTATAGATAGTCGTATTCAGCAGGCTTTAGGGATTGGAAGTCCTACTGGTCCAGCACAAATGAGACAGGTGCCCATTGGGGAGTTGGCGAGATTGCGTCGAGGGATGCTGATTCGAGATGGAGTACCTCAGCCTAATTACCAGGAGAAGTATAAATATGAGAATGAGTTTGAAGTGGAGCTGGATTTCACCACTTCAAATCTTCTAGTCATAGATAGGGCTCATGAGCAGGCTGGAAGTCTTGTTCTTCCAGAGTTTGCGCCTCATTATTTGAGTAATGTTCTTAAAGCAGATACAGATAGTTTGTTTCTGGCTATTGGTGCGAGGGGTAATCAGTATCGGTACATTATTCCTTGTGTAGAGGTGTTCCGCTTCTTTTATGCAACATCTAGTGTCATGGCAAACACCATAGTCTCAGATAAGGTGCTAAAGCCGGACATTTATATGTGGGATGAAAGTATGACTCGTTTCGATCGCACATCAGGTGAGGCATACATCTATCTAAGAAAATACATGCTAGATGCTGATGCTAGATTTTTAGCTAGATTTGCATTGGATAAGTTTGCTCGTCAGCGGATGCAAGAAATTTTTTTAGCCATGGCCACAATGTCGCGCCAGAGAAGCACATCTTTAAGGCTGCTGGCAAAGCCGCCATTTGAAGGTATCCGTTCAGTCAAATTCTTAGCGTATCCCTCACCCACTCACCAAAGTACATTATTGATTACAAGATTGATCAATTGCGAAGTGCCTTTGGCATATACCTCTCTTTTTTGGGATCGCCATAATCCAGGAGTGGGTAAACACCCTGATAGCGCCGAGTTTGATGGTGAGCCCCACTCGGTTGGGGCGCTTGGATATGTCACGCCAGAAGAGCATAGCTTTCCACCCAGTCAATTGGGTGCCATCGCACCCAATCCAGAGTTGGCAACTTATCATATAGAAGAGGATGAGATTGGCAGGAGATTCCCCAATCTTTCGGAAGTCCCTACGCGAAAGATTGCGCATAAGGTAAGTAAGCCTCAAGGCCGTGCGTATATTAAACGCCAGGCACTCCACGAAGACAGAGGAGGCTCTGCTGCAGATAGCCGATCATCTAAAAGTCAGTTTGGTATAACGCACATTCACGCAACAACACATCCAGATGAATTTGATATAGAGCTCAAATATGAATCGTCAGACTATCTGGCAGTATTAGCGCACTTGAAATATGCTCAGATGCACAGGTTGGCCGATATTGAGTTCCTGAGCCTTACTGAAGCCGTCAGGGATTATGATGGTATTCGTTTAAACGTGATGAGCGAGCTCCACTGGAAAAAAAAGAAAAATAGTTGGGTATATGTTGATGACATGCTAGTGAAGAGACGAAGCTTTTTGGTAGCACGTGTAGTTATGAATGTTATTCCTGAAAGCGCAGATGACGAATCTCTCACTAGGTATGTAATTGAAATTCAACCGAAGAAGCCAGGTGAGCTAGCGACAATTGTGGTTTGGAATAGACATAACTTAGACATTGAAGCATCTGTATTACTTGGGATCATTGATGATTTTGTAGAGTATCGCCAAGTAAAAATCATGAATGACATTATCTATGACGTGGAGTGGAAAAAGCTGAAGCACACTACCAAGGATACAAGTGATGGGATAAGTGCGAAGCATTTCTTAAGTCGAATATTTGAAGCGCCGAAAAATTGGCATAGTCAATAAGTTTGAAAGTAAGAAATGTCAGGATGTAGCTAGATGCAGATGTAAAAATTGCGTATGCTGACTTAAAGAGCTAACAAATGGAAATTGCTATGAAGCGGACCATAGTTCTGGTGGGAAAAGACGATGTGCCTTCTCGATTTGAAAAGAGTGCAAATATTGCTGTGGCTCGTGCCATTGCTGAGCATCATAGAAATGGTCGTGATACGTATGGCATGAGAAATGGAAAGATAGTGGTTACAAAGCCTGATGGACGCATCCTAGATTTGGATGAGGATTTCAAGGACTAGTTTGTGTAGTGGATACCTCAATCACAGGCTTATCACTCGAAATAGCCAAATCTACCTCCTAGCTGAGAAGAAGTTAGGGGCTTACATTGGCCTGCAGGCTTTATCGGATTCTTATAGATGAAACCACTGCAGGAAGAATTCCCCCTTATCTGTAGATAGCAAATCTGCTTAACCCGCCTGCGCTCGAGCGATCGCAGATACGACAGCTAGTTCAAATTCACTGCCTTCGGCGGCGTTGGAGGTATGGATTGATTTGCGGAATATCTTGAAAACATGAGTAGCTAAATCCTCCTCTATTCCAGAACCATCATCTTCAAAGGAAAGAGTACATTCCCCATCATTCAGCCTGGGTTTAATTCTTAGCACTCCAGAGGCGGCAGTTCGCTGCAGAATTGATGCAAGCTGCTCATAAATAACTTAGCTCCCTTTAAGCTGAGTGTGTAAGAGTTGCCACAGCTCCCAAAAAAACGAATTCGAGGGGCAGAAAAAGTAATAAGTAAATTCAAGGCAAATAGGGCTGGCTGGGTTCTAAATGAGGGTCTGGCTGTTGGGAGGGGTGGCGCAGCCTAATTTTTCGAACTGCACAGCGAGAACTTTTACCAAAATCAATTGTTTGATAAAGGTTAATACGAGGCTCGCTCGATGAAAAACACTTTGCAAACACAAAAAATTAGCAGGTTGCGCTTTGAAATAATAGTTTCATTGCTGGCAGGGTTGGTATTTTTACCTTTTGTCGCTCAAGCCGATCAAGATTGGGTTGTGAGACAAAGTGGGACATCGAGTGAGCTTCATTCCGTATTTTTCACACCCAACGGTCAGAGTGGCTGGGCGGTTGGTTTTGGCGGTACCGTCCTCTCTACTTCGAATGGTGGCCAAACATGGTCCAAGCAGTCTAGCGGAACACAAAGCGAGTTAAGGGCAGTCTTTTTTACTCCAAATGGTAGAGCTGGATGGGCTGTCGGGTTTAATGGCACCATCATCTCAACCAATAATGGTGGGGCTACTTGGGCAAACCAAGCCAGTGGTACACCTAATGAACTTGAGTCAGTATTTTTCACCCCGAGTGGCCGACAAGGTTGGGCGGTAGGGTTCGGTGGCACCATTTTAACAACCACAGATGCCGGCAAGACTTGGATTCCACAGAGCAGTGGTACTCCGAATGCCCTTAGATCTGTCGCATTTTCCTCAAGTGGCCTTCATGGATTAGCCGTGGGCTTTGGAGGCGTTGTGTTAGCGACCTCGGATGGCGGCAACACCTGGAAAGCCCAAGATAGCAAGACTCAAATGGATCTTAATTCTGTATCAGTCGCTAACGGTGGCCGATCCGCTTGGGCAGTCGGGTTTGGCGGGACAATCCTATATTCATCTAATGGCGGGCAATCTTGGGCTGCGCAGAGAAGTAACACACAGAATGATTTGAGGTCGGTGACCGTAAGCGAAAATGGTATGTATGGATGGGCTGCTGGATTTAATGGCATGATCCTCAGCACCTCAAATGGTGGTCAGAGCTGGACCAGCGTAGCAACTGGCACCTCAACCCAGTTGGAGTCTATCAGTGCCACCCAGAATGGTAAGTTTGCCTGGGCAGTTGGCTTTGGTGGGGTTATCGTTAATAACTAAAATTATGTATGGCCCTCATCATGAGTGCAGACCATCACGATGATGTCCTACTGACCAGAGACAAGAATGCTTTTTTATAGATAGTCTCTGCAATGCTCCAGAGGTTGTCAGGGTTGTCATTCCCCCAGAATAGGGTACAGAAGATCCCATCGATGATGGTCTGGAAGTAGAAGGTCATCAGTTTGGTATCCGTTTCGGCGGCTACTTCTTCGTTGGCGATCGCCTCTTCAAGCAGTTCACTTACCCTAGTCTGGTGACGTTTCTCCCAGTAGTGGCGTATTTGAATGAGTTCTGGTGTTTCATCACTACGCATGTAGAGGATAAACAAGATTCGCTGAACCTGGCTAGAGTCCACCATCAAATGCAGCTTGTTAAGGCCATAGCGATAAAGATAGTTGATGGCGCCTTCACCTGTAGGTCGTTCAAGCTCTTTGATATCAGCCAGCACCCTAGTGATTGCAGCAACTGCGACATCAACTTTGCTCTTGAAGTGACCATATACCGCACCTCTCGACATTTCTGCCTCTTCAGCAATATCAGCAATTGTGGAATGCCTGATACCTTTTCTTATAAATACTACCTCAGCGGCCTCCAATATTGCGTCTCTTGTTTTTAGGGAATCTTCTACAGTTTTTCTGGCCATTGCTTGCCTCATTAATCTTGAGCGACGTTCTGACTGATAATCGATCTGGAGTGATTAAATATTTCTGATCAAATTTTTTTAGTTAAATTAATTTTTCAAACCCGATCACATCAAGGCCTACAAAAAGTTAGCATGCGCTCTGGTGTATCAATGACTATTTGCCTCAACTCATCCTTATTCATAATGCCAGCATTGCGGATTGCAACACTTTGAAAAGGGGGAAGACCTTCTGTCCAAATAGTTCCCCTAGCTTGGATTGCTTCGTTATAACTTGCTAGATGTCTGACGAAGGAAGCGCTTAAATTCATTTTCCTGCCAATAACACTCTAGGTATGACCCTTGAGACGTAAATCAATGGCTTGGTTGCAGAGCTCCTTCGTTAATTTCAGCTAGAGTGTGAATCGCCCTCTGCAGAGCGTATTACTCTCTTTCCTAGATTGCGCTAATGCGCACTTGCTTTGGAAAGTAAATTCATTACGAGAACACCAGAAAGGATGAGTGCCATGCCTATAAATGCGGGAATATCGAGCTTCTGGTCAAAAATTATCCATCCTGCGACGGCTACCAATACCACCCCCAATCCTGCCCAGATTGCATAGGCAATACCCATCGGAATTACTTTTAATGTAAGCGAGAGGAAGTAAAAAGCCAGGGCATAGCCTGTTACCACAACAATTGAAGGAATCAGCTTACTGAACCCTTCACTGGCTTTGAGCGCAGTAGTTGCAGCTACTTCAGCAGTAATAGCTAATACTAAAAACATCCAGTGCTTCATGTTATCTCCTAATAAAACATTTGATTTGAACTCATTAAACTTTCCATTCCCCACCCAGCACCTTGAAAAGGTTAATGCTGTTGCTCAGTGCCAACTGCTTCAGCTGTACTAAAGATTGCTCAGCATCAAATAAACTACGCTGGGCATCCAGGAGTTCGAGGTAAGTTGAAACGCCTCGGTCAAAGCGACGGGTAGCCAAACGCACACGCTCTCGCTCCGCATCTGTCACCCGTACCTGTGCATTAATTTGTTCGTCTATCTGGCGCTTCTGGCCTAGGACATCATTCACTTCACTGAATGCAGTCTGGATCGCTTTTTCATACTCGGCAATCTGGATATTTTTGCGCACAGTTGCAATATCCAGGTTAGATTGGTTTCGCCCGAAATCAAATATAGGTAATGTCAGTTGAGGGCTGAATGACCAGGCACGATCAGAACTGCCACTGAAGAGCTTAAAGAAGTGCTCATTCACCAGGCCCGCATTCGTTGTCAAGGCGACGCGTGGGAAGAAAGCAGCTCTCGCAGCACCAATGTTGGCATTGGCAGCTTTGAGTCGGTGTTCAGCTGCCCTGATATCTGGTCGCCTCTCGAGGAGTTCTGATGGCAGACCAGCAGGAATTGCAGTGAAGTCCTTGGGGTTCAAAGGATCAGCCTTCAACGGCACTTCATACTTCTGGTCACCTAACAGTAGTAGCAGGGTGTTCAGAGCTTGTACTTTTTCTCGTTTGAGTGAGGCAAGTGCAGCTCGAGCAGTTTCCAGTTGGAGCTCTGCCGTTTTGAACTCAAGTGCGGTATCGATACCTGCATCTAATCGTCTTTTGGTTCTTGCGTAACTCACCTCACGTGATGCCATGGTTTCTTGCGCCAGGAACTGCCTTTCTGTGAGTGCCCTGACGTTCAAATACGCAACAGCGACCTCTGTGATCAGGCTGGTACGAGCAGTTTGTTGGGCCTCTTCAGTTGCAAAGTAAGTTTCCAATGCAGCTCGAGAGAGATTTTTAACCCGACCAAAGAAGTCTAGTTCGAAGTCACTGATACCTACGCCAACCCGATACAAGTCGACATCGAATGCCGTGCCTTGCGCAAAAATTTGCTTGCTGCGGTCATAGCTGGCTGTGGCATTGATTGTCGGCAATCGGTCTGCTCGTTGAACGCCATACTGGGCGCGTGCCTCTTCGATTCTGAGTGCAGTAATTCGCAAGTCACGGTTGTTTTTGAGCGCCGTGTTGATCAGTGCCTGTAGCTCAGGCTCAGTAAAATACTGTTCCCAGCTTGATGGGGCAGGGCTTGTGACTTCACCCTGACGGTACAAAAACTGATCTGGTACCGGCTTTTCTGGCCTGGTGTAATCAGGCGCCAAAGAGCATGCAGATAGGGTGGCTGCAATGACACCCACCAAACTTAATTGACGAATGTTCATACTGATTCCTCCAACTGATGCTGCTGTGGTCGCTTGATAAAGCGCCCTAAAACTGCGAAGAACAAAGGTACAAAGAATACTGCCAAGATGGTTGCAGTAATGATGCCTCCCAAAACACCGGTACCGATTGCTACCTGGGCGCCAGATGCCGCACCTGTGGCCAATGCCAATGGCAGAACTCCGACTCCAAAGGCAAGTGATGTCATGATGATCGGACGTAAACGCAATCTTGCAGCTTCCAGTGTCGCTTCAATGATACCTTTGCCTTCGGCGTATTGATCCTTTGCAAACTCCACAATCAGGATGGCATTCTTAGCTGACAAGCCGATGGTGGCGATAAGACCTACTTTGAAGTAAATGTCATTGGGCATGTCACGCAACATCACACCCAACAACGCGCCTAGTACACCTAATGGCACTACCAAAATCACAGAGAATGGAATCAGCCAGCTCTCATAAAGCGCTGCCAGCGCCAGGAACACGATCAAAATAGATAAGCCGAATAGCACATTGGCCTGTGATCCGGACAATATCTCTTCATAGGATTGGCCTGACCATGAGAAGCCAATGCCATTGCCCAGAGACTCTGCGATGCGGCTGATCTCGGCCATGGCGTCACCGCTGCTATACCCTTGGCCTGCATTACCATTGATGGTGAAGGAGGGGTAGCCATTGAAGCGTGACAACTGGGGTTGACCCATCGCCCATTCCATTTTCACAAAGGACGCCAATGGCACAAGATTGCCTGCGGTTGTGCGTACTCGCAGCTTTCTTACATCCTCCAATTCAAGTCTGTCCTTACCATCAGCCTGGATGATGACGCGGCGGATTTGACTGCCGTGCATGAAGTCGCCGATGTATTCCGACCCAAACATAGTGGCCAGTGTGGCATTGATCTCATCCATGCTTACGCCCATCGCCTGCGCTTTGCGGCGATCAATATCCAACTGGATGATCGGGGCCTCAGCCAGACCTGCGAACATCAGGTTGGTCAGTATTGGGCTTTGATAGCCATCTGCCAATAACTTGTCCCGAGCCTCGACTAGCTTGTCGATGCCAATACTCCCGCGATCCTGTAATCGCAAGTCGAAGCCATTAGATGAGCCCAGTTCAGGCAGTGCAGGGGTATTCAGGGCAAAGACAGTGAGATTGTCACGCCCGTAGAATCGGCCATTGATACGGTCAATGATGGCTTGAACATTTTGTCCTTCGCCTGAACGCTCCTTCCAGTCCTTGAGCGTTGCGAAGATCATGCCGCTGCTGGAGGAACTCCCATAAATACTGAAGCCACCTACTTCATAGGCAAGTTGCACTGGCTCTTCAGTAGTGAGGTAGTGACTGACTTCATCGAGTGCCTTTATTGTTTCGTTCATGGTGGCTCCCTGGGGAAGCATCACCATGATCATGAAGTTACCTTGGTCCTCATCTGGTAAGAATGCGGTAGGTAGGCGTACAAACATGATGGCCACTGCTGCCACAATCGTACCGTAGACAATTAACCAGCGAATAGGCTTCTTCAGTATTTTGCCAACGCGGCCTTCATAACGACTGCTCAGAGACAGGAACATGCGATTGAACCAGCCAAAGAACCCACGCTTTTCATGATGATCCGGATCAGGCTTTTTGAGGAAAGTGGCACACAGAGCCGGTGTCAGTGAAAGTGCCAGGAAGGCAGAGAAAGCAATGGACACTGATAGCGACAATGAGAACTGACGGTAAATGTTACCAACTGCGCCACTGAAGAAGGCCATCGGCAGGAAAACGGATATCAACACCACCGTGATACCTATGATGGCGCCACTGATTTGCTTCATTGCTTTAACGGTGGCCTGATAAGGCGTTAATCCTTCTTCCACCATGATGCGTTCTACGTTCTCAACCACCACAATCGCGTCATCCACCACGATACCAATCGCCAATACCATGCCAAACATGGTCAGGACGTTGATAGAGAAACCAAGTGCATACATGACACCAAATGTACCTAGCAATGCGATTGGCACCACAATGGTCGGAATCAAGGTTGCGCGTACATTCTGCATAAAGAGGTACATCACCAGGAATACCAGCAACACCGCTTCAATTAGGGTATGCACTACCTTTTCAATTGAGATTTGAACAAAAGCGGAAGTGTCATATGGGATTTGATAATCCACACCTGCCGGGAAGAACTTCTTCAGCTCATCCATCGTGGCTGTGATGCGCTTCACCGTAGCAACTGCATTGGAGCCTGGGGACATTTTGACGGCAAGGCCAGCCGCATTGTTACCATTGACACGCGACATGACGGCGTAATCGCTACCGCCGTATTCAACGCGCGCTACATCCTTCAGCAGAATTGCAGAGCCATCTGCCTTGGTACGAAGAGGGATATTCTCAAAATCTTCAGGTGTAGTAAGAGATCCATCAGCCATGATGTTGGCACTGATGGGGGCGTTGTCAGGAACACCCAGATTACCCATTTGACCAACAGTGATACGTGCATTGTGGCTACGAATAGCACTGCTGATATCCGACGTCGATAGATTGAGTGATGTCAGCTTGGCTGGATCTGGCCATATGCGCATAGCATATTCAGGGCTAAAGTTTTGCACCTTACCCACGCCCTCTACACGGCGGAGGGCCTGAGTGATGTTGGCCGACATAATCTCGCCAAGCTCAATTTCGGTAAGGCGATTATTCTCTGAAGTGATCGATACAACCAGTTGAATGGTGTCTGCTGACTTCTCAATGGAGATGCCATTGCGACGTACTACTTCAGGTAACCTTGCCTCAACAGTTTTGAGACGATTCTGTACTTCTACAGCGGCCAGATCGGGGTTTGTGCCTTGTTTGAAAGTCAGGCTCAGTGAGGCTGAGCCCGGACTACTACTAGCTGATGTGTACATCAGGCGGGGGGCACCATTCATTTCCCGTTCAATGACAGCTGTCACGGTTTCCTCGACCACACGGGCCGATGCGCCGGGATAGCTTGCAGAGATGTTGACTACGGGTGGGGCAATATCTGGGTATTGCGCTACCGGTAATCCACGGATGGCGATAACCCCTGCCAATATAATCAGCAGCGAGATTACCCAGGCAAAGACTGGTCTATCAATAAAGAAACGTGCCATGTGATTGTCTTCTAACTTGGATTAGTGGTTGGCTTTTGGCGCGGATTCAGCTTCGCCTTGCTTGTTTTCTGTCTTGGCCTTCACAGTAGTGCCTGGCGCCAGCATGCCCGGATTCGTCAAGATGATGGTTTCACCACCCTTGAGGCCTTCCGTCACTATCCAGTTCGGGCCTTGCATTGTATCCGCAGTAACTTGCTTGGCCTCAGCTTTGCTGTCTTGGCCAATGATCATCACACTGGAACCTGCGGAGGTTCTGATCAGTGCATCCCTTGGGACTAAGACAGTGTTTTTATTCACGGCTTGTGCTAGGCGAATTTGCACGTATGCTCCGGGCAGCAGTTCGTAGTTTGGATTAGCAAACAATGCTCTCATGGCAACAGTGTCGGTATTACTGTCGACAGCCATATCTGAGAAGAACAACTTACCAGGCTGCTTGTAGACGCTGCCGTCAGGGAATACCAACTCGACCTGGACTGTGTCTTTGGCAACACTTTGCATACGGCCTTCTTTGATCGCACGCTGCAATGCCATGACTTCTGAGGCAGGCTGGGAGAAATTGACGTAGATTGGATCCAGTTGCTCAACCGTAGTGAGTGGGGTAGGGGCATCCTGGCCCACCAAGGCACCTTCAGTGACCAGTGCTCTGCGGGCTCGACCATCGATTGGTGAGGTAACTCGCGAGTAGCTGAGATCAAGCTTCGCACGATCTAACTGGGCCTTTGCAGTCAGAAGTTGAGCCTTGGCTTGCATTTCCTCAGCAATCGCAGCTTTGTAATCGCGGTCACTGATTGACTGATCAGTTGCAAGATCCTTGTAGCGTTCAAGCTTGTCCTGCGCGTTGGCATATTGCGCCTCAGCAGCAGCCAGGGTTCCAGCAGCCTGATCTTTCGCAGCATTAAGTAGCTCTGGATTAATCAGGAACAAAGGCGTGCCTTTCTTAACATCCTGGCCTTCTTTATAAAGACGTTCAGTCACAATCCCTGGCACTCGGGCACGCACTTCAGCTTGTCGATAGGCTTCGAGACGTCCAGGCAAACTCACCTGGCTAGCGACTTCAGTGAGTTCAGTTTTTAGAACGTTTACTTCCGGGGTTGCCTCTCCTTGCTGGGCAGGCTCATTCTTGCTACAGCCTTGAATGAGCATTGCGGCTAAGAGAGACAGGGTGCCAAGATACGCGCGGTATTGATGCATGATGAGTACGCCTAAATCCATTGACTAAGGTAAAGAAGGGACAAGATATCATGAAAATATATTTAATCAAACAGGTGTGATTAAATATATTTTTAGCTATAAAAGCTTTACTTTTTATCAATTTGGATAGCAAGCCTTGGCCAGAAAAACGAAAGAAGACTCACAGAAAACTCGTGACTCCATCCTGGATGCCGCGTTAGTAGTCATCTCTAAGAAAGGGATGAGCTACGTCACGATGGCGGATATTGCAGATCAAGCCAAAGTTTCCCGAGGCGCGGTGTACGGACATTACAAGAACAAAGTTGAAGTTGCCCTGGCGATGGTGAAGAGATCATTTGATGCCGTGATCCGACCGGAGAAGTCCCTAGATGAAAGCTGCCTGGAGTATGCATACAGGCTGGGCCTGTATCACCTCCACCTGGCTGTTGAACCCAGTCAATTGCAACAAATTCTCTTTGTGCTATATACCAAGGTTGATGAGGAAGAACCGTTAAAAGAGGTTAGGCGAGAGTGGGAGACGTCTTATTTCAATGAAGTGCAGCAATCCCTTGAGGATGCTGTGAAAGGTGGGGAATTGCCCAGTGCCTTGAATCTTGAGTTTGCCACAACCTATCTCCAGGCACTTTTTGATGGCATCTTCAGTTTGATTTACTTCTATAAGGAAGGTGATCAAAGTCAGTGGCCAGTTGCGGAACAGCTTTATCTGGTTGGGTTTGAAACTATTAAGTCTTCCCCAAGATTCCTTAAGTCATAACGACACACATTCAGTTAAGCCCGAGAACCGATAGCCAATAGTCTGTCGATACTCTGGCAGAACTGAATCCAGCCCGTTGCCTGGCTTCAGTTGGAAAATCCATTAGAGAGTTGGTTGGGGACAAGGGCTGTACTAGAAACCTTTGTTCACTCTAATACTTTTTCAAGGTGAGCTATATCGAATTTATCCACGGTTAACGCTTCGATCATCGCGCGCTGTCGATGATAGAGCCACCATCCGGCGTCAGGCTGGATCCGGTGATGAACTGACTATCCTTACTGGCAAGGAATAGCATCACCGGTGCAATGTCCTCTTCCGGCGAACCATAGCGACCAAGCGGATTGGTTGGCGCAGGCACATTAGCTTCCGACCCCCCTGACGGAAATGGATATCACACGACATTCTATATCCGAGGGTTGAGTGGTATGGGTGATTATTGGTTAGTTCATTTGTCGAGAAATCTTACAGCACGCAATGTCATGGTAAATATCCATTGGGAGCATGGAAATCATTTCGTTCATTATGGAGGTGCAGGGCTCGATATGTATAATCTTCGCGGATTCAGCACGAGTTCTGTAGCTGATATGTATGGATTTTGTAGTGATGCTAAGGCAATCACAATGGATGCGCTGCATAACCAGTTGCCAAAAATGATTCGAGATCATCATAGCGAGGGTATAAATTTTAGAAATTTGATGATAAGCCAGGCCAATTACACGCCAGCCACAGAGCAACTTGTCCGGGAGGCCCTTGGAAATCCAGAGCTGAGATCCGATATCTTAATTGTTTCAGAGACGGGGAAAGTTAGAAGAGGGTTGGCTTTGCCGAGAGATACTGATTTTATAGTTCCAAATCATCAAAAAAGTCTGTTTGCTTGACCTGGTATTGAACTGCGTTTAAATGTAGTACCAGTGTTATTGAGAGTTTTATCTTACATTTAATGTATTCTTGAATCCATTCTAAGTCCAATTTGTTTGATGATGATCTCTGGGGCTGGAGGTTTATATCCAATAGCACTATGCGGTCTTTC
>JACCDX011487956.1_pt1 | contig 15190 bp, 12 predicted proteins | sample 7449681 | NCBI WGS metagenome assembly JACCDX01 (sample SAMN15323450, study PRJNA562643) | freshwater metagenome | isolation source: river surface water | place: USA:Blue River Watershed | collected 2017-08-18
ACGCCTACGTGACGATCGACAACACCGGCGTGGTGTTCGCGCCGGAGGGCACCCCCATCGTCGCCTACGGCCTCAGCGGTACCCGCCTCACAGAGATCGGCCGCACGATGCTCCCGTCGCGCGTGATGCCCGGCGAGCGCACGGCCCCGTTCACCCTAACGTTGCCCATCACGAGCCTTGGCCGCGACGGCCTCCGTTTCATCGTCGATCCGGACGGCGACGTGGTGGAGTGCGACACTACCGACAACGTCGCCACCTGGAGTGAGACGATCTGCTTGTAACGGGCGTCGCCGTTCAGCGCGGCGACCAGCGCTCCAGCCGTGGTCCCAGCAGCAGGGGCGCGCTGCGGAGCGCACCGCCGTCGCGGCTCCCGGTCAGCAGGTGCGCCACGCGGAGCTCGGCGATGACACCGCGGACGGCCTCGCGGAGCGCGTCGAGGCCGCGGGCCTGCGCCTGCAGGAACGGGCGCGCGATGCCCGCGCAGGTCGCGCCAAGCGCGATGGCGCGCGCGGCGTCAAGCCCGTGCTGCACACCGCCCGTGGCGCAGATCGTGAAGCCGAGCCCCCGGAGTTGGAGCACGCTCGCCGCGGTGGGGATGCCCCAGTCCCAGTAGCGCTCCCCGAGCGCGGCCTGGCCTGCGTGCGCGCGCTTGGCCTCCACGCCGACCCAGCTCGTGCCGCCGGCGCCGCTCGTGTCGACGTGGGTCACGCCGATCGCGCGCAGGCGCTCTCCCACGCGACGCGACAGGCCGCAGCCCGTCTCCTTCACGATCACCGTGCGGTCGAACTCCTCGACCAGCCGGCGGATCGTGTCGACGCCACCGCGGAAGTCGTCGTCCCCCTCGGGCTGGACGACCTCCATGGCGGGGTTGAGGTGCACGCAGAGGGCGTCCGCGCCGCTCGCGTCGAGCATCTCGCGTAGCCTCGCCGTCGACGTCTCGCGGGCCTGGACCACCCCGATGTTGCCGAGCACGAGCGTGCTCGGCGCGACCTCCCGCACCTCGTAGCCGTCCCGCACGCCGCGCACGAGCAGCGGGCGCTGGCTCCCGAACGCGAAGCCGATGCCCTCTTCCTCGGCGACGAGGGCGAGATCGCGGTTGATGCGCGTGGCCTGCGGCGTGCCGCCGGTCATCGCGGCGATGATCAGGGGCGCCCGGAGGCGCTTTCCCGCGAAGGTGCAGGCGAGGTCGATGTCTCCGACCGCCAGCTCGGGGAGCGCGTCGTGGACGAGCTCTACCTCCTCGAACAGCGTCGTCCTCGCGCGAAAGGCGACGGTGTCTCCGTCGGCGCAGAGCGCGATATGGTCGTCCTTTCGAGAGGCGAGGGCCGCGGCGCTGTCGGTGGGCTCGGTCATGGCCGCTCGTCACCCGCGGTCACGCGCTTCGCAAGTTCACGGTCGGTGAGATACCCCGCCGCTGGAGGAGAACCATGCGCGCCGCCGCCTCGCTGTTCCTGCTGTCCCTCGCCGCCTGCGCCCCGACCGCCGAGAACTTCCCCCTGAAGTTCGCCGCCGCCCAGTGTGACCGCACCGAGGAGTGTGACAAGGGCGTGTTTGAAGACCAGTACGACGGCGACATGGACGAGTGCGAACAGAGCTGGATCACGACGTACGACGCGTTCACCACCTGCGACTTCGACGTCGAGAAGGCGAAGATCTGCCTCGAGAGCCTGCACAACGACACCTGCGGTGACCTCGAGGACGGCCCGGAGGGCTGCGCCGAGGTCTACAACTGCGACCTCGGCGACACCCTGCAGCGGCGCTGAGATGGCGCGCCTCTGGGACAAGGGCGACGCGCTCGACGCGCAGATCGCGCGCTTCACGACCGGCGACGACCCCGTTGTGGACCTGCGCTTCGCGCGGCATGACGTTCTCGGCTCGCTCGCGCACGTGGCGGCGCAGGAAGCCTGCGGGATGCTCTCCCCCGACGATGCCCGCACGCTCGAGACGGGTCTCCATGACGTGCTCGCCGACATCGAGGCCGGGCGCTTCGTCATCGAATTCGAGCAGGAGGACGTCCACACCGCGGTCGAGAGCCTGCTCCACGAGCGGCTCGGCGCGGTGGCGGGCCGCCTCCACACGGGTCGCTCCCGGAACGATCAGGTGCTCACCGCGGTGCGGCTGTGGCTGCTCGAGGAGCTCGACGGCATCGAGGGCGAGGTTCGCGCGCTCGCAGGCGCGTGGCTCGACTTCGCGGAGGCGCACGGGGAGCGCGCGCTCCCCGGGTACACGCACCTCCAACGGGCGATGCCGAGCAGCTGGGCGCTGTGGGCGGGCGGGTATGCGGGCGCGCTCCTCGACATGGTGCCCCTGTTGCAGGCCGCGCGCGCGGTGACCTCCCGCTCGCCGCTCGGCTCGGCGGCGGGCTACGGCTCGCCGCTCCCGCTGGATCGGGCCTTGTCCGCGGCGCACATGGGCTTCTCCGCCGTGGAATCCCCGGTGACGGCTTCGCAGCTCACGCGCGGTCTGGTCGAGGCGAGCGTGCTCGGCGCGCTCGCGGCGGCGTGTCATCTCGTCGGGCGCTGGGCCTGGGACGTGACGCTCTATGCCACGGCGGAGTTCGACCTCCTCGCGCTCCCGAACGCGTTCACGACGGGCAGCAGCATCATGCCGCAGAAGCGCAATCCGGACGTGGCCGAGCTGCTCCGCGGATCTGCGCGTCGTGTGCGGGCCGCCCAGCGCGAGATCGAGGACCTCTCCGCGGGCCTGCCCGGAGGCTACCATCGCGATCTGCAGCACACCAAGGCGCCGCTCGTCCGTGGGCTCGACACGGGCCGTGACGCGCTCCGCATCGCGGCGCACCTGGCGCGGGGGCTCTCCCCCAAGGACGCGGTCATGGATGATGCGCTCTATGCCACTGCGGAGGCCTTCCGGCGCGGACAGGAGGCGGGCCGTCCCTTCCGCGAGGTCTACCGCGAGGTGGGCATCGAGGTGAAGGAAGGCCGCTTCGTCGCGGGGGAGCGCGCGCCGGCGCCGGCTGTGGACCTGGCGAGCCTGAGGGCGCGCCTCACGGGGTGAGTCGGGCGTAGGTCAGGGGTGGGTGCGTCCGAGATGCGGCGCGACATCGTGCGCCACGACCCTCGGCGGCTCGTCCCACGCGAGCTCGCACCAGGCCGTGTTTCGATGCGACCACGCGCGCCATCGCCGGAGCGGCTCCTCCGCGAGCCCGCACAACACCGCGCTCAGGAGCAGCTGGTGCGTCACGATGACGAGCGTGCCCGCCTCGGCGTGCTCGCTCGCCAGTCGTCGGAGGGTCGACATCCCGCGACGCTGGACCTCCAGCATGGCCTCGCCACCGGGGAGGGTGACCGCGCCGGGATCCTCCCGCCAGGCTGCGAGCAGCGCCGCGTGGTCCCGCGCGAGGAGCTCGGCGGGAAGGCCCTCGAGGTTGCCCTGGTCCATCTCGACCAGGCCCTCGTCGAGCGCGAGGTCGACCTTCGCGGCTGCGGCGAGCGGCGCCGCCGTGGCGCGTGCGCGTGCGAGCGGCGAGCTGATCAGGGCGCCGATCCGCCATTCCGAAGGCCACGCGCAGGCCAGGGCGTTCGCCTGTGCCAGGCCCGTCGCGTCCAGCGGGACGTCGGTTCGTCCCAGAATCCTCCGCTCGGCGTTCCATGCCGTCTGGCCATGACGCACACAGACGACGCGGAGCTGGGGCCTCGGTGCGCTGGTAGGCATGGTTCCGGGTTATCCTGTGCCCGGCAGGCAGGTCATGACCCCCGACGACTCTTCCATTCCCGGCCTCGAGCTCCCCGAGCCGGCATCGCTTCGCCCGAAGGTGGTTCCCGTCGCGCGGCCGGGTGTCGCTGCGCGCGCGACCACGCTGACGCACGATGCGACGGCGTTGCCGGACGTGCCCGCGGTGGGGCCGGGGCTCCCGGGCGCCGCCGCGGTCGATTCCTCTGCGCCTGCCACGGTTCCTGCCGCAGGTGCCGTTGTCCCTGCAGCGGCGCCGGAGTCCCTCGAGCCGCTTCAGACGACGCCGCACGCACCTGCGCCGGTCGCCTCGGCGGCCAGCAACCGCCGCGCGCCCCGTGGGCTCGGTGCTGCTCCGCCGCGCGTCGTCCCCACCGTGGAGGAGGCGCTCGCCGCGGCGCGAACGGAGCGCGCCTTGCGTCCACCTCCTGTGGTCGTCGTCGCCCTGGAGACCGTCGCCGCTGAGGTCTCGCCGGTTCGCGTGGCCACCCCGACACTCCCTCCGCCGTCTCCCGCCGTGGCGACGGTCCGCGCGCCCATGCCCAGGAGCGCTCCCAGCGCCCGCGGAGGGCGTGCGCCCCGTGGGTTGGGCATGGCGCCTGCCGTGCCGGCCTTGTCGGCGGCGGAGGCGCTGGAGGCTGCGCGGCGGCTGACCGCGGAGCCTCCGCCGCCCGCGGCGCCTTCCCCCGCCACGACGGTCACCCCGCGGCCCGTCCCTGTCACCTCGCTCGAGCCGCAGGAGATCGTCCAGGACTGCTTCTCCGCGTGGCTCCCCGAGGCCGATGCCTGGGTGGTCGAGGTGCTCCCGGCCTCCCGACGTCGTGACCTGTCCACCTGGGCGGGGCATCGTGCGCGCGCATGTGTCACGGGTGACCTTCCTACGGCCCTGGCGTCCACGGCGGTGCTCGACCTGCTGGAGCGACGCGCGCAGGACGTCGCGTTCGCGCGCGTGGCCTCCGTGGTTGGAGAGCACCTCGTGGTGGTGGACCTTGCCGAGCGCCGGCCCGTGGCCACGCTGCCCTCGCCGCTTGGGTGGGGGCTCCTGTTCGCGTAGCGTGCGTGCTCGCGGCCACGCCGCTTCTGCGCTACCCTCCACGCATGCGAACGCTCCTTCTGCTCGCCCTCGTCGCGTGTACGCGCGACGTTTCCAAGTCCCAGAATGACACCGCCGAAGTCGTCGGGGACGCGCTCGACGCGGATGCGGACGGTTTCTCCTCCGCGGAGGGTGACTGCGACGACGCCGATGCGGGCGTCCATCCAGGCGCGGAGGAGCGTTGCGACGGATACGATCAAGACTGCGACGGCGTTGTTGATGAAGACGTCGTCACGGTCTGGTACACCGACGCGGATGGGGATGGCTTCGGCGATGCCGCGCAGGCCTTCACGACGTGTGAGCCACCGCAGGGCACGGTCGCGGTCGCGGGCGACTGTGACGACGGTGACGATGAGGTGTACCCCGAGGCTTTCGAGGCCTGCGACGGTGAGGACGACGACTGTGACGGCGCCATCGACGAGGATGGGGTCACCCGCTGGTTCACGGACGCGGACGGCGATGGCTACGGCGATCCCGCCACGGGTCACGACGCCTGCGCCCCCGTGCGTGGCGAGGTCGTGGATGCGACGGACTGTGACGACGCCGCCATCGGCGTTCACCCGGACGCGCTCGAGGTGTGCGACGAGGTGGACAACGATTGTGACGGCCTCGTGGACGACGGTGTCGCGACGACATTCTGGGCGGACCTCGACGGCGATGGTCATGGCAACGTGTCCATGCCTCAGGACGCCTGCGTCGTCCCCACCGGCTACGCCACCGATGGCGCGGACTGCGACGACGCCAACGCCGCGGTGAGTCCGTCGGCCGTGGAGCTGTGCAACGCGTTGGACGATGACTGTGACGGTGTCACCGACGAGGACGACGCCGCGGACGCACCTACCTGGTATGCGGACCTTGACGCGGACGGGCACGGTGACGCAGCGGCGCTCTCCCGCGCGTGTGAGGCTCCAGGAGGGACGACCGCAGCCTTTGACGACTGCGATGACACACGTGCAGATGTGTCGCCCTCGGGGACCGAGGTGTGCGGTGACGTGGACGAGGACTGTGACGGCGCGGTGGACGAATCCAGCGCCGCGGACGTTGGCCTGTGGTACGCGGATGACGACGCGGACGGCTTCGGCGATGCGGGCACGGTGGCGCTCGCCTGCGAAGCGCCCGCTGGTTTCGTCGCGGACGCCACGGACTGTGATGACACACGCGCGCGTGTGTCGCCTGACGGCGTAGAGACCTGCGATGGCCTCGACGACGACTGCGATGGCACCGTGGACGAGAATGATGCCACGGACGCCGAGACCTGGTACGCCGATGCGGACGGCGACCGTTATGGCGACGCCGCTGCGACGACGGTGGCTTGCTCTGCTCCTGCAGGCTTTGTGGCCATCGCGTCGGACTGTGACGACGCACGCGCGACGAGCTTCCCCGGGGGCACGGAGACCTGCAACGGCGCCGACGACGACTGTGACGGAAACGTCGACGAGAGCGCCGCCATCGACGCGGCCACGTTCTACGCGGACGCGGATCGTGACGGCTTTGGGAACCCGGCCTACACGACGCGGGCCTGCGCCGCTCCGAGCGGGTATGTGTCAGATGCTACCGACTGCAACGACCTCGCCGCGGTGGCCTTTCCTGGCGCGACGGAGCGCTGTGACGGCCTCGACAACGACTGTGACGCGACGACGGACGAGCCCAGCGCTGTCGATGCGTCCAGCTGGTACCTCGATGCGGATGCCGACGGGTATGGCGACGCCGGTTCGCCGACGGTCGCATGTGCCGCGCCCGTCGGGTATGTCGCCCCGTCGTCCGACTGCGATGACACACGCGGCTTTGTGTCGCCGGCAGGTCTCGAGGTGTGCGACGGTCTGGACGATGACTGCGATGGCGCCGTCGACGAGGCTTCCGCAGTCGACGCTCCGACCTGGTACGCGGACGCGGACGCGGACGGCTACGGTCGCACGGACGCTCCGACCCGCGCCTGCAGCCTGCCGTCTGGGTACGCCGCGCTGCCCGGTGACTGCGACGATGCGACGGCGACGTCCCTCCCCGGCGGCACGGAGCGCTGCAACGGCGCGGACGACGACTGTGACGGCGCCGTCGATGAGACGAGCGCGGTCGATGCGTCGTCATGGTACCGCGACGTGGATGGCGACGGGTACGGCACCGGGACGAGCGTGCGCGCGTGCGGGGCGCCCTCGGGGCATGTCGCCTCGGCGGGGGACTGCGATGATGCGTCGTCAAGTGTGTCACCCTCCGGAACCGAGCGTTGCAACGGGGTGGACGACGACTGTGATGGCTCGAGCGACGAGGCCAGCGCCGTGGACGCCTCCACCTGGTACGCCGACGCCGACGCCGATGGGCACGGTGGTGCCACGTCCACGCGCGCGTGCACGGCTCCGAGCGGGTACCTCGCCACGTCGTCCGACTGCAACGATGGCAACCCCGCCATCTCGCCGAGCGACCCGGAGACGTGCAACAGCGTCGACGACGACTGTGACGGCGCCACCGACGAGGCCGGAAGCTCCGGCGAGCGCACCTGGTACCGCGACGCCGATGGCGACGGCTACGGTGCCTCCTCCGCGACGGTGTCTCGTTGCGGCGCGCCGGCGGGCTACGTGAGCGCGGCAGGGGACTGCGATGACGGCCGCGGGGCGGCGTACCCGGGGGCGACCGAGACCTGCAATGGTGCCGATGACGACTGCGATGGCACGGCGGACGAAGGGTTCGGCGCGCGCTGTGAGAGCCTGGCCTGTACGGGATCGGGCCTGATCCACGTGATCTCGGATGGCTGCATCAACGATGGCGGAGGCAGCTCGGGCGGCGACGCGGTCCAGGTCTACTGCGTGAACAACATCGCGCGGTTCTGCCTCTCCGGAGAGGCCTGCCCCTGGCGGTCGTCGCCGACGTTCGATGACGGGAGCACGTGCGAGCGCAGCGGGCTCGGCAGCGACTACATGGCGAACGCATGGTGCGAGCAGTGGAACGGCTACGGGAACTACTACTGCACCTCGTCCGAAGACGCGTACTTCCCCTGAGCGTGCCAAAGGAAAACCCCGCGCGCCGAAAGGCGTGCGGGGCTTCGGGGGCAGGACCCGAAGGTCCCGCGCCGGCTCAGCCGAGCTCGGTCGCCGCGAAGAAGTAGGCGATCTCGCGGGCGGCGCTGGCGGGGCTGTCGCTGCCGTGAACCGCGTTCTCGCCGACGCTCTTCGCGAAGAGCTTGCGGAGGGTGCCCTCGGCCGCGTTGGCCGGGTTGGTGGCGCCCATGATCTCGCGGTTCTTCGCGATGGCGTTCTCGCCCTCGAGCACCATGAGCACCACGGGGCCGCGGCTCATGAACTCGCAGAGCTCGCCGAAGAAGCCGCGGGCGCTGTGCTCGGCGTAGAAGCCCTCCGCCTCGAGGCGGGAGAGGCGCTTGCGCTTGATGCCGACGGGGCGGAGCCCCTCGCTCTCGAAGCGGGCGATGATCGCGCCGATGTTGTTGGCCTCGACGGCGTCGGGCTTGATGATGCTGAGGGTGCGCTCCATGGGAACCTCCGTGGGGGTGGACGCGGCGCGTATCGCGACCGACGTCCCTTGGCTACGGCAGGTTGAGCTCCAGCCGGAACGCGCCCTCGCCGAGGTCATAGCAGGAGCGCGGCCAGATCCACGTCGCCCCCGTGGAGGTGATGCTCCCCGGGGAACCGCCCCAGATACCGGGCAGTCCGCAATCGGTGCCCGTGCCCCATGCGCTGTCGTCATAGCCGACGGCCGTCCAGCCGCTCGGGAGGCTCCCGGCGACGCGCCAGCTGCCGTCGCCGGTACGGCTCACCATGCTGCCGTCCACCCACGTGGTCGCGAGGAACCCCGCGATGCTGGCGCCCGTGTCCCAGCCGTGGATGGCGATCACGTGGGGCCCGGAGTCGAGCGTCCAGGTGTAGGTGTCGGCGATGTTCCAGCCGGCGCGGGTGTCGAAGTACGTGCCGTCGACGTAGCCCTCCCAGATGTCATCCACGGTGAGGGTGATCGTCACCGTGTGGCTGACTTCGCGGCAGCTCGGGATGCCGTCGCCATCGCTGTCGAAGCCCTCGTCGGTGCTCCCGTCGCAGTCGTCGTCGACGCCATTGCAGGATTCACTCGCACCCGGGCGTCGGCCCGCGTCGCCATCCGCGCAGTCGCCGGCACCGCTGACGTAGCCGGCAGGGGGCGCGCACCGCGACGTCGTGGCGCTCGCGTCGCCGTAGCCATCGCCGTCCGCATCGCGGTACCAGGTTCGCTCGCCGGAGCTTCCGGCCTCGTCGGTGGCGCCGTCACAGTCGTCGTCGACGCTGTTGCAGGTCTCGGGGTCGCTCGGCGAGATGGCGGCGTTGCCGTCGTTGCAGTCCGACGACGTGGCCAGGTACCCGCTCGGGGCCGTGCAGGCGCGCGTGGTCGTGGCGCCACCATGCCCATCGGCGTCGGCGTCTGCATACCAGGTGGAAGCGTCTACAGCGCTGGGCTCGTCGTTCGTGCCGTCGCAGTCGTCGTCGATGCCGTTGCAGCGCTCCGTTCCGGCGGGCGACACACTTGACGATGTGTCGTTGCAGTCACCCGAAACGGCCACGGTGCCAGCAGGCGCTGTACAGGCGCGCGTACTCGTGGCGCCGCCATAGCCATCCCCGTCGGCGTCGGTGTACCAGGTCCCCGCGCCAATCGCGGCACCCTCGTCGGTAGAGCCGTCGCAGTCGTCGTCGACGCCGTTGCAGGCCTCCGGGTCGCTCGGAGAGATGGCGGCGTTGCCGTCGTCGCAGTCGGTCGAGGTCGCCAGGTAGCCGGCAGGTGGGCTGCAGGCGCGTGTGCTGGCGCGTCCCCCGTGGCCGTCCGCGTCCGTGTCGGCGTACCAGATGGACGCGTCGAGCGCGTCGTTCTCGTCGGCCACCCCGTCACAGTCATCGTCCAGACCGTCGCAGGTCTCGACGTCCGCGGGTGAGACATGGGCGCGTGTGTCATCGCAGTCGGTTGCGTCCGCCACGAAGCCGGCCGGCGAGACGCACGCGAGCGTCACGGAGGCGGCGTCCCCGTACCCGTCCGCGTCGTCGTCGGCGTACCAGGTCGCGGCATCGGCGGCTGTCGCCTCGTCGACGATCCCGTCGCAGTCCTCATCCACCCCGCCGCACATTTCGGTGCCCGAGGGTGAAACATCAGCGCGGGCGTCGTCGCAGTCGTCCGAGGATGCGGTCGCACCGGAGGGCACGCTGCAGGCACGCACAGGGGCGCCAGCGTCGCCGTGGCCGTCCGCGTCCACATCGAGGTACCAGGTCGCCGCGTCGGTCGCGTCGTCCTCGTCGACGATACCGTCGCAGTCGTCGTCGATCGTGTTGCACGCCTCGAGCGCATCGGGTGACACATCGGCACGTGTGTCGTCGCAGTCGTCGTTCAGCGTGGCGTAGCCGGTCGGCACGACACAGGCCGCCTCGGGCATGTCCGCGTTGCCGTGTCCGTCGCCGTCCAGATCGGCCCAGTAGGTCGTCGCGACGCCGTCATCGACGGTGCCGTCACAGTCGTTGTCCACCTCGTCGCACACCTCCTCGGCGTCGGGGTGGGCGGTGTCGTCGCGGTCATCGCAGTCGAGCGCGTTCGTCACGGCGCCCGCAGGCACGTCGCACCCGACGGTGGTTACGCTTGGGTCGCCGTACCCGTCCCCGTCGGCGTCGGCGTACCACGTGAGGCTCACGCCCTCGTCCACGTCCCCGTCGCAGTCGTTGTCCACGCCGTCGCAGGGTTCGTCGGCAGACGGGAACGTGTCATCGTCCTGATCGTCGCAGTCACCGCCCACAGCGACCGCTCCCGGCGGTGGCTCGCAGGTCGTGTACACGACGGCGTCGTCACCGAAACCGTCCCCGTCGCCGTCGGCGTACCACGTGGACACGACGTCCTCATCGATGGCGCCGTCGCAGTCCTGGTCGTTGCCATCGCACTGTTCGGCGGCACCCGGATGGACGTCGCCGTTGCCGTCGTCACAGTCGCCCTCGGCGACGGAGAAGCCGTCCGCATCGGCGTCGGTAGCGTCCTCGACGGACGTGTCGCCATCCGCGAGGCCGTCCTTCGGCGGGGTCTTGGTGCAGGCGACGAGGGCGAGGAGGAGGAGTGCGCGCATGGCAGGCAGCGTAGCATACCCGCGTCACGCCGCGCGCCACCTTCGGGGTCGGGACGGGATACGCGCCGGCCTCATGCGCCCTCCCGTGAACGTCCGCATCGAGGCTCTCTCCCGTGACGGCGTCGCCGTCGGCACCGACGAGAAGGGCCGCACCCGCGAGGTCCGTGGCGCGCCGCTCGGCGCGCTCGTCCGCGCCGTCGGCCGACCGACGAACAGCTTGTTCTACGGCGTGGTGGAAGCCGCCGACGATGCCGTACCGCCGCGCTGCGCGCAGGTCGCCACCTGCGGGGGGTGCACGCTGCAGACGAGCCCGCTCGCGCGGCAACGTGTCGCCAAGTCGAAGATGCTCTCTTCGCTGCTCGCGCCGCTCGGCGGCGTGGACCACGGACTCGAGGGCGCGGACGACGCCTACGGGTACCGAAACAAGCTGGAGCTCTCCTTCGGCGTGAAGCGCTACCTTTCGACCGAGGAGCTCGCCACGGACGCGCCGCTCGGGGGGCGCTTCCTCGGGATGCACGCGCCGGGTCGATTCGACCGCATCGCCGACGCGCCCCGCTGCGAGCTGGCCAGCGAGGCGATGAACGCCGTGCTCGCTCGGGTGCGTGAGGACGTGCTCCCGAGCGACTGGCCGCTCTGGGACGCGCGCGCGGGTACGGGAACGTTCCGCCACCTGCTGCTCCGCGAGGGCGAGGAGGGCGTCCTCGCCGCGATCTTCACGTCCCCCGGCGACGAGGCGCTCGCGGCGTGGCTTCGGGAGCGGGCGCCGCATTGGGGTGCCGTGGGCGTGAGCTGGTATGTCAACGAGCGCACCGCGGACGCGGCCATCGGGCGGCGCGAGGCGGTCCTGCATGGCGTGGAGTTCGTCACGCAGCGGCTCGGGGCGGCGCGCTTCCGGCTCTCGCCGATGTCCTTCTTCCAGGTGAACCTCCCTGGCGCGGAGCGGCTCGTCGCCCGCGTGGGGGAGGCGCTCGCCAAGGGCCGGGTCGCCGCGAAGGACGATGTCCTCCTCGACCTCTACTGCGGCGCCGGTGCCCTCGGGCTAGCGCTCGCGGACCAGGCCACGCGGCTCGTGGGCGTCGACATCAACGCCGACGCCATCGCGGACGCGCGTGAGAACGCACGCATGAGCGGAGTCTCGGCCGAGTTCGTGGCGGCTCCCTGCGAGCAGGTCGTCGCGGGCCTCGAGGTGCCGAGCACCCCGGCCGTCGTCGTCGACCCTCCCCGCGCGGGTCTGCACCCCGATGCGCTCCGCTTCGTGGCGGGCCTCGACGCGCGCGTTCTGGTCTACGTCGCGTGCCGGCCGACGTCGCTGTTGCGCGACGGCCAGGCGCTCCTCGCCGCGGGCTGGCGCTGCACGGACCGATGGTCGGTCGACCTCTTCCCGCAGACCGGCCATGTCGAGGTCGTCGCGCGGTTCGAGCGCGCCTCAGGCGCCTGAGGCTTCCAGCTCCGCCTTGCTCTGCAGGTAGACGCTCTCGAAGATCTCGCCCCAGTCCTCCTTTGCGTGGAGCGCGCGGGCGAGCTGGTAGATTCCGCCGAGCCCGCGGTGGAGGAACACCATCTCGTGCGGTGAGCGGATGTTCCTCGCGGCGATCAGCCTCGGCGTGAGGCGCGCGATCCGCTCCATGAAGTCGTCGTCGGGGCCGCCCATCTCGAAGGGCCCGCCCCGGAAGGGGATCCCGATCGTCCGGCACACGTCCCAAAGCAGGCGATCGGCCTCCGGCTCGCGCTCCGTGATGGCACCGATGGCGAGCCCGTTCTCGAGGCACATCTCGCGGTCGTCGTGGCGCGCCGCGTAGCCGCACGCGCCGTAGTGGACGACCCAGCGGTGGTCGAAGCGGCGCACGCAGCCGAAGTCGAGCAGGCCGAGGCTCCCGTCGGGCCGGAAGAGGTAGTTCCCCGGGTGGGGATCCGCGTGGATGGCGCGGTTGAGGTACAGCATCCGGAAGAAGCTCTCGCCCAGCAGCCGTCCGGCGCGGCGCTTGGCCGCCGGGCTCGCCTGCTCCTGGAAGGTCGCGATGGGCACGCCGTCGAGGCGCTCCATCGTGAGGACGCGCCGCGTGCTCCAGTCACGGAACACCGCAGGGACCCGGACGTCGGGGTCATCCTTGAAGAACCTCCCGAAGTCCTCGAGGTTCTGTGCCTCGAGGCGGTAGTCGAGCTCCTCCTGGATGCGGGCGCCGACCTCGGCGAAGATGGCGTCGATCTCCTCCTTGGGACGTCGCACGAAGCGGCCGGCGAGGAGCATGGACTTGAAGGCGCCGAGATCCATCCCGACGGAGTCCTCGACGCCGCGGTGGAGGACCTTCACCACGACGCGGGTGCCGTCGGGGAGCTCCGCGGCGTGCGCCTGACCGAGGGACGCCGTCCCGAGCGGCGCGGGATCGAAGCTGCGAAAGCGGGTCTCGAGGCTGGCGCCGAGCTCTTCCTCCACGCGGGAGCGTACGTCCGCGAAGGGGACCGGCTCGGCCTGGTCGTGCAGCTTTGCGAGGATCGCCTTGGCCTCGTCGGGGAGGGCGACCCCGTCGGCGAGCTGCGCGAACTGCTGCCCGACCTTCATGGCGGCGCCCTTGAGCGCGCCGAGTTGCTGGACGATGTCCCGGGCATTGTCGAGGTGCAGGCGCTGCAGGGCGCGCTGGCGTGCTTCTTCGTCCTGGAAGATGCCCCCGACGGCCTGTCCGAGGTAACTTCCCGTCACGCGCGTGGTGAGCGCGCCGAGCCGACCGAGCCGCGAGAACTTCGATGACATGGGTTTGACCTAACCTGCGCGCGCCGCGCGTTTCGTCACGATAGTCACCGGGTCATGGAACCACTCGTTCGCACCCATCCTGCGGCTGCCGCCGCGCGCGCCAACTTCCACGCCGACACCGTCGCGAAGGTGTCTGACGCCGTCGCGCGCGAACACGTCGTCATCGTCGGCATGGTCGGCAACCCCTTCGTCGGGAAGGCGCGTTCGCTCCTGACCGAGCGCGGTACGCCCTTCACCTACCTCGGCTTCGGCAGCTACCTGAGCCAGTGGAAACAGCGCCTCGCGCTGAAGATGTGGGCCGGCTGGCCGACCTTTCCGATGGTGTTCGTCGGGGGGCAGCTTGTCGGTGGCTTCAACGATCTCAAGGCGCTCGCGGACAGCGGTGAGCTCGACACGCTCCTCAAGGGGTAGGTTCACGGCAAAGCCGTGACGGAGTTTCCGTGATACGGGGGCCGGTGCCGGTCGCACCGTGCTGCTCGCGTGCACGGCGGGGATCCAGGACTGGCACGACCCTTGCACTGCGAGCCGTCCGTGATCCTTCTCGTCCTCCTCGCGTGCAAGGGCGCCTCTCCGGCGCAGCGCACCCTCACGTTCGGCGCCTACAGCGCGCCGCGCGAGGTGTACGAGGACGTGCTCCTTCCGGCCTTCGTGGCGCGTTGGAAGGCGCAGACCGGCGAGGATCTGGTCGTGGAGAGCACCTACCAGGCGTCAGGCGCGCTCGCGCGCGCCGTGACCGACGGCCTCGAGGCCGATGTCGTGGCGACGGCGCTGGCGCCGGACATCGACAAGCTCGTCAAGGCCGGGCTCGTCGACGCGGGTTGGGATGGCGGCGAACACCACGGGAACGTCGCCCAGACGCTGGCGGTGCTGGCGGTTCGGGAAGGCAACCCGAAACGCATCCGCACCTGGGACGATCTGGCGCGCGGCGACGTGGAGGTCCTCACGCCGAACGCCCGCACGAGCGGAGGGGCGCTCTGGAACGTGGCCGCCCTCTGGGGAGGGGCGCTGCGGCGCGAGGGCCACCGTGACGACGTCTCCGCGGGGACGGACCTCCTCACGGAGGTGCTGGCGCGCGTCGCGGTGATGGACAAGGGCGCCAGGGAGAGCCTGCTCACCTTCGAGCACGGCGTCGGGGATGTGGCCATCACCTACGCGAGCGAGGTCGCGCTCGCGCGGCGGCACGGCCGCGCGATGGAGGCGGTGATCCCGCCTGCGACGATCCGCATCGACACGCCCGCGGCGGTGGTGGACGCCTACGCGGTGCGCCACGGCAACGTGGAGGTCGCCCGGGCGCTGGTGGACTTCCTCCATGGACCGGAGGCGCAGGCGGCGTTCGCCGCGTACGGCTTCGGCGTCGACGAGGCCCTCGCGGGGCGGCCCTGCGAGGTCTTCACGATGGCCGACCTCGGCGGGTGGAGCGTCGTACGGGAGCGCCTCTTCGGCGTGGACGGAGTCTACGATGCCGCGCTGGAAACCGCGCGGGAGCGCCGATGACGCGGGCGACCTGGCTGCGCGCCCTCGTCGTGGCGTGGCTCGGGCTGCTCGTCGCCCTTCCCGTCGGAGCGCTGCTTTGGAAGGGCCTCGCCGGCGG
>JACCDX010240932.1_pt1 | contig 15189 bp, 15 predicted proteins | sample 7449681 | NCBI WGS metagenome assembly JACCDX01 (sample SAMN15323450, study PRJNA562643) | freshwater metagenome | isolation source: river surface water | place: USA:Blue River Watershed | collected 2017-08-18
GATCCCGCCAAGGCCACCGCGGCCGACGAGAAGGCCGGCATCGAGGAGGCGCTCGCCTACATGAAGCTGCAGCCCGGCGCGCCCATCAAGGGCACGAAGATCGACGTCGCGTTCCTCGGCTCGTGCACGAACGGTCGCCTTTCCGATTTCCGCGAAGTCGCGAAATACGTGAAGGGCCGCCGCGTCGCTCCCGGCGTGAAGGCCATCGCCGTGCCCGGTTCCCAAATCGTCGCGCTGCAGTGCGAACACGAAGGCATCGACAAGATCCTCGCCGAGGCCGGCTTCGAGTGGCGCGGCGCCGGTTGCTCGATGTGTCTCGCGATGAATCCCGACAAGCTCGTGGGCGACCAGCTCTGCGCCAGCTCGTCGAACCGCAACTTCAAGGGCCGCCAAGGCTCGCCCACCGGCCGCACCGTGCTCATGAGCCCGCTCATGGTCGCCGCCGCCGCAGTCACCGGCTCGATCGCCGACGCCCGCGAAGTCTTCGCGGTGAACTGAGCGATCAGCTGTCAGCTCTCAGCGATCAGCTCGATCCTCCCAAGCTCACAACTCTCAACTTCCATGGCTCTCGCTAAAATCACTTCCGTCACCGGCCGCGCGGTTCCTGTGCTCGGCAACGACATCGACACCGACCGCATCATCCCGGCGCGCTTCATGAAGTGCGTGACCTTCGACGGTCTCGGCGAATTCCTCTTCCACGACGTCCGCTTCGACCCGAAGACCGGTGCGAAGACCGACCACCCGCTCAACCAACCGCGCTTCGCCGGCGGCACGATCCTGCTCTCCGGCGCGAACTTCGGCTGCGGCTCCTCCCGCGAGCACGCGCCGCAGGCCATCCAGAAATACGGCTTCAGGGCCGTCATCGCCGAAAACTTCGCCGAGATCTTCTTCGGCAACAGCACGACGCTCGGCATGCCCTGCGTGAAAGCCAAGCGCGAGGACATCGCGCAGATCGCGGCGTTCGCCGAGGCCAACCCGCAGGGCGAAGTCACGATCGACCTCGAAAAGCTCGAGGTCCGTTTCGGCGGCCAGCGCGTGGCCATCACGCAGCGCGACAGCGCGCGCGATGCGCTCATCAACGGCCGTTGGGACGCCATCGGCGAGTTGCTCGACGGCGTGCCCGCCGTGAAGGAGACCGCGAAGAAACTCCCGTATCTCGCGGCCTGAGCCGGCTCCCTTCTGCGTTCTGCAAAACAAAAGGCGCACCGCGAGGTGCGCCTTTTTCGTGAGCGGAGCGGCCGGTTACTTGGCGGCGACTTCGCGGAACTGGCCGAGGGCGCGGTAGCGCTCGTAGCGGTCGTCGAGGAGCTGGTCCTCGGACTTGGCGAGGAGTTCGTCGAGGTGACGTGTGAACGCGGCCTTCAGCGCCGTGCCGGCGGCTTCGGGGTCGTTGTGCGCGCCGCCGAGCGGCTCGGCGATGACCTCGTCGACGACGCCGAGCTCCTTGAGGTTGGCGGCGTTGAGCTTGAGCGCGGCCGCGGCTTTGGCGGCGTGGGCGCGGTCCTTCCAGAGGATGGCGGCGCAGCCTTCGGGCGAGATGACGGAGTAATAGCTGTTCTCGAAAATCAGGACGCGGTCCGTGACGCCGATGCCGAGCGCGCCGCCGGAGCCGCCTTCGCCGACGATGACGGCAACGGTCGGGACCTTGAGGAGCGCCATCTCGCGGAGGTTGACCGCGATGGCTTCGGAAACGTGGCGGGCCTCGGACTCGACGCCGGGGAACGCTCCGGGCGTGTCGATGAACGTGAGCACGGGCAGGCCGAATTTCTCGGCGAGCTTCATCAGGCGCAGGGCCTTCCGGTAACCCTCGGGCTGCGGCATGCCGAAGTTGCGGAGGATGTTTTCCTTGGTGTCGCGGCCCTTTTGTTGGGCGATGATCATCACCGGGCGACCGTCGAAGAAAGCGGTGCCACCGATGAGGGCCTGGTCGTCCTTGAACTGGCGGTCGCCGTGCAGTTCCTGGAAGTCGGTGCAAAGCTGGGCGACGTAATCGAGCGCGTAGGGGCGCTTCGGGTGGCGGGCGACTTGGACGCGCTGCCACGGGGTGAGGCTGGAATAGATCTCGCGGCGGGTCTGGTCGATCTTCGCCTCGATGGCGGCGAGCTCGGCCGACATGTCGATGTTGTTCTCGAGCGACTGCTGATGCAGGGCTTCGAGTTGCTTCTCGAGTTCGCGAAGCGGCTTCTCGAATTCGAGCAGGTAGACGGGTCTCTCCATAAGGCGGCGAGGGTAGGTGGCGGCCCGGGCGCGTGTCAACGGGCGGTCCGGCCATGGACTGGGCGTAAAATGAGATTGGCCTTGAGCTGTAGGGGATTTGCCCGTGTCTTTCGCTCTCGTGAGCCAACCCCCGGCTAATCAACCACCTCCGCCAACTCCTGGCCAACCGGGAAACGCGGCGGGAGGCAGTTGGCCCCCGGTGGCGCCGCCGGTGGTCAACCGGTTGGCCTCGGCGGCGACAGCGGCGCCGTTCGTGCCGGAGGCCAAGAAACCGGAGAAGGCCGGGCTCGATTTCTCGTGCATCGTGGAGCCTCCCCCGAAGCGCGTGCGACCGAATCCTTCGGGTCCGACCGAATCCCCGGCGACCGATCGCGGCACCGGGCCGGCGACGCCATCGCCGATGCCGGTCGCGCCCGCGGTGGCGAAAAATTCCGCCCCGCCGCTGAGCGCGGCGGCGGCCGGCGCATCCGCCAGCCCCGCGCCACTCGCGGCGACCACGGTGCCGCCTTTTGGCACCGGTGGCACCACCGCTCCGTTTGCGGCGGCGGAGTCGCAGGCGCCGTTTGAATTCACTCCGCCGGAGGTGCCGAAGGTGCGTTGGTTCGGCTGGGGCACGGCGCTGCTCGTGGCCGGTTGCGCGGCGGGCTATTTCCAATATCAGCGGATGGAACGCGAACGCATCGAGGCCTCACACGTCGACGTGAGGGTCGCGGCGGCGGACGCGGCGCGGGTGAAGATCGGCGAAGATCCCGGTCCGGCCGGCGCACCGCCGCCCGGATTCGTGCTCGATGCGAGCGGTCGACTGGTCGCTCCCGGTGCGGCGAGTTCAGGCACCGCGGCGACGCCGCCGGGCGGCACCGCGACGGATGTGTCCAAGCCGGGCGCGATGCCCACGCCGTTCTCCGCGCTGAAACAGGCGAAGGCGATGATCAAGGGCGCCGACGACAAACGCAAAGCGGCCTACGGCACGGTGGAGGCGATGCTGGATGACCCGACTGGCAGTGCGCCGTTGCCGGGTGAAGCCGTTCCTGTGGCCAAGAAACCGGCCGCGCCGGCGATAGTGGCCGTCGGGCCCGCGCAGACCGGTCTGCCCGCGGGGGCGCGTTTGGTGGACGTGAAGGGCGATTTAATCGTGATCGACGTCACGAAGCCGACGCCGAACGCGGGTTTCATCCAGTGGGCGCGCACGGTGAAGATCGGTGGCGTGCGCCCGGGAGCCGCGGCGCGCGTGTTGATCGGCAACGCGTCGTTCGGTCTCGACGACGAGATCGACGCGCAACGTGGCATCGTGTTCGTCGGCTACGACGACAGTTCGCGGATGCTGCGCTTCCGCGATGCGACCGGCGCGGAACTGAGCTTGCGGCGCTGACGCGCGGCGCAGGCGGGCGACTCAGAGACCGCCTTGGTGGGCGGCGGGGTTTTGCAGCTGGTCCTTCCAGCTCGCGATCTTGGCCTGCGCGCCGAAGTGCTCGGCCTTGGCCTTGTCGCCTTTCTCCATCCAGACGCGGGAGAGCGTGGTGTTGATGAACAGATCGTCGGGGCGCAGACGATGCGCCTGTTCGGCGGCGGCGAGGGCGGCGTCGAAGCGGCGCAGGCCGAAGTTGATCTCGGCGGCGGCGTGCCACGCGGCGAACGAGTCCGGCGCGGCGGTGGTGGCGCGGGCCAGCTTGGCGAGAGCGGCATCGGTTTCGCCCAGCGCGTAGTCGGCGGTCGCTTCCTCGATCAGCGTCTGAAGTTCGTCGGCGGTCACGCGGGCACCGTAGCGAGGCGCGGACAAAAAGAAAGGACGGCCTCGCGGCCGTCCTTCGATGCGTGGAGAAACTGAATCGGACTCAGGCCTTCGGGGCGCTGCCGACGATGCCGAGGTTGACCTTCACTGCGGGGTTAACCTTGTCCTCGTTCTTGCCCGGCTGGATGCCGTAGTCGCCGCGCTGGATGGTGAACTCGCCGCGGATGACGAGCAGGTCGCCCTTGTTGCCCGGGCGCGTGCGCTTCTCGAGCGCGTCGGCGAGGTAGGTGAGTTTCACCGGGACGGAGACGTCCTTGGTCACGCCCTTGAGCGTGAACTTGCCGGACGCGGTGGCGGTGGTCTCGTTGCCCTTGGTGGCGACGTTTTCGAGCTTGGTGAGTTCGAAGGAGATCTCGGGGTTCGCGGCGGCATCGAGCCAGTTGTTGCCGAGAAGGTGCTCGGTCATCGTCTTGTTCGGGACGGTGAGGGAGCCCGTGGCGACGACGATCTTGCCCGACGTGGCGGCCGGAGCCGCCGGGTCGAAGCTCACCGTGCCGGAGACGCCGCCGGCGGTGCCGGAGATCGGCTCGAGCAACGAGTCGAGGTGGAACTGAACGGCGTTGACGCCCTTCGGGTCCTTGAAGTCGAAGCTGATCGGCGCGGCCGTGAGAGCGGCGGCGCTGGCGAGAGCGAGGAACGTGGTGACGAGGGATTTCTTCATGACGTGGTTTTTGGGTTTTTCGGGAGGAAAAAGCTGACGACCCACAAGCCGCCCGCCAGGGCGACGCCGCCCGCGAGGACTTCGAGGCCGGGCACGTAGCGGTCTTCGTAGGTGATGTGTTCGAGGCCGGTGACCTCATCGACCTGCTTCACGGGCACGCGGTCCTGGCTCCAGCCGCGGTGCGCTCCCTTGGCGGCCCAGAAGCCCACCGTGGCGACGGCGAGCGCCAGGGCGGCGAGACGAAGGAGTTGGGCGGGGCGGGCCATGGACCGCGGAAGAAAGACAGGGTTGTTGCAAATGCAACTAGTTTCTCGCCGCCGCACTTTCCCGGCCGTTTTTCAGAGGATCAGCATGGCGTCGCCGTAACTCAGGAAGCGGTAGTCGCGGGCGGCGGCCTCGGCGTAGATCTCCTTGAACCAAGCGATGCCGTCCGTGGAGCCCGGGGCGAGAAACGCCGAGATGAGGCAGAGCAGCGTGGAGCGCGGTTGGTGGAAATTGGTGATGAGCGCGTCGACCGCACCGAAATTGGCCGGCGGATACACGAAGAGGTCGGCCTCGCCAAAATAGTCGCGGTCGAGTGCGGCGGCGTGGCGGCGACGGAAATCCTCGAGCGTGCGCAGCGAGGTCGTGCCGACCGCGAGGCGGCGGCCGCTTGGGGCGAAGAGCGCGTGCTGGGCGGCGAGGGGGACTTCGTAGAGCTCGCGGTGGATCGCGTGCTCCTCGACGTGCTCGGTCGCGATGGGGCGGAACGTGCCGAGGCCCACGTGCAGGGTGACGTCCGCAAAGCGCACGCCGGCGGCGGCGAGGCGCGCGAGCAGCTCCGGCGTGAAATGCAGGCCGGCGGTCGGCGCGGCGGCGGCGACTTGGTGCGCGCGGTCGGCGTAGACGGTTTGGTAGCGCTCGCGGTCGAGTTGCTTCGCGGCATCGTCGTCGCGGCCCGTGATGTAAGGCGGCAGCGGCATCTCGCCGATGCGGTTGGCGACGGCGAGGATGTCGCCGTCCGCGCAATCGAAACGGACGCGGTAGGTGCCCTCGTCGGTTTTTTCCCGAACGGTGGCGGTGAACAGATCGGGCAGGCCGAAGGTTTCACCCGGCGGCAATTTGCGGCCTGGGCGCAGCAGGCACCACCATTCGGTGTGGTCGGTGGCGGGGCGGAGCAGCAGGCATTCGACGGCGCCGCCGGTGGGGCGCCGCGCGTGCAGGCGCGCCGGGATGACGGCGGCGTTGTTGCGGAAGAGCGTGTCGTCGGGCCGCAGGTATTCGCCGAGGTCGCGGAACGTGCGGTGTTCGAGGCGGCGCTCCGCGCGGTGCACGACGAGCAGGCGCGAGGCGTCGCGTTGGGCGAGGGGCGCTTGGGCGATGAGGCGCTCGGGGAGCGGGTAGTCGAAAAGGTCGGTCTTCACGTTGCCGGGTGCCGGCGTTTCCCGGCTGGTCCCGGGAGGCAGGCGCGGGCAAACGTGGGTGATGCCGGAGTCTCCGCAACCTTGGAAAAAAGTCGCGCTGTGGGTCGGCGCGGCGGTGTGCGCGTGGCCGGCGATCACCCCGCCCTGGGCGCTCGCCGGCGGCTTGGCGTTTGCGCTGGTCGTGGGCAACGCGGACGCGAAGCGCGCGGCGAAGGTGCAGAAGTGGCTGCTCCAGGCTTCGGTCGTGGGCCTGGGTTTCGGGATCCAGTTCGACGCGGTGGTGCGGGCCGGAACGACGGGCGTGGCGACGACGGCGTTGACGCTCGCGGCGACGGTGGCGCTCGGGGCGTTGCTGGCGCGGTGGCTCGCGGTCGAGCGGGTGACCGGGCAACTGATTTCCACGGGCACGGCCATCTGCGGCGGCAGCGCGATCGCCGCGATGGGGCCGGTGCTCGGCGCCGAGGCGCGCGTGATGTCCGTCGCGCTCGGCTGCGTGTTCGTGCTCAACGCGGTGGCGCTGTTCGTGTTTCCCCCGATCGGACACGCGGTGGGGGTGAGCCCCGAGCAATTCGGCGACTGGGCGGCGATCGCGATCCACGACACGAGCTCGGTGGTCGGTGCGGCGGCGCGCTACTCGCACGAATCGTTGGCCGTGGCGGTGCCGGTGAAGCTCGCGCGCGCGCTGTGGATTTTGCCGCTGGTGGCGGTGGCAGCTTGGCGTGAACGGCGGCGAGGGGCACGTCCGGTGGTGCCGTGGTTCGTGTTCTTGTTCATCGCGGCGTCGGCCGTGACTTCGTTGGCGCCGGCGGGCGGCGAGATTTTCCATTTCCTGGCGACCGCGGCGAAGGCGGGTCTGGCGATTACGCTGTTTCTAATCGGGGCAAGTTTGTCGCGAGATACCTTGCGGAGCGTCGGCTGGCGACCGTTGGTGATGGGAGTTGTTCTCTGGGTGATAGTTAGTGCGGTTTCGCTCGCGATTATCGCGCGAGTCTAGCCCCGCGGCACGCGTGTTGCGGCGGGAGCGCAATTGACGGCCAACTCTCGACATGGCAACGTGCAGCGAAATTTCTCTGATGCACCTAGCTTCCAGTCAGTTCCGCCCGTCCATCCCGCAATTGCGCGGAGTGGCTGCGGCGGCGCGCGGCTGGGGCCGGGGGCGGCTGGCGATCACCTAAGAGTCAATCCATCAACTCTTTGCTGTCTCTCGTTTTGGCCGCCCACGCCCGGGCGGCCTTTTATTTTCCTCTCCTCCGTGAACTATCAAATCCCTCACCCTCTAGGCACAAGACGTGCTCCCAGGAGCCTCGTGACCATGATCGCTCCCTATCGACAGACCCTCAGCGGCGACAGCGCCGTCGACTACGCCGAATCCTTGCCGGTGCGCCACAGCGCGGGCCGGCTGAACGGCGAGTTGCAAGTGCCCGGTTTCCCGCGGCCGTCGCTGCGCGTGCGGGCTTCCAACCCGAACCACCACCTGTGGAACAACAACGGGACCTGGTATGTGCACTACACCGTGCACCCGACGCCGCTCACGAAGTCGCGCATCCGCGCGTCGCTCGAGACGAAGTCGCTCGAAGTCGCCCGGCAACGTCGCGACGAGATTTTGCAGCGCGCCGGAGCCTGCCTCTGAGTCAGCGCTCCGTTCGTCGCCGTCGCGAAAAAAACGTGCTTGCCAGCGCCGGAGCGGGGACGCGAAATCGCGCCCTTGTTCTTTCGCCAACATAGCTCAGTTGGTAGAGCAGCGCTTTCGTAAAGCGCGGGTCGCTGGTTCAAGTCCAGTTGTTGGCTCCAGTTTTCGCTGCCAAGGCCGTCTCCGACCGGAGGCGGCCTTTGCTTTGGTGAAGAGTGCCGCGGAGAATCGCGATCAGCGCTTGGCGCCAGGCGCTATGCCGCGGCGGGATGGGGCGGATTGGCACTTCGGACAGATCCCGAAGAACTCCACCAGGTGCGTGAGCTGCGTGTAGCCGCGCTCGCGCAAGACGGTCTCCATCCCGTGGATCGGAAAATAGTCCACGCGCTCCGTCTGGCCGCAGCTCTTGCAGACGAGGTGGTAGTGCTGCGGCTGGTTGCCGAGCGTCAGTTCATAAAGGCTCGTGCCGCTGTGCAGGAAGCTGCGGCGCACGAGTCCGATGCCTTCGAATGCGCTCAGACAACGATAGACCGTGACCAAGTCGCAGGAACGATCCTTGAGCGTGGCGTGCAAGCGCTCGATCGATACGGGGCCGTCTTGACGCGCCAGGGCCGTCAGCAGAGCGACGCGCGGCTGCGTGATGCGCAGGCCGCTCTCGCGCAATTTCGCGCAGCCGGCCTCGACGGGCGAGGTCGCCTGGGCCGGGGAAACGCCCGCTAGCGGGTGATTCGACTGAGTCGCCGAAATCATGGTGAAGGGAGAGAAACCAGCGGGAATAGGGCAGAAGTCGCCCGTGTTGGCGAGGGGGAGTTTGGCCGAATCCCCCCTTCTGTCAGGTATGGTGCGACCCCTCCCCGGACCGCACGTCGTTCAGCCGGGGGAGTTGCGCCGTCCCCGGCCCTGTGCTACCTACCGGGCATAACCGAGATGCAAGACTTGGAGTTCAACGAGGTCATCGCCCTCATCTGCAAGGAAGACGCCCGCTTTGACCGCAAAGCCTATGTCTTCGTGCGCCAAGCCCTCGACCACACCGTGAAGGATCTGCGCAAGCGCCAGCCCGAGCGCACCGCGAAGTCCCAGCACGTGACCGGCCCCGAACTCCTGCTGGGCATCCGCGATTACGCGCTCGATCAATACGGCCCGCTCGCGAAGACCGTGCTCAACACCTGGGGCCTCACGCGCTGCTCGGACTTCGGCGACATCGTTTTCAATCTGATCGACTACAACGTCTTTTCGAAAACGGAGAGCGACCGACGCGAGGACTTCGGCGACATCTACGATTTCGACGAGGCGTTCGTGAAGCCTTTCAAGCCCGCGCGCCCGCGCCGTCGCCGCACGTCCTCCTCGTCGTCGGTCGAGGTCCCGCGCAACTGAGCCGCGCCGGCCGCCGCGTGCGGCGCCGCTCCGCCAACCCGCGCTCGCTTCCGCGGGGATTTCCCGTTCGTCTCGCCGTCCCTTTCTCATGGCCAAGTCCCCGTCGTCCCGCTCCCGCGACCTGCAACTGCTCCAAAGCCTCTGGCGCGAGAACATCGAGCGCTACTCGCTCCCCAACGGCCTCACCGTGCTCCTCAAGCACGACACCGCCGCGCCCGTCGCTTCCGTCCAGGTCTGGGTGAAGACCGGCAGCATCCACGAGGGCGACCACCTCGGCGCGGGCCTCTCGCACTTCCTTGAGCACATGCTCTTCAAGGGCACCGAGCGCCGCGCGGGCCGCGACATCTCCGCGACCGTCCAGTCGCATGGCGGCTACATCAACGCCTACACAACCTTCGATCGCACCGTCTACTACATCGACCTGCCGGCCGAGCACACGCCTGTCGCCGTCGACCTGCTCGCCGACGCCACGCTGCGCTCGACGCTCCCGGCCGAGGAAGTCGCCAAGGAAAAGGAAGTCATCCTCCGCGAGATCGACATGTGCCTCGACGACCCCGACCAACGCCTCGCGCAGGCGCTGTTCGAATCGGCCTATCGCGTGCACCCTTACCGCCAGCCGATCATCGGTCACCGCGACGTCTTCGCCGCCAATACCCGCGAGGACCTCGTCGCCTACTACCGCGCCCGCTACGCGCCGAACAACATGGCCGTCGTCATCGCCGGCGCCTTCGACCCGGCCGCGACGCGCGCCGCCATCGCCGAGCACTTCGGGGCCGTGCCGCGCCGCCGCCTCGCGCCGGTGCTCGTCGAAGAAGAGCCCACGCAACTCGCGCGCCGCGACCACCATCTCTTCGAGGACGTCCAAGTCTCCCGCGCCGGCCTCGGCTGGCAGATCCCGTCGCTCACGCATCCGGACATGCCGGCGCTCGACATGCTCGCGATGGTGCTCGGCCACGGCGACAGCTCGCTGCTCTGGCAACAGCTCCGCGAGAAACAGCGCCTCGTGCACACCATCGACGCGATGACGTGGAGCCCGGGCACGAGCGGCCTCTTCTACATCTCGTTCCTCGCCGATCCCGACAAACGCGCCGCCGCCGAAGCCGCCGTCCTGCGCGAGCTCGACCGCGTCGCGCGCACCGGCATCCGCCCCGCCGCGCTCGCCAAGGCCGTGCGCCAAGCCGTCACCGCCGAGGTGAACATGCGCAAGACGATGTCCGGCCAAGCGAGCCGCCTCGGCTCCGCCGAAGTCATCGTGGGCGACGTCAACTACACGCGCCGCTACTTCGAGCGCCTGACCGCGCTCACGCCCGCCGACCTGCGCCGCGCGCTCCGCACCTACCTCGTGCCCGAGAAGCTCACCGTCGTCTCGTCGAACCCCACCGCGTCCGCGCCGAGCGCCGCCGCCGCGGATTCGCGCGAGGGCCTGCGCCTTGATTTCGAGGAACACATCCTCCCCAACGGCGCGCGCCTCCTCCTCCAGCCGAACAAGCAGCTGCCCAATCTCCACCTGCGCCTCGCCTTCGCCGGCGGACCGCTCTTCGAGCCCGTCACTCGCCGTGGCCTGAACGCGCTGATGGCCACGCTGCTCACGAAGGACACCAAGAAGCGTTCCGCCGAGGCCGTCGCCGAAGCGATCGAGACCGTCGGCGGCAGCTTCAACGACTTCTCGGGCAACAACAGCTTCGGTCTTCACGCCGAAGTCCTCCCGGGCGACGCCGCGCTCGCGCTCGACCTCCTCGCCGAGGCGACGTTGCGTCCGTCGTTCCGCGCCGACCGCCTCGAGATCGAGCGCGAGGGCGCGCTCGCCGGCCTGCGCGAAGCGCTCGACGACGTCGTGACCGTCGGCCGCAAGAAACTCCGTCGCCTCTTCTTCGGTGCGCATCCCTTCGCCGTCGAGAACGTCGGCGACGAGGCCGGCCTCAAGGCCATCACCGTCGCCGACCTCCGCGCGCTGCACTCGCAGCTCTGCGTCGCGGGCAACGCCGTGCTCGCGGTCGCGGGCGATTTCGACCCGAAGAAACTGACGCCGCAGCTGAAGGCCTTCCTCGCGCGCCTGCCGCGCGGCACGGTCGAGGCGCCGGCGCTGCAGTTTGCGCCGACCGCCGGCGAATTTGTCGAGAACCAGCCGCGCCAGCAGGCGGTCGTGTTCCAGGCGTTCCCGGGCCCCGGACTGCACGACGCAGACTTCTTCATCGGCGAAGTCGCCGAGGAATTGTTCAGCGGCATGTCGTCGAATCTCTTCGAGCGCGTGCGCGAGCAGAAGAGCCTCGCCTACTTCGTGCGCTCCAGCCGCGTCACGGGGCTGCGCCACGGCGTGTTCTACTTCTTCGCGGGCACGAGTCCCGAGCGGCATCACGAGGTGCTCGAGGAGTTCGCCCTCGAGATCGCGCGCGTGCAGTCCGGCGGCGTCACCCTCGAGGAGCTGCGCCGCTGCCAGACGCGCCTCAAGGCGGGCAAGCGCATGGCGATGCAGACCAACTCCGCCCGCGCGCTGCAGGCGGCGCTCAACGTCGTCACCGGCCTGCCGGTCAACGACTGGCGCAACTACGACGCGCGCATCGACGCCGTCACGGTCGCCGATTTGCAGGACTTCGCGCGCCGCCGCTTCACTTCCGGCTCGCGGGTTCAGCTAGTCGTCAAGCCGTGAAATCACCGCCTTTTGGCAGTGTCCGGTGGCTTGCCTCTCCGGCCTGCGCCTAGCAACCTGCCGGCGCTTATGAAGAACTTACCCCGTTATCTCTTCGCCGGCGCCCTCGCGCTGGCTTTCGGTCTCGCCACGGTCTCGGCGCAGGACGCCGGGAAGAAAGAAAAAGGCCCCAGCAAAGCCGACCTCGCGAAATACGACGCGAACAAGGACGGTGCGCTCGATGAAGCCGAGGCCGCCAAGATGAAGGCCGACAAGGACGCCGCCATGAAGGCGCGCCTCGAAAAATACGACGCCAACAAGGACGGCAAACTCTCGAAGGAAGAGCGCGAAGCCGAGAAGGCGGAGAAGGACAAGGAGAAGGCCGAGAAGAAGGCCAAGGCCGACGCCAAGAAGGCGGAAAAGGCGAAGGAAAAGTCCGCCGAGAAATCGCAGTGACGTTCGCGCGGGTCGCCGCGCCGTCCTCCCAATTGCAGCCCCGGTTCACGCCGGGGCTTTTTTCATGCCCGCGCTGGGCTCACTTCTTGTCCGCGAGGCCGCCGCTCCACTTGAGCTTCGAACGCATCACCGCGAAGTGCGAGTAGCCGCGCGGCTGCACGAGCGCGAGCCGGCGCGGGGCGAGCGAGATGTCGATCGAACCGCCGGTGACGACGGAGTTGCGCTGGCCATCCATCGCCACGAGCAGGCGCGCGCCCTCGGTGCGGTTGACGACGCGGAGCTTCACGTGGTCGCGGAAGATGATCGTGCGGTTGCTGAGCGTGTGCGGGCAGATCGGCGTCATCGCGATCGTCTGCGCCGCCGGGTGCATGATCGGGCCGCCGGCCGCGAGGTTGTAGGCGGTCGAGCCGGTCGGCGTGGAAAAGATGATGCCGTCGCAGAGGTAGTCGGTGACGAGTTCGTCGTCGGCGTAGACCTCGAGGTTCACGAGGCGCGAGTTGACCTCGTTCTTGATCAACACGTCGTTGAGCGCGACGTCGTGGTGGCCCGCGCCGGCGCGGCAATCGAGCAGCGAGCGCCGCGCGATGCGGTAGTCGCCGCCGATGATCTCCTGAAACTGCGCGCGCGCCTCCTCGGCGGCGTAGGTCGTGAGGAAGCCGAGGCTGCCGCGGTTTACGCCGATGATCGGCACGCCTTCGCGCGTAGCCGCGCGCACGACGCCGAGCAGCGTGCCGTCGCCGCCGATGACGCACACGGCGTCGCAACCCTTGAAGTAGCCGCGCGGGAGCTTGCGACCCTGGTTGAGCTCGGTGCGCTTCGCGGCGGCTTTGCCGGCGAGTGTCATGAGTTCACCGCAGAGATCGGTCGCGCCCGGACGATCGGGATTCACGACAAAAGCGATGCGGCGGAACGGCGTCATGGCGCAGAGAGGGTAGGCGGGGCGGCGCGGCGTTGAAAACAGGAATCTCTGCGCAGTTCTTGATTTCCGGTCGGCTCAGCGAATGGCGGAGCACCCGCGGAGCAACGTGGAGGGCGGCGCTCCGTCGCCGCCGAGGGCGTTCCCGGCGCTGACGGAGCAGCGCCCTCCAATGGACCCTACCGCGAGCCCCTTAATCCGCCCGGCGGAGGCCGAGCAAAAACTCGCGGTTGCCGTCGGCGCCGTGGATCGGGCACTCCATCTCGCCGTGCAGCGTGGCGCCCGGCAGCTCGTGGAGTGCGAAGTCGCGGACCTCCGTCATGACGCGCGCGCGCACGGCGTCGTCGCGGATGACGCCCTCGCCGCGGTCGACCTCGGTCTTGCCGGCTTCGAACTGCGGCTTCACGAGCGCGATCAGCGTGCCGCCCGCGCGCAGAAACGGCCACACCGCCGGCAACACGCTGCGGAGCGAGATGAACGACAGATCCATCACCAACACGTCGTAGCTCGCGCGCGGCAACGAGCCGGGCGTGAGGTGACGGGCGTTGGTCTTCTCGAACGACGTCACGCGCGGGTCGCGCCGGAGTTTGTCGTGCAACTGGCCGGTGCCGACGTCGACGCAGGTCGCGCTCGCGGCGCCGGCTTGCAGCGCGCAGTCGGTGAAACCGCCGGTGGACGCGCCGACGTCGAGCAAGTGCGCGCCGGTGAGGTCGACGGGGAATTTCTCGAGATACGCCGCAAGCTTCTCGCCGCCGCGACTGACGAAGCGCGGCGGTTGGTCGATCGAAAGCTCGAAGTCCGCCGGGTATTCCTTGCCGGGTTTGTCTAGCCGTTCGGTGCCGTGGCGCACGCGGCCGGTCATGATCAGGGCCTTGGCCTGCGAGCGTGACGCGCAGAGTCCGCGCGCCACGAGCAGTTCATCGAGCCGTTGTTTGCCGGAAGCCACGGGACGAGGCAAACGCCGCGCGTTACTTTTGGCAAGCGGCGCACCAGCAACTCGTGCGGCCGCCGACTTCGTCGTAACGCAGCGCGCCGTCGCAGCGCGGGCAACGGCCGCCGCGCGCCCAGCGGTGGTTGAAGAGCCACGAGTCGGGCATGAATTCGTTCAACTCGTGCGGCAGCGGGCCACCGATGCCGGCGTTGTAGCGCAGCGCGCCGCGACACACGAACCGGCACTCGCGAAACAGCGTCACGGTCTCGGCCGCTGTGAGTTTGCCGGCGCGACGGCTCGGGCGCGCCCGCGCGCGCCAGAGGATCTCGTCGGCCATCCAGTTGCCGACACCGGGAAAGCGCTCCTGCATCAGCAGCACAGCCTTGATCGGGGCGCGGGCGCGGCGGCGGAGGAACGCGGCCATGACGTCGCGCGTGAACTCCGGCGAGAGGATCGCGGGCGGGAGCTTCGTCCACCACGCGGGCGGCTCGGTGCCGCGGTGCAGCTTCAGGCCACCGAACATTCGCGGGTCGCTGAAGACGAGCGAGCGCTCCGCTTGGCGCAGCACGAGGTGCTCGTGTTTCGCGGGCGCGTGAGCGGCGGGAGCGACGCGGAGGTCGCCGCTCATGCCGAGATGCAGGCCGAGCCATGCGTTGCCGGAGAAATGAAACAACATCTGCTTCGCGGCGGTGCTGGAGTCGAGCAGCGTGGCGCCGGTGAGGGCGCGCACGACGTTGGCGGCGGGCGCGCTGCGGAAGATGCGGGCGCGCGGGTGGACGAGGACCTCGGTGACCTTCGCGCCGTGGCCGACGGCCCAGCGGCGGCGGAAGAATTCGACTTCGGCCAGCTCGGGCATGTCAGCGCAGCGAGGCGACGAAGGCGGACAGATCCGGGAACAGCACGGCGCCGGCGGGCAGGCGCGGGGTCCACGCGGCGGCGTCGTATTTGCCGGTGCAGACGGCGGCGGCGCGGATGCCGGCGTTGAGGCCGGCGAGGAGGTCGCTCTCGCGATCGCCGACCATCCAGCTGTGCGCGGGGTCGAGGCGGTGGCGCGTGATGCTTTCGACGATGAAGCGCGGCGAGGGCTTGCGGTAGAGCGACGGTTGCCCGGGAGCCTCGGGAGCGATGCAGAGGCCGGCGAAAAGGTCGGGGCCGAGGCCGAGGAGCTCGAGCATGCGCGCGTTGC
>JACCDX011065397.1_pt1 | contig 15186 bp, 16 predicted proteins | sample 7449681 | NCBI WGS metagenome assembly JACCDX01 (sample SAMN15323450, study PRJNA562643) | freshwater metagenome | isolation source: river surface water | place: USA:Blue River Watershed | collected 2017-08-18
AGGCTTTCATCTAATTCTGCATAAGGAAATGACTCTCCCATCTTCCAGAACTCAAGGGATGCCCCATAAACAACTGAATAAAGATCAATTTTTTCAGACATCTCCATGAAAAATTGCTGAACTTTTTTATTTTTACATGTAATGTTAATCTTGCTGATTGGATAAGAAGCATGGAGGTTGATAGCATTCCTAACAATTGGATGGGTATCGTAGAATACCCTATTCCAAGCATTCATCGTCACCCTATCCCTAGGAAGGTTTAGGTTGGCTAGTTGAAAGAGCGGAGAGTATACCTCTGGAGACATTCTCTCAGAGAATCCAGTAACTGTTGGGTTGGGCATAGGAGAGGCAATAGAAGCTTGCTTAAATAACTGAGAACCTTGCTTTTTAAAAGTAGGACTATGCGCTACTGCTCCAAAAATCTTTTGATCCAACTCTCTATCCATAGCCCTATTGGTTACGTCAGATATCTGTGCCCTTCTTATGTCAGAAAGTTTATCTGCAGCAACTTTCTTTATTTCGTTCGATGGGCGATTAACTCTTCTCATTTTATAGTCTCCTGCCAACTTTGGCTAAAACAGCTCTTGGGATTTCCGTCTTTCTTTCTATACCTGGTTTAATAGTAAATCCTCTAGTCAAATCAAATTTATATGCCATATAAGCATACATTAAGGCCATAAGACCATCGTTAGGTATAGAGCCCTTTACGAAAGTTTTAACTGGTTGTCCGCCTACTACCTTAAGTTTAGATTCCATAGAAGTACAGTGATCAATTAACCATTCTACATATTCATAAGATTTCCATGGAAATCTTATTTTACCTTTCCTAAAAAGGTCAAAAATCTCCTCTATTAGAAGATCTTTATTATAAGATATTATTAATTCATCCTCTCTGAATTTTACCGGATTAGTTAAACTTCCGCTTCCTTGAGCACCCAAAAACTTATCTCGATATAACATTTGTAAATCATGGACAACATCTTGTCCGAAGAACCAGTCCGAAACACCTCTGGTAATTGCAAACCTACGATACATTTCCTTTATAGTTTCTTTTTTGAAGGAAAAATCCAATTTCTTTAATTTATGGGCATGCTCCACCAGAAGGGTTCCGTCTGGCTGAGCAGAAAGCACCACAACGCATGAGAATGACTGTCCAGAGGTTGAATTCGGATCATCTTCCTTACCTCCCCAGTCAACACCAAGATAGGTAGGTCTTTCTCCATTTTTAATAGATTTGGCAAAATATCTATCATCATCTCTGCATTTCTGATAGATTTCGGCCTTAGTTAATGGTGAACCAGCACCAGAATAAAATTCACCAACAACTTCATTTTTCCAGATTCTCTCAGTCTGAGAGGGATTGTTTTCTGGCATCAACTTTTCGATATTTTCTTTGGTAAAGTAAGGAATATATAATTGATTTATGTGAAAACCAACAAAGTCGCAATCTTCATCGTTTCTACTGCCAACCCACTTACCCTTCTCGATAGCCTCGACCTTCTTTTGTTTTGTACCACAATGAGGGCATTGAACCGTATTCTCATAAAGCCAAATTGATTTCCATCGATCATCATCGGGAAGATAAAATGGATATGTATTATTGCAATTTATGCAGCCAAGATGGTAATACCTTTGATCTGACATATCCCAAATGGTAGAAAAATATCCTCCCTTTTCCTTAGGAGTACCAAAGAATACTTGAACTCCCTGGCCGACAGGTCCATATTTTGCAGCAGTTAAAATCTTGCTTGCGTTACCGATAGCGTGCTGAAACATATCCTGAACCTCGTCGTAAAAAACGACATCGGCAGTCATACCACGAATTCTGTCCCCATCAGCACCCAGAGATTCTACCCAGAGCGTTCCGGTATTAAATTGCTTCATGGTTAAGTTGTCAACAGAGTTAGAGCTTTCTAATTTATTTTGATTAATAAAATCATTCTTAGAAGTTCTAACCATACCTTCTAACTTATCTTGTGAAAACTTTTTGGCCTGTCCCAATGATGGAAACAGATGGACAACCCTAATGTTTGGATTGGTAAATAATCCGCTATTAGTAAAAAACAAATCCAAGGCTCCAGCCATGATGGTTGCACCAACCTGACGACCCTTCTTGATAACAACAGGCTTTCCGTTCTTCTTGGTTGCCTGAAGACCCACATACCTATAGACATCAACCATGAACTTCCAGCCAGTTTCCATGAGCCTAAAGTCCGTACCATCCAAGGTAAGGTTGTTTTGAACAAAGTAAGCAGGATCATAATCTAGGAAGCTTGTCTTTAGCTGCTTGAATATATCCTGCTCTGTAACTTTTTTATTCTTTACCGCCATCAGCCCTCAGGAAGTGCGTGCCTCACATAGTCTGCTAGATCATTTCCATCTAGCACCTGAGACTCTGCCTCTGGTACATATTCTACTTCCTCAGTGTTTTTTTTATGTCTATCCAATATTTTATTTACTAGAGATCTGAATTTTTCGTGATCTATTTTCTTTTCGATTTTATCAAAACCAAGTTTTGGATGTTCACGACAATGAGTTAGAATAGTATCGTAGTTTACAGATTGTCTATCTTTGGCGAATGATTCAATATATTTTAGAATCATTTTTAATGTATTTAAAGACTCTTGTTGTACCTCAAGGATTTGATGATGTGCTGCCTTATTATCAGAGTCATGTTGATGCATAGGTGCGGAGCAGGTATCACAAGTTTGGCAACCACAATGTGAGGCAGATTTGATGTTAACATCTGAAAACTCATCACTAGTTTCTTTAATTAATCCAAAACCAGCTCTTTGTCGAATATCTGCCATTTTTTCTTCGATTGTATCAAAATCTTTTCTTCTATGCATTATGGTCTTAATATTGGAAAGAAAATCTGCTTTCTTGCCCAAATTTTTATCAAAATCTTTGAGCCAATCCGCAGTGGTATTGTATCTTTCCATTATATCTTGTCTTGTGACTTTCATTTTATTTCCTATGCGAAATAGTTTCTGACAAAATCTACTCCATCATCATCGCCTTCCTTGCCAGGCTTAGAATTAAGAGCTCCTCTGTCCTTGAAGATATGGAATCCGCTGTCCATGCAGACTTGCATTACAGCTAATTGTTCACGTTCAGTGAGATCATATTTTTCACACAAAAAATCAAAAACTTTGTCTAGAGAATGTCCAGCAGATACGTGTGCGTTAATCATAATTCCAACGATTGCTCTCTCAAATGGAGAGACTGAAATCGTAACATTTCTTGGAGTAGTGGCCTCTTTAATTAGGCCAGAGTTTAAGCTTCCAAGCGAAATGCTAGATGCTGTTTTTGCATTCTCTTTTATTTTCTTCTTTAGATTATTTAGATGCTCTTTGAGTATCAGAACATCTCTCATAATTTTAACTCTAACTTCCTCTAGTTCATTGATATTCAGGACATTATCAGAATCTTCTCTGATTGCTCTTGAAATTTCAGAATTTAGCTTGTCCAAGAATGTAATAGCCCTTTCGCAACCCACGGTGCTTTGACCATCATGCTCAGGTATCTTGCCTGGATACATACCTCTGACATAATTCATAAAATCAGAAATATCTCCATCATCTTTGTAGGTAGTTTTCCTGGGAGCTTCTTCATCATCGGCAGAATTGCTAAGGGGAGTTTTGCTGCCAGGAACTAAGAGTTCATCAAGCGTTTCGTCACCATGATCTTCGATGATTTCCGAATAACCTTCATCAAGGTCCATTAGATGTTCTGCCAAATCACCCCAAGAACCATCGCCCTCAACCAATGGAGATAGAGCCTCTTCGACTGTGATTACTTCATCCTCATGGTGGTGATGGTGATCTTCGTCTGGCATTTCTAATTCAAAATAAGTAACGCCACCTTCTTGTTCTTCCATCTCTTCAGACTCGCTGAAATCATCTTCTGCATAACCAACTGAATCATCTTCAGCATAACCAACTGAATCATCTTCAGCGTGATAAACCATATCCATAGCATCAGATTCTTCTGCTAGGCTTGATTCTTTGAAAATTACTTGCATATTTTTAGACATTTTTTCTCCTATCCTATTAAGCTATGAATACCATAGTATATATTTCTACTTTCATTATTATCAGAATAATACTCTAAAGGATAACCATATTGTGCTTGAGGCATGTTTCCAATCATCATTTGTGGATACATTGGACTACCATTGAGCGGAAGATTGCCGGCTGGCATTACATTTAGTTTTCCTGAGAACTTACAATCAACAGAGTTTTTATGCTCAAAAACCCTGTCGGCAAAAGGGCATTTTGCAGGCTCTTCGACCAAAAGTAATTGATCTAAGTTTTCGCTAATTATATCCTGCATCTGATCAGAATCTTCTGCGGCTTGAAGTGGATTCATAAAAGATATAGCAGACATCTTAGAGCCGGATGGACATCCGCCAGCAGAAAGACATCCTTCCAATATTGGAAGGCCAAATGGACACTTATGTACATTTCCTCTAATCATTCATAATCCTATCATTCTATTTATATATTAGTATTTTTAATATTATCCAAGTATTTCAAAACTAATCTTCTCTTAATTAACTCCTGTTTAAACAATCCAGTTAAAGGTACGTTATAGAAAAGATTAGTCTCCAACAAATTAAATATAGTTCTTTCTGGATCCTTTTCTAGAGCCTTATCCATTAGCGATGATACATATCCTTCTTTTAGAATAGGGTTTTTTTCTAATGAAAAAAATTCTAAGTTATTTTTTACATAAGAAATAATTTCAGAATCAATTTCAAAGCCAAATCTAGCAGAAAACTCTATAGCTCTATAGGCTCTTTTTGCATTATCTTTTAAGGTAATACTGGGAGGGCATATTGTTTTTATAATTTTATTATTACAATCGTCTATACCCTTTCCGGTTGGATCAATAATTTCATCAGAGAAAAATAATTTATGTAAAGTATTGATGGTAAAATCTCTAGAGTAAATTTCATAAAATTTACTATCTGTAATTTTAAGCTCTTCATTCAAATAGTCAACAACAGAATCTGAAATAAAATTACTAGAAAAATCATAAGTATATTCATCAAGATTCACAGAGAGATGACCGTCCTCAAAGAGGAGAAAACTTGCCCCCATTTCCTCGGCAAAAGTTATCCCCAATCTTGTGATATCATATGTGTTTGTGGTGATATCTAAATCATTGTATTTATCTTTTTCTAATCCAAGATAGACATCCCTAGGGATTCCGCCTACAAACATGGGTTTGGCGATATAATTGGCTTCTGCTATTTGCTCCAATCTTCTAAGTATATCGACCAAGCTCATTTATCACTCCTGAGTTTCAGTTGTCTCTTCGGAAGGTTGAACAGCCCTTGGAAAATTGGAACCAGGAACGGATGATGCACTATTCATTACTGCCTGAGCGTTTGCTAATTGTCCCATCATTTTGGTAACTCTAGTTAAAGCATAAGAGTATGCATCAATTAATTTACTTTGAGATTCGGCAAGCTCTGGGAACATTGATGCAATACCTAGCCTATCCAACATGATGTCAAATTCAGCTAGGAGTCTAATGATTCTTCTGTCAGCTAGCATTCCCGCAACTTCATCTAATTTTGAAGATGCATTTTTAATGGATATGCTTCCCGCCAACTCTTCGTATTCGCCCGGTTTGGCACCCGGAGTTGGAACTATATCCTCAAATGCAACCGGCTCAACATCATCGCTTCTAGGAATGGCATCCTTTGGCTCATCCTTCTTTGGTGCCTCGGCAGCTTCGGTGGCCTCTCCTGGCGCAGCAGGAGGTGTGGCAGGAGCTGTTCCGGCGGCAGGCGCGGCAGGCTCGGCAGCGGCCTCAGGAGCGGTTCCTGCAGCAACCTCTTGTGCTATTTTCCTAAGTTCCTTTGCCTCAGAGAAGGCTCCAATTTTAACCAAAGAATTTGCAGCTTTAGAGGTTAAATCAGAAGCTGTTGCCTCTAGTCTTACACCATAAACTTGCTTTGCCAAATCATGTAAAGTTCTAGAGATTGCATCAAAAGTTTCTGGATCTACATATTCATCTGCTACCATAAGCTTTTGAATACCCCTGATTCTAGACAGTAGTTTTGCCTTCCACCCTTTGAGTGCATTTTTAACGTCCGACTTGTTGAGAGTTTCTTCAGATGGCTCTAGGGAAGAGCCAGGAAAGTTAAATCCCTCTGTGCTTTTGGTCCTATAAATGCTTCCACCAGAATGTGAATAAGGACCTAAATTCATAGTGTCTGACATATAAACTGCTTCTTTTTTCATTGGAAAATCCTCTTGATTTGAATATTTTTTATGTTCACCAGATGCGTAATGATTAAACCATCTTTTAAATGCAATATCTTCTTCATTATTCAGATTTAAAGTTTGCGAAAAATGCTCAATTGCTGCTTCTTTTTGCATTCTACCGCTTTGAACCGCATCGTAAATCTGATGAGTCAAATCCATCCACTTATTTAGATCAAATTGGACTTCATCATAATAATTTTGAGCATAGTTTGGGTAAGCTATCTTTTTTATTTTATTAAATCTTGTTTTCAAGATAAAATAATAAGCATCGTTTAAATTAGAAATTTTGCACCTTACAAGTTCAGCAATATTGTCCAGATTTTCAATACCAAGGTTTTTGCTGGCTCTCTTTAAAATTAGTAATCTTTTATATTCATCTTCGCTAGTAACATTAGCTCTTTTTACATCTTGTATTTTAGATTGTAAAATTGTATCAAGAATAGAATCTTGATTTAGAGAAGCTATTTTTTTAATAAAATTAGACATATTATCTTCCCACTAATTCTCCGAGCTCATCTTCTAAGAGCTTCTCAATTTGTTCTTCCCACTCTTTTCTTTTATAAACCTTTTTTCCTTCTTCGTCTTTAGTTACTAGATTTTTTAAATAAATAAGATATTGTCTAATATGTGACTTGGGAACTACCTCATTGTAGTCATAAGAGGCATAATGTGGTAGATTTTCTTTTATCCAATTATTAAATTCTATCATATTAGATATATTTTTAAAAGATAAACGTTTAGTCTTCATAGCTTACTAATTGCCCCTCTATCATATTTGGATATTCCATCTGTCTCAGTTTATTATCCAATAAATTAATAAATTTAAATGTTAATTCTGGATCTAGTTCCTTTAAAACTTCCATAACAGATGACTTGAGAGCCTGAGCATACTCATTAACAACATTAATATTAATATTATGTTCAATTTTTTTATCAGCAAAACCTTCGATATATTTCTTCCAGTCTTGCATAATTGATTTCATAGTGTTAATATATTCGATAAATATTTTATCCTCTCTAATTGAACCACCCTGCTGCAAGAGGTTAAAATAGAATTCAATTCTAGAATTTATAAGAGCATCCATTTCCAGAAGTCTCTTGCTAACGTCTAGATTGGAATTAGCTATTTCTTCTATTTTTTGCCTATAAGAGCTGGAGCTAGCCACAACCATTTTGGCCTCTGCTTCCGCAGACTCTTTTGTAACTTCAGTTCTTCTGTTCTTAATATCCTCTAGAACATCTCCTTTTAGATTAAGATTTTCGGCCCTAAATTTTTGAAGGGTCATGTATGATACATGTAATCTTTTGGTTCTAGGATATTTCTTCTTAAGCCAGGCTTCAATTTCTTTAACTGAAGAGCCATCTAATAGTTTAGAAATAATTTCTTGTTTATCGGGATGATTTAAAACTTTATTACTCATTTTTTAACTCACAAAATAAAAAACTCTGGTTTTATAATACTAAACCAGAGTTTAATTACCGTCTGTGATATTTGATAAAATCAAATCAAGATTTTTTAGTAAAGAGTTCTCTATAGATTGAATCTAATTCATCGGCCTCTTTGACTAGCCCTTTTTGATCTAATTTATTTGCAACTTGGACCAAGCTGCTTTGCAGTCTAGCAGAACCTGGAGGAAAAGTTCTTCCATCTGGAGTTTTGAATCCTTCATTATAATCAAATACCTGTTTGGTTATGGGATTCTGATAAATGCCATCTCCCAAATGACGAGCTTGAATTCCTGGCATATCTGGGGCGTATCTAGTGGAAAGATGAGGCGCTGGCTCTTGATATGTTATAGATTTCTTCTCACCTTCTGGATAGATACCATAAAGACCATCTGGAACTTCCTTTCCGCCACGATTCATTAGCTTTTCAGTTCTAGTATTATAATTGGTGACGTTGGACTGAAAATTCTCAAATAGTCCGGAAACTTCTGTTGATTGAGCAATTTTGCTTAATCTATTTTTTCTAAAATTAGTATTTTTGCTCATAATATTCTCACGATAGTTTGATGCTATAAGAAGAAATAGAAGCTCCAGTGCTTTCAATATCTTCTACGCTAGCCAACCTTCTGAGCGGAACTGGCCTTCCGGCCTCATCAAATCCAACTTTACTAGCTGGCAAACCAAGCTTGGGGCAATACAGCTCTGCCGAAGTTGGAACGCGAATAAAGGTACCATTAGCAAGAGCTTGTTTGACTAGCTTCTCTCTATCAGAATTGCCAGAGGCATGCTTTAGTAGGCTGGAGAATTGATTTAGAGCGGCAATATATTGTTCGCCACCAAATTTGGCGTTGATAGTTGCCAGAGCATCTTCAGCTAATTTCAAGTCTCCCCTGCTGGTTCCGTCCACAACTCTATCCATAAGTTGATTATAAGCCAACCTGCTCATCTCCTCAACCTCTCGGCTAACAAGGGCCTTAGACTCATTTTTAACTGATGCGATTTTATTGAGAGAGTCAGAGTTAATCTTGTAAGAAGCTCCGTTGTAATTGAATTTAGTTGGAATTACTGGACTTCCCTCTGGCATATCAACAGGAACCTGGACAGCAACGTCTCCCGATGCAGTAGGAACTCTAACGTCAAAAGTTAAAGTTCTTGCATTGGAAGATGCCACTTTTACCTGAGGATTCTTGACTAAATCAGAAAACTCAAGAGCAACCACATTGGTTGCAGCTCTGACTTGTGCTGGAGAGAAGCTTGTTGCGGCTGCAACAAGATCATCCTCTAGTTTTGCAAATTTCTCTAATGCAGCAGGAAGGAATGGTGTATCGACTTCGAACTCTCTGATGCTTCTTTGGCCTTCAAAAGCTTGTCTTGCAGTCTTTTTGATATTATTGCTAGAGTCCTTGACGAAGACGAAAACATTTTCCTTATTAAGCTTAACTAGGCCACCATCTTGTATGAAGTGAGTAGGAAGTGTGGGTGAGCCATTGGAGAGCTGAACTGGAACTGGGATATTTACCTGCATATGGTCAGAGGTATCGACTGATGCACTGCAGAGAATAAAGTGATCATTTTTCTGTACGGCCTTAACACTGGTTGGCTCGTATCCCATGGATACTAGTTGTAGTTTTGTATACTTCTCAGCTCTCTTAATTGCAGAATCAGAATGTGCAGAGAAAGAGGAATTCTTATTGAGATCAAAGACTCCAGATAATTCATCAGAAAGGTCGCTGCGCTCACCATAAAGTGGCTCAAGCTTTTCTTCGTATGGAACTCTCATGTGCTCTGCGCCAACCTGAGTAGAGATGGCAGAGGAATATTTAGAAGGAAGGAGGTCTCCACATGTCTGCCTGAAGCTTGATTTACCGTTTGACATTCCATATAGTTTTTCATATACTTCTGCAATTTGCTTTTGATTTACAAATTGATTGCTAGAGGCGTGCTTTTGAAAGACATCTCTCATGTGGCAAATAAGAGCGTCTTGGCTATTGGATTCAGCAGCGACAGCAAGTCTATCGGCAACATACCTGGAAGAGTAGGTTTTGCCATTTTGCAAAGCCTCTAATGCGGCTTGGGCTTGTTTTGCAATATTTGAAATTTCCTTCATTTGATTCCTCTTTATTTAATTAGCTCTGGAAATATATTTGAGATCGCTTCTGATTTTGATCTAGGTTGACTGGCTATAACCTTTTTGATAAAATCTTTATCTTCTTTTACCATATCCAATAGGGCGGATTTAAAAGTAAAAATATCATCATTTTTAAATCCAAATTGATCTGCAGAAAAGCTGCAAATTGGAACTCCCTTGTATCTTAAGGTAACATCTGTATGTTCATAGTTACTGCTTGCTGTCCAATCACCAGTATTTTCATTAGTATATTTGGGATCGGAAGCTCTGACTAAGAACTTTTGATCGCCCTGTTCCTCTATTTTCCAGAGGCCCTCATAATGGTCTCCGTATACCTTAAACATATCAAAAGCTACTTTTTTAAGTTTCAAATCTTCTGTTAGAGGTATTTTATCTTTTACAGATAAATCTTTAGAGTTTCGCTTAAAAAGATCTATCAGAATCTTATCTAAATCAGACATTATAAGTCTCCGCTGTAAAATCTGAGTTTATTAATAGAATATTTCTTATATAAGAAAAAGAAATATTAGCAGCTACTCATTGTCATCTTTCTTGACTAAAGAAATTTGAGATAAAATTTCTGAAATCTTACCATTAGTCTTGCAGATCTTTTGCAACTTCTTAATTATCCCACCATATCTTTTCTTATGGTTTTTATAATCAATATTACCATGCATAGCTTTATGCACGGCTGATTGGGTAATGCCCAAGTGATCTGCAATCTCATTTTGAGTCTTATTCATGAGGCGCATAAATAAAATTTTCTTTTGATGTTCAGTTAAATAATTACCATTTATAATTTCATATAGCTCTTCTAATAAATCGCTCTTTAACATCTGAACTCTATCGTCACTGGAGTTTTCAGACAAAATCGATCCTATCCCACGTTCGTTAGGAAAGTTATTAAGCTTGGCTGCTTCGAAAGAAATTTCGACAATTCTATATTGATAGTTTTTACTTTTAGGCATTTACCACCCCGAAGGAACCATTTCTTCAAAATCTGTTATAAAATTTTCTGCAGAATTGCTTCTAAAATATTCATCTACATCTTTAAATGGTTCTGGTGGTGCGAGGAAATTTAGTTTAATTCCTTTATTTAGGTAATTAGAATAAATTCTTTCAGCTGATTTTCTACCAGCATCATCAGTATCAAGGATAAAAGTGATAGTATCAGTATATCTTGATAATTTGATAAAATGCTGTTTAGAAAACGCTGTACCACAAATAGCTACGCTATTTCTAAAGCCATTCCTCATCATGGAGATTAAGTCAAAGTAACCCTCTACAACATAAACATTATTAGATTTAAGTATATGTTTTTTGGAAAAGTTTAGACCATATAGAATATTTGCCTTTTTATATGAAGAGTTTTTGTACTTAGGTATCCCTAAAAGCTTTCTATCCTCATCTAACATGAGGGTCCTTCCAGAAATACCTACAGCTTTATTATATTCATCAAATATAGGAAAGACAACATAATGATAGTCAGAAAAATCAGAGTTATCATTACAATTGATGATATTAAATTTGATTAAATCCTCCTTAGATAGGAAGGATTTTAGGGTATCCAAATTTTGAGGAAAAAATCCAACCTTATGCTGGATAATGTCCTCTTTGGTCATACCTCTTTCTCGAACTAAATATTTCAAAGATTCCTTGGAATTTTTGAGATTCGCGTGGCATATTTCAACTAAGCTTGAAATTGTATCATGAAGTTGAGTCATCCGCGTCATCCTCTTTTTGAATTTTATCCATAGATTGAAGCGCGACAACCATATGCTCAGTTATATTAATTTGGCATTTGCCCTCTTTTTGTTGACAACCTTTACCTACAACTACACCACTATTCATGGCTGTTTCAACATCTTTTTTGCAAGTTAGACACTTAAAAACGAAAGCTTTCTTTTGCTTCTTTCTTACCACATCACCAATAGATCTCATTGACATCTTGGTAAACTCAGAAATACCGCAAATATTTTCTCCACATTCTGTACAGACTACTTCGTTTGTTTCCAGGTCTAAGGAGCCATTCGTTTGGCCATCACTAAGCTTGCACTTGGGATTGCATCTAACTATCATGCGACATCCTCACTTTCATCATCTGCAAATGGATCTTGCATAACTTCTTCTTCAATTATTTCAGACGTTTTGACTGAATCATTTCCAGATAAATAATGGCTTCGTAGCATTTGCTCTACCTCATCCCTTCTTTCTTTGATATATTCGATAGCAAGATCTCTGGAGGAGAGCTTTTCCCCATTGATGACATAGCTTCTGTTGTTGGGCCTCTCAACGACTTCCAGCTTAACTCCGAGGTCTAATAGTTCTTCCTCAATCTTTGTGATACCCTTTCTGAAATCAACAAAGAACTCTCCAACCTTGAGTGGTGATCCAAGTTTGTTTTTGGTAACTTTTGCTCTAATTTTATGACCCTGCTTTTCCTCTTTGGCATCTAGGATTAGATTGTCAACACCTGACATGGGGCCGACCTCTACCATGATAGAGCAAGCGTGTTTAAGAGCTTTTCCTCCAGGAGTGTCCTCGGGGTTTCCGAACATTTGCCCAACGTTTACACGAACTTGGTTAATACCGATCATTACAACGTTAGCCTTAGCGATTCCGGGTGTTAGCTTCTTCAGCTCAGTTGTTAAGAATCTTGCAATTGGAGCAACCAGAGCTTTTCCTGCGTCTGCCTCAATCTCTTGGGGAACTTGGATGTTAGCAATAGAGTCTAAAACAATTACTCCCATTCTACCGCAATCAAGAGTAAGTTTTTTCTTAGTATCAGGATGTACATATGTAATCTGTTGACCAGATTCGATCATATCAAACAGGCCAGCAATCTTGGTGATCTTACCGGTAGTAGGATGCTTTTTAACTTTTCCAACTAATCCCGTAAAAAGCTTTGCAGCTTCATTGTTTTTTACCAGATAGATTCTATCATTATCTACGCCAAATTTTGCAGCCCACTCGGGAGAGTAAGTAAATTCTGCATCTAGGAATGCGGCGCAATTTTCTGGATGCTCTCTTTGCCAATTCGCAATTGCCAAGAGTGCCATAAGAGTCTTTCCGGAAGACGGAGCGCCTGCTAATTGAATTAGCCTTCCTCTGGGCCATCCGCCCACACCTATGGCTCTATCTAAAGACGGAGAACCAGTTCTCACAAATTCAGTTTTAATAACTTCATCTGGACGAACAATCGAGTCGGATCCGAATAGATCCTCTAATTGCTTCCAAGCATCAACTTCCGATAAGACTTTATCTTCACCTTTCGCCATTTTCAACTCCTCAGTATTTGTGTGAAAGTTTTCCCGTTTCTGGGGGTCTCCAGCCAGCTGGAGGTTGCCAGCTAGATGGATTATTTGGTTGTTCTGAAACAATAGCCTCAGTATTTATAAGCAGCAAAGAAATGCTGACAGCATTTTGTAGGGCAGTTCTAGTAACTTTTTTGGGATCAATAACTCCGAAGCCTACCATATCGCCATACTCTAATGTTGCAGCATTAAATCCATACTTAAAATCATCAGATTCCAACACTCTTGATATGACCTCTTCTCCATCTTCAGATGCATTTTCTACGATCTGTCTAATGGGAGCTCTACATGAGCTTAGCACCACTTGAGCTGCCTGGTGCAACTTTGGATCCAATTCATCTAGGGAAACTGCACTTGAAGCTCTAAGAAGAGCGGTTCCACCGCCTGGAACATACCCCTCTTCGATGGCAGCTCTGGTAGCGCAGATAGCATCCTCTATACGATCTCCCTTCTCCCTGAGTTCTAGCTCAGTCGAATATCCAACGGTTATAATAGCAGCTTTGTTGCAAAGTAGTGCCATTCTCTTTTTAACATCAAATCTCATATTTTCAGAGATTAACTTTCTAGAATCCTCTTCGTAAAGAGCCATCTTTTGATCGTATCTAGCCTGATCTCTTCTTCCTTCTAGAATTTTGGTTCGACTTCTATCTATGACAACTTTATTTGCAAATCCTAAATCATCAAACCTAAGGCTAGCAAGTGGGGCTCCAAAGGTATTTCCGAATACCTTAGCTCCAACCATGACAGAAATAGCCTCTACCCATTCTCTGTGACCTTCATCTCCGATTCCCATTCTTGGAAGATCAACCGAAGCGACCTTAATTCTACCCAGCTTATTATTTGTGACCAAAGTTGCCAGAGCTTCTTTTTCTACAGATTTTGCCAAAAGCAAAAGTGGAAGACCCTCATCTGACATCTTATTTAGAACTCCAACGAATGGCATAAGGTTGGAGATCTCATCTAGGCATACAAGAATGTGGCAGTTTTCCATAACGATTTCTGTTTGACCATCTGCCAAGTAAGCTGGAGAAGAAGCGCCTGCCTGAAGTTCAATTCCCTCTACATATCTGATTGTATTTTCTATTCCAGGACTAGCTTCGGCAACTACAGTTCCATTTAAACCAACTGCATGAAATGCTTCAGCTATCTTGGACCCTAATTCAGAATCATTATTTGCAGAAATTGTTGCAATATCTCTAAGTGAATTAAAGTCATTAACTTCAGTGGCCATATGATGTAGATTTTCTACAACACGAGATAGCGCCCATTCCATGCCTCTCTTAAGGTAAAGTGGAGAATATCTCTGGTTAATAAGCTCATTTCCTTTGCGGAACATTTCGTGAGTTAGAACTGTTGCAGTTGTAGTTCCATCTCCAGCTAAATCCGCAGTTCTTCCAGCAGCTTCCTTAATAAGCTGACAGGAGAGATCTTCAACCGGATCTTCTAGAACAATCTCTCTAGCAACAGAAACTCCATCCTTAGTTAGAGATGGTGCTCCAACAAATTTTCCTATAATTACATTCTTACCTTGAGGTCCCATTGTTACGGCAACGGTCTTTGCCAACTTCTCTGAACCCGAAAGAAGTTTTGCTCTACCCTCAGAAGAATAATTTAAATCTTTGGCCATTATTTTTTCTCCTTATTTAAGAATGTTAGAGCCACCGCTATAGCGTCAGCTTCATCGAAACATTCGTCCTTAATTTTTCCAGTTTTTTTATACTTTAATTTAAAGTCAGGATAATTTTTGCAGATAAAATCAAAAGCATCCTCTTTTGAAGTTATCTTGTCTCCCTTAATTTTTGATAAAGAAGATCTAATTGTAACGGCAGGATATTTTATAGGTTCAAATCCAAGTGTTTCAAGACAGGTCATAGACGAAGTCTCATTGAAAACTGAGAGAACAATTATGGTTCTTGCGCTACTTCTTCCCTCTGAGAATCTATTCGCATAATCTTCAAAGGCAACATAATCTGGATTTATTTTCAATAGTAGCTCTTTCAGCATCTTAGATGCAGAT
>JACCDX011005896.1_pt1 | contig 15177 bp, 13 predicted proteins | sample 7449681 | NCBI WGS metagenome assembly JACCDX01 (sample SAMN15323450, study PRJNA562643) | freshwater metagenome | isolation source: river surface water | place: USA:Blue River Watershed | collected 2017-08-18
CAAACCCGGCACGATCGTGGATTTCAGTGAGAGCCTGACCGGAGAGGACAAGCTCTACCTCACGGGTGCGTTTGCCGACTACAGGGGCAGCACCGTCAACGGCAACTTGCGGCTCACGCGCCTGGGGCAGAACGAATCGGCGCAGCTCAGCAAGGGCGATCGGGTGATCTTTGCCGATGGGACGGTCATGGTCGATGACTTATTGGCGGTCATCGGCACCAAGGCCACGCCCGTGGTGGCCGATTTGGGGGCGAAATGGAGCGCGGGCATGCGTACGCCCGCCAGCAACAAACCGCCTAGCGCCGTGCACCTGAGCAACGGGCTCACGACTTTGGCGGAAGATTTGAGCACCACTTCCAGGCGAAAAATCGGCGATATCACCATCGACGACGATGGCGCAGGAAACCCTCTCGTGACGCTCAGCGGTGCCGATGCGGCCTACTTCGAAATCGACGGTCTTGCGCTCTATCTCAAAGCCGGCGTGAGTCTGGACTATGAGCGCATTTCATTCCTGAAGGTGACGGTCAATGTGGCAGATCAAGATCTGACCGACAGCCTCGCCGTCTTCGAATCGCAAACCATTTCGATTACCGATGTCAACGATGCCCCCGTGGCCTTGCGCACCACCACAACTGTTTCAACAGGTGTCGTGCAAGAGGATCAAGCGCTGGACCTGGCCGAGAGCGCCACCATCAAGACCCTCGTGATCGACCGCTTTCAGGATGCGGACCAAAATAGCCAATTAACGGGTATCGTGGTGGTGGGTAATTTGGCCACTGCCGCGCAAGGACGATGGCAATACTACGCCAAAGCGACGTCGCTTTGGACGACTTTTCCCGAGAATTTGGGTGATGCCAATGCCTTGTATTTAGCAGCCGACACTCCTGTGCGGTTTCTGCCCGAGGTGAATTACGCTGGCGTACCAGGGCGCTTGAGCATTCGCCTGAGCGATAACAGCATTGTCGCCCCCAGTGAGGGCACTCTCATCGATGCGACCCATCGCCCGAGCACGGGCAATTGGTCCGCCAATCTGCTGAGTCTGGGCACGATTGTCGTCGAACGCCCCGATCGCAGTGCCGCGACTGTCACGCTCGAGAGCAAGTCGGGTCAATTCACGGAAGGCGCAACGCTCAGCGCCATGGTGAGCAATGCCTTGGATGCCGATGGCAGCATCATCAGCACCGAATACCAGTGGCAGCTTGACAGGGGGCAAGGCTGGCAGGATTTGGATACGCCAGAAGGCCGTAGCAACTCCATCATCGTCCCGAAGCACGAAGGCTGGGGGGGGCAGAAAATCAGAGCGCGCGTGCGCATGACCGACAGTACCGGTGACTTCACCGATTTTTACGGTGGCAACATCGACGGCATCGGGATTGGAGATGCCAACGATGCCCCCATCCGCAAGGGGCAGTTGAACAATACCATCGATATTCACCTCGTACGGGGCCAAAACGACCTCCAGGTCCATCTGGCCAAGTGGTTTGAAGATGCCGATGGCGACACCTTGTCCTACACCATCAATACTTTACCGAATGGACTCACCCTCACCCATCAGGGAATTCTTCAAGGGCGCAGCAACAGCACACAAACCGCAGCGGCGGAACTCCAAGTGAGCGATGGCAAAAACACCATCACCCAAGCTGTCAATATCCATATCGTCGATGCGCCAGTTCTGACGGTCGAAAGCCTAACGTTGAACCGCCAGAGCGACAGTATCACCATCACCGCTCACTACGCATTTTCTGCGGGGGGGCTGTTGCGGTTGGTGCGATCCGACGGCTTGGAATTACGACGCCACCAGTTTGTCAGCAATGAGGCCGGTGACACGTATTCGATGACGGTCAATCGTGCTGAGTTGTCCAGTGAAGCGGGCACAGTATCGGTCGATTTGAATGCTGTCTACACCGCTGCCGGGGCGCAAGCGACAAACCTCATTTCTCCCACCCTCACTTTGCGATTGGATCAAGACGCCCCCCAAATAATCCTCCCGAGCAAGTTCACGATCGCGGAGGACAGTCTGGCGGTAGAGGGGCATGCGACCCTGGTCAATGCGAAAGACGATGAAGTATGGTCTCTCGCGCCAACTGGCGACTTCGCTCTCTTCCATATTGACCCGACAACAGGCCAATTGCGCCTCAAGCGAAGTCTTGACTTCGATTCGGACATTCATCCGAATCATCTCTTGAATGTACGGCTGGTGGTAACCGACAGCGCCGGTAATCGCGCAGATCAAGCCATTGTGGTTGAACTCCAAGACCGTAACGACGCGCCAGTCGCACGTCGGGTCACCCTCAGCGCAACTTACGGTAAACCCTTGGTATTTCAGCCAAGCGACTTCATACAAGACGACGATGGCCAAGCGCTCACCCTCCTGCAAATCCTGAGCTTGCCTTCGGCTGGACGCCTGATGCTCAACACGTCCGAGGTTCAATCGATGCAAAGCATCAGTGTGATCGACATTGCAGAAGGTCGCCTGCGCTTTGTATCCGACAGCGACCTCGAGGTTGGCGTCAACAGCGTCCAATTCGGATTCATGGTGCAGGATGCGGGAGATCCCAAAATGGGCCCCAACCGCTCCACCGCGCCGGGTCAGGTGACCTTGCAAATTCGCACGGAGAACGAATCACCCGCCAGTGTCGTGCAATCCATCGCCTTGCCCAGGCAAAACGAGGATTCCACCATCGCCCAACCCCCAGTGCCTGGCAGTGGCTACCGCGTTGACACCCTCTCCCCTGCGGACTTGATCATGGCCCTCGATGACACGGGCAGCAACACCACCGACGGGATCAGCAATACCGGGCGTGTTCTCGTCAGTGGACTGGAAAGTGGGGCCGCATGGGTCTATTCTTTGAATGCCGCGTCCGTCTCTCCCACCTGGATTCCAGGCGTGGGAGACAGTTTCGCCTTGACCGCGGGCACCTATTCCCCCTAAAGCTTGGCCGTCCGTCAAGTCGATGAGCCCGGCAATACCAGTAGCCTATTGAGCTTGACTAGCCAGAACGAAAAGACGTGGGTGGTCGATACCGTCGGCCCCAATTTCAACACCAGCGCGGTCAGCGGTGCCCTGAGCATCAATGAAACCCAAGCCAATAACAACCAGCAACTCACGCTGACGTTGCCCAAATCCACTCTCGGGGCCGACGGGGATAAATTCCTGGCTGCACGGGCACGCGACGTGGAGGGTAATTTGAGCGAGGCGAGCCAACCGCTCAAATTGGTGCTGGACTCGACCCCACCGACTTTCGCGTTTCCCAGCCCAGCGGGCAGCAGCACCACACCGGTAGCCCTGAGCGTCAAAGCCAACCAATCCGTTGAACTTGCAGACTTCACGGTGCAAGGCTCTAAAGCGGAAGAAATTCTGTGGTTGGGCCTGACACCGTCGAAAGGTTCCGTGGCGGGGCTGACCTTTTTGGTCAACCCCAGCGTGCCAAGCAATATGAGCTTCCCCGCCAACACCCAACTCCTCAGCGGCAAAGGGGCCGATATCAATGCCTTGATCGCGAGCGCGCGCTTTGTGGCCGGGGCTGACACCGGTAATTTTGGGATCGACCTCACCCTCTTCGACGAAGCGGGCAACATGGTCAAGGCCCTCTACCCCATCACGGTCACCAACATCCTCTAGCGAACTCCCCAAAGAGTGGCTTTGGGCTACGACCAAGGTTGGGAGGCCGACCACACGATGGCGGGGAAGGCGGCAATCCAAGCCCAGAAAAACCGGTTCAGCCCAAAAAACCAGAACACCAGAAAATGAAACAGGGCGGCCACGCCACAGAACAGGACGGCCAGGCTCGGATGCAAGAGTGCCAGTGGAAAGACACACTCCCAGCCAATGAAAGCCCACGAACCCAATTTCGCCAACCCAGGCTTGCGCAATGGGTGCGAGGCTGGGAGAGGACCGTAAATGGCAGCGTTGAGGAAGATGGTCATGGCCTCCCCTCGGCGCCATTCGCGCCGCAGCAGCTTGACCCAGCCCGAAATGAAATACGAAGTCACGGCTTGTAAGCTAACGTACCAAAGGCCCGCGCGCCAAGCCCACTCGTTGGCAACGATCTGATCAAGCCAGGTACCCAAGAGCTGCCCCGTCAACGCCACCAACGTGAGGAAATCGCTGCCGCCATTGAACGCGCCACGCCAACGCACAAAAAGCGTGAGTTGGCTCACAAAAAGCAAGGTGATCCAAAGCGGCTGCTCGCTATTGCCCAGCCAAACGCCCAAGATGGCCAACCGCAGCCACAAATGCAGGCGGTGCACGTGCGGGGCAAAAAGATGATCCAGCACGCGGCGCTGCCATTCCTTGGGCAAATCGCGCCGCTGCAAGGCCCACGACCATAGGCCATGAGCCTGCGTCGCGGAATCCATGCGCAAGTATTCCAGCAACTGCAAAAGCAAACTCCAAGCCAACAGGAGTTGCGAAAGACGCCAAGCCTCTGCAAGGCTCAGGCCCGACCAAGCCCCCAGCGCCTGCAAGGCATTCATGTCCCCTCCTCCACCGGCAAGATGGGGCCTAGAACAAAGGTGTGCGCATCCACCACGCCCGTGCAATCTTCCAGAACCATGTGCAAATCAAACTGCCAATGCGTCCAGGGAACTCCCGTTGAGGACTCCGGCAAATTCGCGTGGGCCAGGCGAAGCATCATGGGGTAGGTGACCAGCTGTCGGATGTCCCCGTCTTCAGGCAGATCGTAGACATCGGCCCAGAAATGATCGACCAAGTTCTGTTGCGCCAGGCCCAGGTTCGTTTGCGGATTGTGAAACAGATGCCATACGCTGCGTTGCCGTCGCGGGTAGATCTCGCGCCAGGCCGACCAGATATCCTCGCCACCAGAGCGCACGCCAGCACGCACTCGCAAATGGGGCACATGGCCCACGGCATGAAAAAACTTCCAATTCGGAAAAAAGGTGCGCAACAGAAACAGCCACGGCCCGCGCACATAGCGCGGCTTGGCGCGCATGGCATAGAGCAACACCAAAAAGTAAATGACCAGTAAAGCCTCTGTCATAACGCACAGATTGTGTCATGTCGGCTACACCGCAGCACACCCAACTGGACCAAGCGCCCATGGGGAAAGGCTCGTTATAATGGATTAACAATTAAATTGAGAAGTATATGAATCCACTCAGTCTGAATGTGACGATAGGCGATCAACAGCTGGAATTGAGTTCGAAAGCGGTCTCCGAGCTTTTCCACCACATCTATTACGGCTCCCGGGTCTGGGAAAAAACCTATTACTTCGGACACCACATCCTGAAATGCCCGCTGGACATGTGGATTTATCAGGAAATGTTTTATGAAATCCGGCCGGATTTCTTGATCGAGACGGGAACCTTTCACGGCGGCAGTGCGCTCTACTACGCGCACTTGTTCGACCTCCTCGCCAATGGCAAAGTCATCACCATCGATATCGAGTCCCGGCCCAACATGCCCAGTCACGATCGCATCGAGTACATCGCGGCCTCGTCTGCCGATGCGGCGGTATTGAAAACCGTCAAAGAACAAATCGATCCTGACCACAAAGTGATGGTGGTCTTGGACTCCGACCACTCCATGAAGCATGTTTATGCGGAAATGAAACTGTGGAGCGATCTGGTTTCCGTCAACAGTTACATGATTGTGGAAGACTCCAATGTGAACGGTCACCCCGTGCGTCCAGATTTTGGGCCGGGCCCAATGGAGGCGATCGAGCAATTTTTGCGGGAAGACAATCGATTCGTCATTGATGAAAGCCGCGAAAAGTTTTTCATGACGCAAAACCCCCGCGGGTATCTGAAGAAAATCAGAAGTTGAGGGGCATCACCGCAACACGCTCGTCCACAGTCGGTCCCGCGCCTATGCGTTCGATTCCATGCGTTGTTGCCGTCGTTGGGGAGGCCTAAATGGCGATCATTGTGTTGAAGGGGATTTCACAAAACAATGTCCTGCGTGAATTCTCCGATGCGATCGCTGAGGGCTTGCGCAAGATTGATCAAACCACTTTCGTCACCGATCTGACGCTGCAGTCGGGTTTCGACGAACTCAACGCCCTGCTGCAACGTGAGGAAGTTGAGGGGATTGTGTCGTTCAACGCCATTTTGGGTGAGACACTGCCTGACCATTTCAAAATTCCTTTCATTGGCTGGTTGGTGGACGCCCCCCACTACCATTTCAAACGGCTCAACCATACTGGCGGCAACCGCCACTACATCTTTCCCTCGAAACACCACGCCAATTACCTGGTGCAAGGAAAAATCAAGGCCAGTTCGTCAACCCAATTGGCGGGAGCGCGCCATTGGCCCGCTGAAGTCAAACCCCATTCCCAGAGAAACCATACCCTCTTGCTCGCGGCGTCCTGGATGGGCGAACCACAACCGTTTTGGGCAAACTACACGCAAGACATCGCCAAACAGGTGGCGCAAAAAATCGTGGCGTTATTGGACGCCGACCCCCGAGTGGATGCACTCAAAGCCTGCATGACCGCCGCGCGCGCATTGGGGATCGAATTCAAGCTCAACGACAGCTGGGCTGAACTGGCTTCGCAAGCACAAAGCTATATCCGCCAAAAAGATCGCTTGCGCGTGGTGGAGACGCTCGCCCAAACGGGCGTCCCCATGACCTTGATTGGCAAGGGTTGGGAATCCAATATGCGCTTGGGCTCGCATGTCAACGTGATCGACGATCTCGATCACAAAAACATCTTGGCTTATTACGCTGACGCCAAAGTGGTGATCAATCTGAATGCCGCCAATGGGGCCTCCGAGCGTCTATTTGACGCCATGTCCATGGGCGCTTGCGTGATTTCGGATCACAGTGACACCCTCTTGAGCTTGTTCAAAGATCGAAAAGATTTCTGCGTTTTTGACCGAAGAAGGGAAAACTCCCTGTCGGAAGCGCTCCACTACGCTTTGCGCCATGACCGAGCAGAATCGATGAGCCGTCGTGCGACGCAAATGGTGTCTCAACAGCACCTCTGGGAACACCGCGCGGCGATGGTGGTCAACCTCCTCCAGGCGATGCGCCCCGCCTAAGGGAACGCGTCCGCGGCCACGGGGTAGGCCCGGCAAACCGCCGTTGGCGCACGACCAAGCCCTGAATGCGGTTGGGTTCCGAGGGAGGCAAGGATTGTGCGGGGGGCCGGCCGTTGCACAACGGCCCCCTGAGAGCTTGTCTGACGGGGGGGAGGCTCTGTTGGGCTTGCGGATGGACAAAAAGTTCCCCAATTTGGCAAAAAAAAGGCCCTCGACTGAGGGCCTTGATTTTCGGCAAACCCAATAGGCATGCGGGTTTGGAGATGGTAGGACGTGCAGGATTCGAACCTGCGACCAACGGATTAAAAGTCCGCTGCTCTACCAACTGAGCTAACGTCCCATCAAACTGTCACAGCCTGTCATTATAGCGTGTTTTTAGCAAGTTTCGAAAGTCGCTTCCCCAAAATACGCTCCAAGATCCAACCGGCGGCGCAAAGTCCGAAGGTGGCGGTCACGGCCACGCTCGAACCATAGCCATGGCAATTGAGGCTGCCGTCGCCTTCGACGGCACACGACGCATCGGGTGGGGCCACGGGTTCGCGGCTAAAGACGCAGTCCACCCCAATCCAAGCCCCCTGCCCCGCCGCCAAGCCCTGTTTGCGCAGGCGCTGGCGCAGCGCCGCGAGCAGCGGGTCGTGCGTGCAGCGCGAGAGGTCCTCAATTTCCACCCGGTGCGCTGCGCGCTTACCGCCCGCGGCCCCCACACAGACCAGTGGCGTGGCGGTGCGCAGACTCCATTGCGCCAGCGCCTCTTTGGCACGCATTTGGTCGCAGGCGTCAATCAAACCGTCCACCGGTGCGGGCAGCAGGCCTGGCCAATTCTCCGGGGTGACAAACTCCTCCACCGCATGCACCACGCAAGCCGGATGGATGGCTGCGATCCGCTCCCGCAAAGCCACCACTTTGGCTTGACCCAGCGTGGTTTCCAGGGCATGAATTTGTCGGTTGATGTTCGACTCGGCAATGTGGTCAAGGTCGATGAGGGTGAGTTGGCCCACGCCACTGCGGGCCAGAGCCTCGGCAGCCCAAGAGCCCACGCCGCCCACGCCGACCACTGCGATGTGCGCTTGCCGCAGGCGCGCCGCGGCTGTGGTGCCATAGAGCCGGTCGAGGCCGCCAAAGCGGCGTTGCAAATCGGCGGTGGAGCCCGAATCACCCATGGGCTCAGCTGCGCTCGAGCAGGGCCATTTGGCGGCGGAGCGCCAGCACAGCCCCCAGCACAATCGCGGGTGTGGACACCAAAGCCTGCAAGGAAAGCGTGGACAGGGCACTGATGCCTTGACCAAAGGTGCACCCCATGGCGGTCACCCCGCCAAAGCCCATGAGCGCCGCACCCAGCAAGTGGCGGCGCATGTCCTCCACCTGCGTGAACCCCTCCCAGCGGAATTCTCCCCGCCAAACGGCCGAGGCCGCGGCCCCCAGAATCAGGCCACACACACTCATCGTGCCCACGGTGAGCCGCTTGGCGGTATCGCTGTAAAACAGCAACCAATCCAGGGTTTGCGCCACCGGGGCCACAAAACTCAGCGCTTCCATGCGCCCCGATCCCGTCGCCAATACCATCGTCTCCAAGGTTTCGGGGTGCTCGGCCACGTAACCCACATGACCACTCCACCACCACGCCAAGACCACCAGGAGCCCTACCCCACCCCCCGTGGCGAGTAACTCGGCGCGGGACTGCGTGGGGTCGCGCAACAACACCAAAACCCAAAGCCCCCCCAGCACCAGGCCGAGCCATAGCCCCGCTTGGCCGTCGAGCCCGGGCAACAGGAGCGTGGCGAGGGTGGCGCGTGGCGCGAGCGTGAGGGCGAAGGGGTCCAGAAAGCCCGCTCGCCAGACGGCAGTGAGGCCTTTGAGGGTCATGAACGCCACAAGCCCCATCACCAACAGCACGATCAGCGATTTGAGGTTACCCCCACCCACGCGAACCAGAATCTTGTTGCCACACCCCGAAGCCATCACCATGCCCCAGCCAAACGCGAGCCCACCCACCAAGCCCGAGAGCCACAGAATGCGCGGGCTGTCGTAAAGCCCCAAGGTGGGGTCGATGAGCCCCAAGAGAACCAGTGCGGCAAAGCCCAGCATGGCCACGGCCACGGCCATTTGCCATTGGCGGGCGCGCCGCCAATCGCCCATCATCAGCACGTCGGCAATGGCCCCCATGGTGCAAAAATGGGTGCGCTGACAGAGCACCCCGAGCAGGAACGACAGGCCAAAAAAACCCACCAGCACAACGGTGGTCTGGGTCGCCAGCGCGTTCATTTGAGCTTGGCGAGACGCTCTTTGGCCGCCACGGCGGCCTCGGTGCTGGGGTACTTGGCGATCAACTCTTCCAGGGTTTTGCGCGCGGGGCGCACCTCTTTGAGCTCAATTTGGGAGTTGGCCACCGAGAGCATGGCTTCGGGAGCGCGGACGTGGTCAGGCGCACGCGCGAGCAGGGCCTGGAACGAGCGGATGGCTTCTTTGTTGTCGCGGTTGGCGTACTGGGCATTGCCCAACCAAAAGAGACTGATGTTGGTAAACCCACTGCGCGGGAAGCGCCGCTGGAACTCCGCAAAGGCGGTGGCCGCCGTTTTGAAGTCGCCCGCACGGAATGTGGCGAGGGCCTCCTCATAGGCGGCGATCTCTGCGGGTTCGGCCAAAAAGGCCTCGCCATCGACCTTCACGCTGCGCGGCTCAAATTTGCGCAAGCGCTCTTCGAGCACACGCGTTTGCTCCTTGCGCTCGTCGAGTTGGCGTTGCAGCTCGAGATTGAGGTTTTCCTTGTCGCCGCGCAAGCGGGCGATTTCCTGGCGCAGGGCATCGAGGGCGTTTTGCTGATCGAGCAAGGCGCGGCGCAGTTGGTCGATGGCCTCGTTTTGGCGCTCGTGGCGCTGGCGCAAATCCAAAATCGCGCGGCGGGCTTCGTCGTCTTCAAACAGGGCTGCCCGCGCGGTGGGCAAGGCCCCGACCAAGGCGGTCGTGGCCAGAACAGAAATCAGCAGTCGCTTCATCGGTAAATGAACTCGACGCGGCGGTTTTTCGCATACGCGGCTTCGGTGGTGCCGCTATCGGCAGGCTTCTCCTGGCCAAAGCTTACCGCCTCCATGCGCGCGTCGGGAACGCCCAATACCGTCAGCGCACGGCGCACGGCCTCGGATCGCTTTTGCCCCAAGGCCAGGTTGTACTCACGCCCACCGCGCTCGTCGGTGTGGCCTTCCAAGTTGGCCCGCAACTCGGGGTTGTTGCGCAGATGACGGGCATGGGCTTCGAGCACGGCCTGGAATTCCGGCTTGATGGTGAAGCTGTCGAAGTCGAAGTAAATGATCTGGCTCACGCCGGCCGGGCCGGGCTTGAGGCCGCCGAGGCTGCGGGCGTCGAGTTGGGCGACCGCACCGCTGTTGTTGCTGTTGCTGGTGCCTGTGCGGTCCTCGACCTGAACGTCGTCAAGCTTGACGCCAGACGCACAACCGGCCAAGGCCAGCACGAGGGTCATGAGGGCGATGCGGAGAGAGAACATGGTGTGGTTTCCTGAGTACGAGATCGATTTTAAGGTTAAGGCGCGCGATGGTAGGGCGACCACTGGGGCTCGCGAATGTCGCCCGGTACGCCGGCCAGACGGGTGCGCACGCGTCCGTCCAAGGTGGTGACCATCAGCGACTCCCGACCATTGAGTTGGGTGGCATAAATGATGAGCTTGCCATTGGGCGCAAAACTCGGACGCTCGTCGTGCGCCGTATCCCCCAAAGCGTTGACTTGGCCCGAGGCCAAATCCATCAGGTGGAGGCGGTAGCCGCCGCCCACGCGTGCGATGTAGGCCATCAACCGGCCATCCGGACTGATGGCGGGCGAAATGTTGTAGCCGCCTTGCGTGCTCACTCGGTTGACCGGTCCACCTTGGGCGGGGGTGCGGTAGATTTGCGGTGCACCGCCACGGTCACTCACAAAAAACACCGAGGCGCCATCGGGCGTGAAGACCGGTTCGGTGTCGATGGCCGAGGATTGAACGAGGCGACGCGGCTCACCCCCTTGGGCCGGGATGGCAAACAACTGGGAGCCCCCATCGCGGCTTAAGGTCACGATCAGTTGGCGACCATCGGGCGACCAGGCGGGTGCGCTATTGGAGCCCCGGAAATCGGCCAGCAAGCGACGCTTACCGGTAGCCACTTCGTGCACATACACGCGTGGCTTGCGGCCTTCAAAGGATACATAGGCGAGCTGTTGGCCGTTGGGCGACCAACTCGGTGAAATGATGGGCTCGGCGCTGGTGAGCGCGGGTTGGGCGTTTTCGCCGTCGGCGTCGGCCACCCACAGCTGGAAGTTGGACTTGTTTTTGGTGACATACGCGATGCGGGTGGAGAACACGCCGCGCTCGCCGGTGATTTTCTCGTACACGAAATCGGCCGCGCGGTGCGCGGCCATGCGCAAATCCGCCGCCACCACCGTGTAGGCCTGGGCGCCAAGGTCTTGGCCCTTGACGGCGTCCCACACCCGGATACGGACTTCAAATCGGCCGTCGGCGAGCTTTTGCACGCTACCAGCCAAGAGCGCGTCCGCACCGGCTTGTTTGAGCACGCTCAAGTCGGGCCGTTCGTTTTCGTCGTGCCCGGCCCCCACGCGCAGGGCGCGGAACTGACCACTGCGCTCGAGATCGGCCTGCACAATGGCAGCGATTTTTTGCGGGGCGGCCTCCTCGCCCCGCAGGGGCTGGATGGCAATGGGGATTTGGGTCATACCCACCCCGGAGACCTCCACGCGCACTTGGGCCTGGCTTTGCAAAGCCAATAGGCCCAAACTCAAGGAGCCGAACACGTGCCAAAGCTTTAGAAATACTTTTTTCATGATGAAAAGGTTGCCAAAGCCCCCAAAATGCATTGGAAGGTATTGTAGAGCCTGCGCCAGCGCCCCTCAGATCAACACAATGTCGTATTGCTCCTGGCCCATGGCGCCCTCGGCCATGAGGGAGATGGGCTTGCGGATGAAGTCGCTCAAGCCCGCCAAATGCTGGCTTTCCTCATCGAGCAGGATCTCAATGACTTCCGGGGCCGCGATCACCCGAAACTCGCGCGGGTTGAACTGGCGCGCTTCGCGCAGGATTTCGCGCAGGATATCGTAAGCCACAGTGCGGGCGGTTTTGACCATGCCCCGCCCACTGCAAGTGGGACAAGGCTCACACAGCATTTGGGCGAGCGATTCGCGGGTGCGTTTGCGCGTCATCTCCAAGAGCCCCAGCGGCGAGAAACCGCTGACCATGGTTTTCACCCGATCGCGCACCAAGTGCTTGCGAAACTCGGCCAATACCGCCTCGCGATGGTCTTCGCGCACCATGTCGATAAAGTCGGCCACGATGATGCCCCCGAGATTGCGCAAGCGCAGCTGGCGGGCGATCACGCCCGCAGCCTCTAGGTTGGTTTTGAAAATGGTGTCTTCAAAATTGCGCGCGCCCACGAATGCACCGGTGTTGACGTCAATGGTGGTGAGGGCTTCCGTTTGGTCAATGATCAAATACCCCCCCGACTTCAACTCGACCCGCTTGCCCAGGGCCCGGGCCACTTCGTCGTCGATGTTGTAGAGGTCAAAGATCGGCCGCTCCCCCCGGTAGTGCGAGAGTCGCGCCGCTGCCGCGGGCATGAACTCTGCCCCAAACGCTTGCAGCCATTGGAATTGTTCTTTGGAATCGATGCGAATTGACTGCGTGGACTCCGAGACCAGATCGCGCAACACCCGCTGCAAGAGGCTCAAGTCTTGGTGGAGCAAGGATTTGGGGGGCTCGCGGCTGGCGGACTCGCGAATGCGCGACCACGTCTTGCGCAAGTAGGCTATGTCTTCTTGCAACTCGGTGTCGCTGGCATCTTCGCCGTTGGTGCGCAGGATGAACCCCCCGCCCTCCCCGGCCACGAGGTTTTGCAAGCGGTGGCGCAGGGCCTCGCGCTGTTCAAGGGGGATTTTTTGCGAAACGCCGATGTGGTCATCCTGCGGCAAAAACACGAGCAGTCGCCCCGCAATGCTGATTTGGGTCGAAAGACGCGCCCCTTTGGTGCCAATGGGGTCTTTGATGACCTGCACCAGCAAGGATTGGCCTTCATAGATTTGTTTCTCAATGGGCAAGGCCGGGGGAGCCGCCTCCGGGGAGTCCGCGTGCTTGGCGGCCATGCTGCTGAGCAGATCCGCCACGTGCAAAAAAGCGGCCCGCTCCAAACCAATGTCGATGAAAGCCGACTGCATGCCGGGCAACACGCGGGAGACCTTGCCCAAGTAAATATTGCCGACCAAGCCCCGCTCGAGCGAACGCTCCAGGTGCAACTCCTGTAGGGCGCCGTTCTCGATCACAGCGACCCGCGTCTCTTGGGGGGACCAGTTGATGAGGATGTCCTGTTGCATGATGGTCTTAAACGGGAATGCCGAATTCTCGCAACAATTGCGCGGTTTCATGCAGGGGCAAACCCATGATGCCGGAGTAACTCCCGCGCATGGCGGCCACTTGGGTGGAGGCCCAGCCCTGAATGGCGTAGGCACCGGCCTTGCCCATGGGCTCGCCCGAGCGAACGTACTGCTGGATTTGTGCGGCCGACCAAGGCGCGAAGCGAACCCAAGAGGTTTGCACCACCAAGCGCTGCTGGCGCGGGGTGGCCAGCGCCACTGCGGTGAGCACGCGGTGCTCCTGTCCGCTGAGCGCGCGCAGCATGGCGCGCGCCTCGGCGGCATCGTGCGGTTTGCCCAGGATCTGGCGCCCAAGGGCCACCGTGGTGTCGGCGCACAGAATGGGGGCGAGGGGCTTGCGTTGCCGCTGCAAACGAAGCAATGCCGCCGCCAGTTTGTTTTGCGTCACGCGCCGCACATAACGCGCGGGCGGCTCGTTGGGCAGCGCCTCCTCCAGGGCTTCGGCGTCTTCATCGGGTGCGGGCAGCAGCAACTGGTAGGCCACGCCCATTTGTTGCAGCAACTGCTGACGGCGGGGGCTTTGCGAGGCCAAGTAAATGAAGGTCGGACGCACCATGGTTCATTCCCGATGATAGGGATGCGCGTTCAAAATCGACCACGCCCGATAGAGTTGCTCAATCAAGAGCACACGTACCATGGCATGGGGCAAGGTCAGATCGGAGAGTCGAATGCGCTCGTGGGCCAGATCGCGCCATGTGGGCTCCAAGCCGTCGGGCCCCCCAATCACCAGGGCTACGGGATCGGCGGCCAGTTGCCAGGCCCGCAAGCGCTCGGCCAAGGCTTGCGTGCGCAAGCTCACCCCCCGCTCGTCGAGCACCACCACCCGGCTTCCCCGCGGAATGGCCGCCTCGATACGCTCGCGCTCCGCGCTCAGCAGGCTGTCCACCGATTTGCGGCCACGCGGCTCGGTTTTGATGGTTTTGAGTTCTAGCCGCCAGTCGGGAGGGAAGCGCTTGGCGTAATCGTCCCAGGCCTGCTGGGCCCAGTCCGGTACGCGTTGGCCCACCGCGACGACCGCCCACTTCATGCGCCTGAGCGAACTTTACGGCCTGCAGAGGATGCGGAAGGCGCCGCCTTGCTGCGGGTCGGCTTCGGGGTGGCGGCGGCGGTAGCGGCACGAGGGGCACGCGATTTGGCGGCGGTTGTGGGGCGCGCCTTCTGGGTCGGGGTTTTGGCCGTGGTTTTGGTGCTCGTCTTGGCCGGGCTGCGGGTGGCGGTCTTTGAGCCAGGGGATTGGGACGTGCCGCTTGCGGCGTCGCCACCCTTGGCACGGGCGGTTTTCGCTGCAGGGGATTTTGCGCTCGCCGCCTTCGGACGCGGGGCCGGGCTGGCCTTTTTCGCTGCCGGGGTCGGTTTGGGCTCGGCAGCGGACTTCGCACGCGCAGCCGCTTTGCCCGCTGGCCCCTTTAGGCGAACCGGCTTTTCACCCCAGATTTCTTCGAGATGGTAGTACTGGCGGATGGCGGGTTGCATGATGTGGACCACGGCGGGCCCGCAGTCCACGATGATCCACTCGCCGTTTTCTTCGCCCTCGATGCGCGGCTTGGGAAAACCCGCTTCGCGCACTTTGTCGCGCACGCTGGCCGAGAGCGCCTTGGTCTGACGATTGGAGGTACCCGAGGCGATGATCACGCGCTCGAACAGCGAGGAGAGGTGCTCGGTGTCAAACACGCACAAATCCTGGGCCTTCACATCTTCAAGGGCATCCACAATGGTGCGCTGAAGTTTTTGAACATTCTTGGCGGCTTGCGCGTC